>WKJB01000021.1_pt1 | contig 69824 bp, 56 predicted proteins | sample 5403331 | NCBI WGS metagenome assembly WKJB01 (sample SAMN13198853, study PRJNA488119) | plastic metagenome | isolation source: water-polyurethane dispersion (WPUD) containing a polyether... | place: Mexico: Mexico City | collected 2016 | reverse complement strand
TGGAGGCCTTCTCCCTACCCGACTGTCAACAACGTGCTGACCGGGTACACCTAGCCCCGCGCCCCCGCCGCCGCCGTTCTGCCGCCCCCGCCGCTCCCGCATCCTGTCGGCGGGAGCAACCGCACCGTCCGGCGGGAGAAACCGCGTATCCGGGCGGCGATCCGCGCAGGCGGAGGGAGAAGGTACTCCCGCCGCATCACAGGATCGCCGCCCGCTTCGCGGCACCGCCGCACGGGATGTGCTCCACGGCCCTATGCTGATGGACACCGGGCTGGCGATGGCCCGGCACGTCGTTCCCGCCATGAGGTCCGACTCCCCGTACATGCCCCTGCCCGCATACCCGGAGAACCTCATGGCCCCGCGCATCGCGCCCCTCGCCCTCGTCCCGGCGCTCCTGCTCACCGGATGCGCCGCATCCGCCGCCGCGCCCGAGGACAGCACCCCGACGCCCACCGAGACGGCCGGTTTCCCGCTCACGCTCGTGAACTGCGGCTTCGAGGTGACGATCGACGCCGCCCCCGAGCGCGTCGTCACCATCAAGTCGACCTCGACCGAGATGATGCTCGCCCTCGGGCTGGGCGACCGCATCGTCGGCACCGCGTTCCCGGACGGTCCCGTGCCCGAGCAGTGGGCCGACGACGCCGCCGGCATCCCCGTGCTCGCGCCCAAGCTCCCCAACGAGGAGACCGTGCTCGCCGCGGCACCCGACCTCGTGTACGCCGGCTGGGAGTCGGCCTTCAGCGCGGATGCCGCGGGCGACCGCGCGGAGCTCGCTTCCCTCGGCGTCGCGAGCTACGTGCAGCCGGCAGCGTGCCAGAGCGCCGACCAGCCGGAGAGCCTCGACTTCGAGGAGGTGTTCCGCGAGATCCAGGAGGCGGGCGCCCTCTTCGGCGTGCCGGACCGCGCCGCCGAACTCGTCGCCGAGCAGCGCGCCCAGCTCGACGCCGTCGAACCCGCGGAGGGCACGCCGACCGCGCTGTGGTGGTCGTCGGGCACCGACACGCCGTACGTGGGCGCCGGCAAGGGCGCACCGCAGCTGCTGCTCGAGACGGCGGGCTTCGCGAACATCGCCGCCGACGTCGACGCGACGTGGGCGCCGCTCGGCTGGGAGGCGATCATCGCCGCCGACCCCGACGTCATCGTGCTCGTCGACTCCGACTGGAACAGCGCCGAGAAGAAGAAGGCCTACCTCGCGGGCAACCCGGCGACCGCGGCCATGACGGCCGTGCGCGAGCAGCGCTACCTCGTCATCCCGTTCGCGGCGAGCGAGGCAGGGGTGCGTAGCGTCGAGGCCGCCGCGTCGCTCGCGCGGCAGTACGCGGAGCTCGACGCCCGGTGACCCGCATCGTCGTCGCCGCGATCGCCCTCGGAGCGGCACTCGTCGCATCCGTCACGGTCGCGGTGACGATCGGCTCGGCCGAGCTCTCGGTCGCGGATGTGTGGGGCTCGGTCGCGGCGCACGTGCTCGGGCGGCCGTCGCCGCTCGACCCGCTGCACGACGGCATCGTGTGGCAGCTGCGGCTCCCGCGCATCCTGACCGCCGCCGCCGTCGGCGCGGGCCTCGCGCTCGTCGGCTGCGTCATGCAGGCCGTGACACGCAACCAGCTCGCCGACCCGTACCTGCTCGGCCTGTCGTCGGGCGCGTCGCTCGGCGCCGTCGCCGTGCTGCTGCTCGGCATCGGCGTGCTGCTGCCGGTCGCGGCGTTCGCGGGCGCCATGCTCGCGCTCCTCGCGACCCTCGGGCTCGCCTCCGCGTTCGGTCCCCTCACCCCCACCCGCACCGTGCTCGCGGGCGTCGCCGTGTCGAGCTTCGCCGCGGCGCTCACGAGCTTCGTCATCTTCTGGACCGCGACCGGCGACTCCTACCGCGAGATCCTGGGCTGGCTGCTCGGGTCGCTCGCGGGCGCCCGGTGGCCGGAGGCGACGGTCGCGGGCGTCGCGATCCTCGTGGTCGGCGTGCCGCTCGCGTTCACCGGTCGCGTGCTCGACGCGTTCGCGTTCGGCGACCGCTCGGCCGCCTCGCTCGGCGTGCCCGTCACGGGCGCCCGGTGGGCGCTGCTCGGCGCGGGCGCTCTGCTGACGGGCGCGCTCGTCGCGGTCTCGGGGTCGATCGGCTTCGTCGGCCTCGTGCTGCCGCACGCCGTGCGGCTCGTGATCGGCCCCGGCAACCGGGCGCTCCTGCCGCTCTCGGGGCTCGCCGGGGCGATCTTCCTCGTGTGGGCCGACACCCTCGCGCGCGCCGCCTTCGACCCGCGCGAGCTCCCCGTCGGCATCGTCACGGCCCTCATCGGCGCGCCCGTCTTCGCCCTCCTCCTGCTGCGCCGTCGGAGCCTCGCATGACGGGGGTGGAGGTGCGCGAGCTCACCGTCCGCGTCGGCGGGCGGCCGCTCGTGGAGCACGTCGGATTCGACGCCCCGGTCGGCGCGTTCACGGCGATCGTGGGTCCCAACGGCGCGGGCAAGTCGACCATGCTGCGCGCCCTCGCCGGCATCGAGCGCACCGAGTCGGGCATGGTGCTGCTCGACGGCGACGACCTCCTCGCCCTCCCCCGCCGACGCCGCGCGCGCGTCATCGCGCTCGTCGAGCAGGACGCCGCGACCGAGCTGCCCCTCACGGGCCGTGACGTCGTGCGCCTCGGCCGCGCCCCGCACGAGACGATCATCGGCGGCGGCGACGCGGATGCCGCATCCGTCGTCGAGGACTCCCTGCGCCGCGCGGGCGCCGAGGCGTTCGCCGACCGCGACGTCACGACGCTCTCGGGCGGCGAGCGCCAGCGCGTGCTGCTCGCGCGCGCCCTCGCGCAGCAGCCCTGCCTGCTGCTGCTCGACGAGCCCACCAACCACCTGGACCTCGCGGCCCAGCTCGACATGGTGCGCCTCGTGCGCGAGCTCACGGCCGAGGGCGTCACGGTGGTCGCCGCCGTGCACGACCTGAGCCTCGCGGCAGCCCACGCGGACGCCGTGGTCGTGCTCGCCGACGGCCGCGTCGCCGCGCACGGCCCCACGCAGGCGACCCTCACGCCCGCCCTCATCCACGACGTGTTCGGGGTGCGGGCGGAGTGGACGCGCAACCCGATCACGGGCGGGCCGCTGCTCGCGATCGGCTGACGGGCGCGCTACGCGTCGTCCGGCCGCCAGCGGTAGAGCAGCGACGGCGGCAGGAGGAACGCCCGCAGCCGCGTGCGCGCACCCGCCGAGCGCAGGATGACGCGGCGCACCACCCGCAGCTCCTCGGGCGACAGCACCGCGGCATCCGGGCGCCCGTAGGCGGAGCTCTCGACGCTGCCCCGGAACGCCCCGATCGCCTCGTTGTCGACACGGATCTGGCGCGTGAGGCGCTCGGCGAACACGCGCGGCGTCTCGGACTCGGGGGCCGACCAGCCGATGTCGCGCGCTGTGTCGCGCACCTCCTCCCACGCGGCCGTCGCGGGGTCGCGACCCCGCCGCATCCGGCGGACGCGGCCCAGGCGCACCCAGGTGCGGAAGCCCGCCGGGATGAGCGCGACGAGCGCCGCGCCCGCGAGGACGCCGAGCGCCGCGAGCGCCCAGCCTCCCTGCTCGGCCGCGAGCTGCTCGGGCGTCTGCGGCGTCTCGTCGCGGTCGCCGCGCGCGTTCGGGGTCGCGGTGGAGGTGGGCAGCGGGGCGGCGGAGCTCTCGTCCTGCGGCGTGCGCGGGTCGTCGATGAGGTCGGCGCCGTACTGCGGGATCGAGCCGCGACCCGGCGTCGGCTCGAAGCGCAGCCACCCGATCCCCTCGAAGTAGAGCTCGGGCCACGCGTGCAGGTCGTTCGTCGACACCTCGAACGCGGGCGAGCGCTGAACGTCGCGCTGGCCGGGTTGGAAGCCCACGGCGATGCGCGACGGGATGCCGAGCGAGCGCGCCATGACCGCCATCGCGGAGGCGTAGTGCACGCAGTAGCCGGACTTGACCTCGAGGAACACCGCGATCGCGTCGAGGCCCGTGCCGTCGAAGTCCTGCGCGACGGGGGTGTCCTCCGAGTAGGTGAAGGGCGAGCGGCGCAGGTGGTCCTGCAGGGCGATCGCCTGCTCGTAGGGGCTCGCCGCGTCCCCCGCGACCTCGAGCGCCGTCGTCGTGATGATCTCCGGGATCCGCTCGGGCAGGTCGAGTGTGCCGGGCGGCACGCGGCTCCGGATCGGCGTGCTCTCGCGCAGCTGGTCGAAGGTCGGGTGCAGCTCGGCGAAGGTGGCGGTGTAGGACTGCCCGGCCGCGTTGTCGCCGACGCTGCGCACCGCGAGGCTGTCCGGGTCCCAGAACCAGCCGCCCTCGGCGCCCTCGACGCTGCGCGTCGGGTACGGGAGCGGGAGCCAGTGGGTGCTCAGGTCGCGCACCGTCACGTCGACGGCGGCCTCGGTGGCGTTGACGGCGCCCCCGTAGCCGGGCGGGTCGGGGAAGGCCTCGAGCCCGGAGGCGCGCTCCGTACCGAGCGTCGGGCCCCACGTCTGACCCGTGAAGTTGTCGAGCGTCGTGAGCCGCAGGTACACGGGGCTGGAGGCCGAGGTCGTGTAGCTGAGCGCGAGCGTGGGCGCGCCGCGGCGCAGGTCGTCGCCGAGCGTCACGAGCGGGTTCACGCCCGCGCGGAGCCCACCCGTGCGCACCGGGGTGTCGTCGCGCCCGGCCGGCAGCGCGTAGGGCAGCAGGAGCGACCCCACCACGACTGCGGCGCCCGTCGCGAGCACGACGCGGCGGCTGTCCGGCCGCGCCCCGACCCGCAGGAGCGCGAGGTAGAGCACCGCCGTCACGACGAACCAGAGCCCGTCGGTCAGCTCGGGGCGGATCGCGGCGGGGATGAGCAGGAGCGGCGCGAGCGGGAGGGCCACGAGAGCCGGCCTGCGCAGGGCGAGCAGCACATCCGCGAGCCACGCGCAGAACACCATGAGCACCGCGAGGAGCATGACGATGCCGAGCTCGGGGGTCGCGGGCACGCGCTGCTCGACGATCGCGGTGAAACCGGACTCGGCGATCTCGCGGAACCGCGCGACCGAGTCGAGGGTCGGCACGACGCCGAGGATCGCGGTGTCGGCCGCGTAGCCGAGGGTGAGCAGGGCGATGCCGACGAGGAACGACGCGATGGGGGCCCAGAAGGCCGAACGCAGCAGGGACCGCGCGGCCGTGCCCGCGACGAGCGCGGCGGCGGCGTACCCCGCGCCGACGAACCACCAGCTGAGGCCCTGGAGCGTCACGTGCAGCCCCGCGAAAGCGGATGCGAGGGCCGCCCAGACGAGGAGCGCGTGCACCCAGCGGCGGTCGCCCGCGGGACGCGATCGCCGCGCGGGGCGGCCCGGCCGGGGCGCGGGCGCCGGGGCCGCGGGGCGGCGGACGTCAGTGAGCGCCACGGATGTACCCCGCCTCCGTCGCCGACGACCGCCACGCGTCGGCGATGTCGTCCCACGGCTCGACGTCCACGACGAGCCAGCCGTTGTCGACGAAGCGCTCGCGCGCCTCCTGCCGCATCCCGATCGAGAACAGGGCACCCGACTGCCCGGGGCGCCGCTGCCGCAGAACCCAGTCGACGACCTCGTCCTCGGGCTCGCACAGGATCGCGAACGTCGGCCCCGCCGTGTCGGCGGCCGCCGTCGGGAGGGTCTGCTGCCGGTCGAGCAGGCGCACCGCGGCGAGGCTCGTGAGGAAGCCCTCGATGCGCAGGCCGCCCTCCCAGCGCTCCCCGATCTCGGACACCTGCGGCGAGCCCGTCTCCACGACGCCGACGCGGAACCCGCTCTCGTCGAGGTGCACGGCGAGGGAGGCGAGCATCCGCACCGCCCACTCGAAGGCCTCGCTCGACGGGGTCGGCGGCCAGTTCTCGGTGTCGGGCACGGCGTCCGGGTAGCCGCCGAGCCGCGTGTCGACCACGATGCGGGCGTCGGGGTGGCTGCGGTGCTCCTCCTGCCGCACCATGAGCTCGCCGTGGCGGGCCGAGGCGCGCCAGTGCACGCGGCGGAGGGCGTCGCCCGAGCGGTACTCGCGCGTCGTGAGGTCGTCGTCGTTGCCGACCGCGCGGCGCTGCACGAGCTGCGCCGCGCCGTCGCCGTCGATGAGCACGGGCCCGCCGTCGGGCAGCGGGGTCACGGCGGGAACGACCGTGAGGCGGTCGACGTCGCCGCATGCGACCGAGGAGCGCGCCATCCCGAACGGGTCGCCGAACTCGACCACGAGCGGCCCGATCGGGTAGAGCCCGCGACGGTGCGGGTGCAGCTCGTGGCCGAGCGACACGGTGCGTGCCGACGCCGGGCGGATGCGGATGGGCGGGAGCTCGTTCGGCTCCTGCTGCTCGCGCCACGGGATCGCGTCGTTCCACAGGAGCGTCGGCGTCGTGACGGAGCCGGAGTTGCGCACCCGCAGGCTGACGGTCGCGGTCGCCCCGGCCGAGACGACCGGCGGCGAGAAGAGCCGCACGACGTCGAGCCGCGGACGCCGGATGCGCGCGAGCACGAGGCCGCCGAGGCCCAGCAGGAGGGCGAATGACGCCCCCACGAGCAGCTCGTGCCGCCCGACGGCGACGCCCGCCACGAGGCACGCGGCGCCGACGACGAGCGTCGCCCACCCCCGCACCGTGAGACGGATGCGGTGCGTGCGCCGCAGCGACGACTCGGGCTCGGGCATGGGCCGGCGTCCGGTCGGCTCAGGCGGGGCCGGCTGCGCCGAGCGGCACCGGCGTGGACTGGACGATGCGGGCCGCGATCTCGGCGAGCGCCTCGCGCCCGTAGCCGCCCGTCGACTTCGCGGGCATGAGGCGGTGCGCGAGCACGGGAACCGCGAGGGCGTCGATGTCGTCGGGCAGCACGAAGTCGCGACCGTCGAGCGCGGCGCGGGCCTTCGCGGCCCGCACGAGCTGCAGGGTGGCACGCGGGCTCGCGCCGAGCCGCAGCTCGCGGTCGACGCGCGTCGCGGCGGCGATCGACACGACGTAGTGCTCGATCGCGGGGCTCACGAACACGTCGCGCACCGTGAGGATCATCCGCCGCAGGCGCTCGATCGTCACGACGGGGTGGAGCTGGTCGAGCGGGCTGCCCTGCTCGCGCTGGCGCAGCATCGCGGCCTCGTTCGCGGCATCCGGGTACCCCATCGAGATGCGCGCCATGAAGCGGTCGCGCTGGGCCTCCGGGAGCGCGTAGGTGCCCTCCATCTCGACGGGGTTCTGGGTGGCGATGACGGTGAACGGCGACGGGAGCGTGTGCGTGCCGCCGTCGACCGAGACCTGGTGCTCCTCCATCGACTCGAGCAGGGCCGACTGGGTCTTGGGGCTCGCGCGGTTGATCTCGTCGCCGATGACGATGTTCGCGAACACGGGGCCCGGCTTGAACTCGAAGTCGCGCGTGGCTTGGTTGTAGACCGAGACGCCCGTGATGTCGGAGGGCAGCAGGTCGGGGGTGAACTGGATGCGGCTGACGGTGCAGTCGACGCTCCGCGCGAGGGCGCGGGCGAGCATCGTCTTGCCGACGCCCGGCACGTCCTCGACGAGCAGGTGGCCCTCGGCCAGCAGCACGGTCGTGGCGAGCTCGATGACGTCGCGTTTGCCGTCGATCACGGTCTCGACGGCCGCCATGACGGCTCGCGCGTCGAGCAGGAACTCGGCGGCGGACAGGGGGCCCGTGGAGGTCTCGGCGACGATGCCGACGTCCTCCCCGGAGTCGGGGGCGCGTTCCATCGTCCGAGTCTCGCACGCGGCGGAGCATTCGTCACCGGTGCTCCGTCCCCACACGGCGAGTTCCGAGGTGTCACTTTCCGTCGCCCGGCCGCCGGTTCAGGCGACGGAAAGTGACACCTCAGTCGGTGGAGGCGGCGGAGGCGGAGGTGGCGGCGGCGAGGCCGGCGCGGTAGCCCTCCTCGTAGGCCTCGCGGCTCCCGAGGCGGAACATGTCGCGCTCGGAGGGGCGGATGAGGGCGCGCGCGCCCGGCGCGTCGAGCCCGGTCACGAGGTGGCCGAGGCCGCGGATGACGGCGACCGGCCTGCCGCCCGCCTTCCCCTTCACGAGCTCCGCGGCGGCGGCGAGCTCGTCGGCAATCGCGGGCGCGGTGACGGCGAGCGGGCGGCCGTTCGCGTCGTCCGTGCCCGCGAGGTCCTCGATGACGGTGACGCCCGCGGCGCCGATCGCGGCATCCGTCTGCCCCTCGCGCCAGGGCCGGCCGAGGGTGTCTGTGAGGATGACGCCGACGCGGATGCCGAGCCGGTCGCGCAGCACCTCGGCGATGCGGCGGGCCGAGCGGTCGGGGTCCTCCGGGAGCAGCAGCACGTGCCCGTCGGGCGCGTTCGACGAGTCGACCCCGGCGGCGGCCATCACGAGCCCCTGCCGGTTCTCGACGATGCGGGTCGACCCCTCGCCGCCGACTCGCGGGCGCTCGGCGACGACGCGCACGGTCTCGGCCGTGATGGCGTCCTCGCGGTCGGCCGCCTCAACGATGCGCCCCTCGGCCTTGCTCACGATCTTGCTCGTGACCGCGAGGATGTCGCCGTCCTCCGCGACGCCCGCGAGCGCATCCGCGAGGATGCCCGCGAGGTCGTCGCCCGGCCGGAACTCGGGCAGCCCGAGCAGGGCGAACACGCTGAAGGCCGGGCCGGTGGGTGCGGGGGTCACCCCCCTATCCTCCCAACCCCGCATCCGCTGAGTGGTCGGTTTCTGGCCCCAAACACGGGAAATGAGGCCAGAAACCGACCGGTCAGCGTCAGGAGACGAGGCGCGGGATGACCTCGCGCCCGAAGACGTCGAGGAAGGCGTGCTGGTCGCGCGAGACGTTGTGCAGGTAGACGCGGTCGAACCCGAGGTCGAGGTAGCGCTGGATGTGGGCGCGGTGCGCCTCGGGGTCGTCGGAGATGAGCACGCGCCCCTCGAAGTCCTCCGGCCGCACCGTGCGCGCGATCTGCTCGAGCTCGAACGGCGAGCGGATGTCGGACTTCGGGAACCGCATCCCCGCGTTCGGCCACTCCCGCAGCGCGTTCGCGACCGCCTCGTCGCGCGTCGGCGCCCAGCTCAGGTGCAGGCGGATGATGCGCGTCTGCGTGCGGGGATCGCGCCCCACCTCGCGCCCGCCCTCGGCGAAGCGCTGCAGCAGCGGCGCGACCTTCTCGACGGGCGCCCCGTCGACGACGATCCCGTCGACCGTGCGGCCCGCGCGCTTCGCCGTCACCGGGCCGGCCGTGCCGATCAGGATGGGCGGGGCGGCATCCGGCATCGTCCAGAGCCTGGTCGACTCGAGCTTGTAGTAGCGGCCCTCGTGGCGGGTGTCGCGGCCCGCGAGCGACGCCGTGAAGAGCTTCTTGATGATGTCGACCGCCTCGAACATGCGGTCGATGCGCTCGGGCGCCTCGGGCCAGTAGCGGCCCACGACGTGCTCGTTGATGGCCTCGCCCGAGCCGAGCCCGAGCCAGTGCCGGCCCGGGTACATCGCCGCGAGCGTCGCCGAGGCCTGCGCGACCATCGCCGGATGCCACCGGAAGGTCGGCGCCGTCACGCCCGTGCCCAGGTCGCCCGCGGTCACCTGGCCGAGCGCCGAGAGCACGTTCCACACGAAGCTCGCCTGCCCCTGCTGCGGCACCCACGGCTGGAAGTGGTCGGCCGCCATGACGCCCGTGAAGCCGGATGCCTCCGCGGCCTGGGCGAGCGCGATCACCTCGTTCGGGGCGAAGCGCTCGAGCATCGCGGCGTAGCCGATGTGCGGGGTGGTCACGTCTGAGGGTCTATCGGGCAAGCCGCACCACCGCTTCGCTTATCAAGGTGGTGAGCCTCTCGCGAGCCACCTGGGATTGCCCAACCTCGTGATATCTGAGTTGTCGAAGGGAATACCCCATCACCGCAGCCCAAAGATCCCTGTCGCCTTGCTTCTCGCGCTTCACCCAGAGCCTTATCTCCTCTACGCACGGGTCACCTGCAGGGGTCCCGTCGAGGAGCATTACCAAGTCCTGCCCTGAGATGTTGATGTCGGCGAACGCTGGGCCCCCCGGGTGCAGAAACCAGGAGAGCAAGAGCGTGATCGGATCCACCACCCGACTCGCCACGCACTGACGGTCGAAGTCGATAATCGCGATGCCCGCTCCGTCGACGAGAACGTTCTCACCGTGAAGGTCACCATGCTGGTGCTCACGCGCCACCGAAACCATGATTCCGGCCTGGAGTCCGAGTCCCAACTCTCGAAGGCGCTCCTCCGCCTCGGCCCATGGAAGGAACACTTCCATCGCCTCACTGATAGGGATTGACGACGCGGTGGTCGTATGGGCATCCTCTAAGGCCGACGCCATGTCCCGAACGCATTCGCTGGCTCGACCTGGGTCGCTCCCGGCGATCTCGAAGAGCGCCTGACTGTCGATACCAGCAGCCTGGTAGATGTCGATCACCCTGCGGCCGGATACGCCCTCGATCCGTGCGATATGGCCAGCAACTAGACGGCTAGGCGCAATCGCCCCGATGCCAGCGAGAGTTGTACGGGTCAATGGCGCGCCTGGCGCCCGCTCCTTGGCAATGAAGGTTCCTGTCCGGCGACCAGCACTGTCCCTCACATCGCACCGCCAGACGGATTCGCCCGATCGCCCTCCAGAGAGCTCGCGGACTTTGATGTGGGTTCCGTCGTAGTGCAATGCGGCTTTGCGAAGAAGACGCGACCGAAAATGAGAAAGCGGCTGGTCCGTATCGATCTCGATGGCATCGACCCTGTCAAGGATCTGACAGATCGAGCGCGCCCAAGCCGCCAGTTCGACAGATTGGTCCTTTCGCAGCACCGTGACCTGCTGAATAGAGTCCTCAGGGCCTCCAACGCTGATCCGTGACGTCAGGCCGAGCACAGTTTGGTAGAGCGGCGAGTCGTCCCACCCAGTGAATACGACGAACGGGCGATCACGCACCCGCTCCAGCAATTCGACAAGCAGCAAGTCGCCTGTAGTCTGCGCTGGCGTATCACCAGGGCCGTCAGGAAGATTGCGGTCGACCACAACTAGGTCGAATTCGTCCATTGCGTCCTGCGAGTACGCAATTGCCTCGCTGCGATTCTGGGCGAACCGAATATTGTTGAATCCCGCCTGCTGAAGAGCAAGCGCAGCGAGTTGACGGGACTCGTACTCGTCGTCGACGACTAGTGCGGTTCTCATCGTCGCGGGAACCTCACGGTAAAGAGAGCTACGCCTGAGGTTCCTCGGATGTTCCAGTCAACGTTTAGCCCGGCGGCGGCTCCTTCAATTACTCGGACTCCGGTACCCCTACCGCCGTAGCGCGTTGTTCGACCCATCTCAGCGACGGTGGCTTTCTCAAAGGAGATCCCCGCGAATTGGTTGGTGACGGTAACAATCACGTCGCTCGCCATCGAATTCACCTCCACCCCCACGGGCGAATCGGCGTTTACCGACGCCTGCGCCTCTCCGGCGTTTGTGATCGCAGCGTCAAGGAGCATCGACATCAAGTCGAGATCAGCTCGAACGATGAAATCCTCTTCACCTGCACTGTCTGGAGCGACTTCGACATCAACCGGAAAGAGACTTGCTTCGGCGCATTCCTGGACCACTTCCAACGCGTTGACGTCCACCACAACGGCGGCATCCCGTCGGGCACTCGCAATCTTGATCACAGCAGAGAGACGACGTGACAACCGGTCTAGGGCTCGTGATGTCTTAGACCCATCGAAATTCTCTATCTCGATGCTGGCATCAAGTCGCGCACGCCCCAGGGCCGGGAGCAATTCATGCGAGATTAGCTTCGCGATATCCTCCCCGGAACCATGGTCCACGGAAGCCGGGCCGGCAGAACCCTCCTGGACCGAAGCCGCTTCTCTCGCCGCCAGTACCTTCTCGAGAGCGGCCCGGACGATCGGCACGGACTCACCCTGCAAATACTCCAAGACCTGCCGACGTTCTTCGTCGTCCAAGGGGAGAGCGAGCTGTAGGGCCGCCGAAAGCCTCGTGGACGGAGATCGACTCCCCAGGAGGGCCAAGATCTCATCCGTTCTCGGCACTTCTCCCCGGCTCATCGGCCCTCGCTTGCTGCGTAGAACCTCGCCCGCTCCTTGAATGCGTCGACGCCGCCCTCCATCACTGCTTCGATAACAGTGACTACGGGCTTGTCGTCGAGAGACCCTTCGATAGAAACGAAGCCTCGCTTACCGTCGCTCGAAAGCGCGACGACCTTATCGGCTTCACCGAGCACCGGGATATTTGCGTTGTGCGTGGCCACGATCGTCTGCGCATGGGCCGCGGCTCGGCGCGCGAGCCCTGGCAAGACGTTCTGAACGAGAAACTCGTTGTCGAGGTGGTCCTCTGGCTGATCTAGGAGAAGCGCCCGATCCAACTCGGTCATCAAGATCGGAAGCGTCACTGCACACTTTTGACCAGTCGACAGTTGATCAACGTTCTTCATCTCGGACCCGTGAAGAAGGAAGTAGTCGGCGCGGTCGTCCAATGTGAGGTTGGCCAGCTCGACAAGGTTGGAGGGCGTATCCAAGGCCTGCAACACGCGGAATGCCCGCTCCACCTGAATCCCGGCGGCGCTTGCGATGCCTTCCGCATCCCCTGACTCCACCGCCTGAAGCAGGGTCCTAGGTAGGTACGCAGCGCACAGGCGTTCCACTACCGCCCGGTACTGGATTCCGCTGCCTCGAAGCGCATTGGTGAGATACTCGGCAAGTCGGGTCACATCAGCTAGGTGCTCAACCCGGATGGCCGCCTTCGCCCCCAACTGGCTCGTAACTTCCTTCGCAACTCCGGCGCGGGAATCGAAGACGCGCTCCAACTGCTCCTCAACCTCGTCTAGAAGGCCATCGCGCTGCCCCCCGATCCGCGCCAACTCGCTTTCGAGCTGTCCGCTCTCTACCTCAAGAGATTCGAGCGACTCAATCTGCGAGCCCAGTGCGCGTATTTCCGCTGAGACCTGGCCGAGTCCGTCTTCCGCCTCAGACAACTGTTCTTTCAACGGGGCTGCTAGCTCGAGAAGCCGTTGCTCGCCCTGGGCGAGGGAAGTTCGCTGGGATTCAGCCGACTGTTCGCCCTCTTGTAGGACCTCGTACAGCGCCTTGACCAGGCCCTCGACACGCTCCTGAATGGTCGCGACCCAATCACGAAAGCTCTGCGGAACTGTAATTGACCGCAGCGCAACGACGCGTTCGTTGAACGCGTCAAGCCCGTCATGAAGCCGCCGTAGTTCGCTCGCGTAGTCCTCGACCTGGCTACCTCCACGTCGAATGCGAAGGACAGAAGCCTCGATCTCTCTAAGCTCTGCTCGCTGGGGTTCCAAGCTCGACTCGTTCGCACTGAGAAGCTCAGTCTCTCGCCTCTGCGCTTGCGCCAACTGCTGACGCAACTCCGGAAGTCGACGAATCGACTCATCAAGCTCAACCTTCTCCTGCCGGAGCTCTCGAAGGCGCAGCGTCAGTCGGCCCACTGCCGCCGGGATGTCGACTCCCGCCTCGATCCCTGCGCGAATATCAAGAAGGCTGAGTCGGCTCGGCGCATCACTTGCTATCGCTTCCAGTTCGTTCTGGCCAACCATGATCGCCGTGTGCCGGACTTCCGCTCGCCGGCCACTACCATCCCCATCGACGATCAGACGCGTAGACGACAGGTCGTCTGCGAGATCGACAGTAACCTCCCCTGGCCCCAGAACTGCTCGGATGAACTCACGGCTCTCCTTCTCGTGAACAGGATTCGCATGCGCCAGGTTCAGCGCGTGACGGAGGAGTTCGAGGATGGACGTCTTCCCTGAACCTCTCCCTCCAATAAGAACGTTCAGCCCGCGCTCGAATCGCAGGTCGAGTCCGTCGAGAAAGCCGCCCGAAACCTGAATACGCGAGATCCACATGGTGACATCATGCCCGGGATTGGACCCGCGGCCGTGCGCTTTCCCGAGGCGCTAGTCAGCCGAGCGCCGCGATCGCGTCACGCGCGAGGTCGACCACGAGATCCGACGCCGAGGCCTCCGGCGTGAAGCCGAGCCGCACCACGACGAGCCCCTCCGACGGGATCACGAGCATGAGCTGCCCGTCGTGGCCGTTCGCCGAGAACGCGTCGGCGGGCAGCGACGGCCAGCGCAGCGAGCCGTCGGGCAGCACGTTGGTGCGCCAGCCCATGCCGTAGCCGGGGTCGTCGCTCTCGGCGTAGCCGGAGAGCATGAGGCTCTGCTCCATCCAGTCCTCGGGCAGCAGCTGCTCACCGTCCCACTCGCCGCCCTGCAGCGCGAACTGCCCGACCGCCGCCCAGTCGCGCGGGGTCGCCCAGAGGTAGGACGAGCAGACGGGCGTGCCCGCGGCATCCGGCTCCCACACCGCCGAGGAGAGGCCGAGCGCCGGGAAGATCGTCTGACGCGGGAGGTCGGCGCCGAGCCCGGTGCGCTCGGCGAGCACCGAGCACAGCACGTTCGTCGAGCCGCTCGAGTACTGCTGCACCTCGCCGACCCCGTGCGCGAGCGGCAGCCCCGCGACGTAGGCGCCCATGTCGGGCTCGAGGTACAGCATCCGCGTGATGGCGGTGCCGAGGTCGTAGGTCTCGTCCCACTCCAGGCCAGCGTCCATGCGCAGCAGGTTCTCGACCGTGATGCTCGCGCGCTCGTCGGTCCACTCCGGGCGCAGGTGGTCGTCGTCGAGCGAGACGACGCCCTGCTTCACGAGCATGCCCGTCATGAGCGAGGCGACGCTCTTCGACATCGACCAGCCGAGCTGCGGGGTGTCGGCGTCGAAGCCGGGCGCGTACCGCTCCCCCACGATGACGCCGTCCTTCACGACGACGACGCCGCGCGTGCCGATGAGCTCGACCACCTCGTCCGGCTCGCCGTCGGCGAAGACGCGGCCGATCGCGGCCTCGACCTCCGGGTTCGGCGCGACCGCGGCATCCGCCAGCGGGTTGCCGGCGGAGCCCACGGGCGTGGCCGCGCCGAGGTCGAGCGGGCCCGACGCGAGCGTGCACCCGAAGCCCTCGGTGTGGCGCGCCTGCTGCGGCGTGCCGACGCCGAGCACGGATGCCGTGGTCACCTCGCCCTCGGCGACCGCGAGGTACGGCACGAGCGGGTTGGGCGGCAGGTCGCTGGCGGGGTTCTCGCGCCCCGCGAGCTGCGTGACGGCGCACGCGTTGTGGGCGGCGTAGCCCGTGCCGGTGAGCAGCAGCGGCCCCTGCCAGAGGTAGACGCCTGTGAGCGCGACGACGATGACGAGGACGAGTGAGCCGGCGACGATGCCGACCCGACGCAGGGTACGCACGATCCGGATGCTAGCCCGGATCCGGGTGCCGGCGCGGGCGGGGCGGGTGCCGTGCCGCATCCGGGGCGGGGCGGGTGCCGTGCCCCAGCCGGGTGCCGTGGAGGCGGGCCGGGCGCTGCCGCCTCGGAAGCGGGCGGCGAACTGGTCACGCGGCGGGAGCAGTTACTCCCGCCGCCTGCGCACTTCGCCGCCCGGTGGTGCGGGTTCCCCCGCCGATGAGGCCGTTGCTCCCGCCGCAGACAGGCGCGGCGGGAGGGGGCTACGGGCGCAGCAGCACCTTGATGGCGCGGCGCTCGTCCATCGCGGCGTAGGCCTCCGCGACCTCGCTCATCGGCAGCTCGAGGTCGAAGACGAGACCCGGCTGCAGGCGGCCGTCCCACACCTCGGGCAGCAGCTCCTCGACGTAGTTGCGCACGGGCGCCACTCCCCCGCGCACGCCCACGTTGGTGTCGAACATGCGGCGCACGGGCAGCTCGGGGCCGCCGTTCGGCACACCCACGAAACCGACCTGGCCGCCGGGGCGGGCGGAGCGGAGCGCCTGATCCATCGACTCGGCGGTGCCCACGCACTCGAGCACGACATCCGCGCCCACGCCGTCGAAGAGCTCGCGGATGCGGGCGACGCCCTCCCTGCCGCGCTCCTCCACGATGTCGGTCGCGCCGAAGCGGCGGCCGAGGTCCTGGCGGTCGGCGTGGCGCGACATGAGCACGATGCGCTCGGCACCGAGGCGCGCGGAGGCGAGCACGGAGCACAGGCCCACCGCGCCGTCGCCCACGACGACGACGTTCTTCCCCGGCCCGGCGCCGCCCGACACGGCGGCGTGGTGGCCGGTGCCCATGACGTCGGCGAGGGTGAGCAGGTGCGGCACGAGGGCGTCGTCGGGCATCGACGGGGTCGCCACGAGCGATCCGTCGGCATGCGGCACGCGGATACGCTCACCCTGCCCGCCGTCGGCGAACGCGCCCATCCGGTCGTCGGAACCCCACCATCCGCCGTTGAGGCACGAGGTGGAGAAGCCGTTCGTGCAGTTCACGCACTCCATGCAGCAGTCGTAGAAGGGCGCGATCACGAAGTCGCCCACCTTGATGCGCTGCACCTCCGGGCCGACCTCCTCGACCACCCCGACGAACTCGTGCCCGATGCGGCGCGGCTCGTGGGTGGGCGTGATGCCGCGGTACGGCCACAGGTCCGAGCCGCACACGCAGGCGGCCACGACGCGCACGATCGCGTCGCCGCCGGTCGAGAGCACGGGGTCGGGAACCTCTTCGAAGCGGATGTCACCGGGGGCGTGGATGAGCGTCGCGTGCATGCATCGAGGCTACGGCTCCGACGGCGCCCCGTGACTAGAGCGCGCGCAGGCGCGGCGCGAGGTCGCGCTCGAAGAGCTCCATGAAGCGGCGCTGGTCGTGGCCCGGGGCGTGGAACACGAGGTGGTTCATGCCCCAGTCGATGTACTGCTTGATCTCCTCCACGACCTTGTCGGGGTCGTTGCCGACGATCCAGCGCGACGCGATCTTCTCGATCGGGAGCGCGTCCGCCGCCCGCTCCATCTCGATCGGGTCGGTGATGTCGTGCTTTTGCTCCTTGGTGAGCGCGAGCGGCGCCCAGAAGCGCGTGTTCTCGAGCGCGGTGTCGTAGTCCGTGTCGTACGAGACCTTGATCTCAAGCATTCGGTCGACGTCGTCGGAGGCGCGGCCCGCCTTCGCGATGCCCTCCTCGACGGCCGGGATGAGCTGGTCCTGGTAGAGCTCGGCCCCCTTGCCCGAGGTGCAGATGAAGCCGTCGCCCGCGCGGCCGGCGTAGCGCGCCACGAGGGGTCCGCCCGCGGCAATGTAGACGGGGATGGGGGTCTCGGGGCGGTCGTAGATCGACGCGTCGACGGTCTGGTAGTACTCGCCCTCGAAGGTGACGCGGTCGCCCGTCCACAGGGCGCGCATGAGGTCGACCGACTCGCGGAGGCGCGCGAAGCGCTCCTTGAACTCCGGCCACTCGCCGCGCCAGCCGGTGGCGACCTCGTTGAGCGCCTCGCCCGACCCGACGCCGAGGAAGATGCGGCCGGGGTAGAGCATGCCCATCGTCGCGAACGCCTGCGCGATGACCGCCGGGTTGTAGCGGAACGTCGGCGTCATGACGCTCGTCCCGATGAGCACGTTCGAGGTGCGCTCGCCGACCGCCGTCATCCAGGCGAGCGAGAACGGCGCGTGACCGCCCTCGTGGCGCCACGGCTGGAAGTGGTCGGAGGTGGTCACCGACTCGAAGCCGTGCCCCTCCGCCGCGACGGCGAACTCCACGAGGTCGCGAGGGGCGAACTGCTCGGCCGAGGCCTTGTATCCGAGTCGAAGAGGTCGAGTCATACGGTCCATTGTGCTCGTGGACATTTCGGAAAGCTTTCGTGGGCGTCTCGCCGCGGCGACATCGGGCGATAGCGTGGCCGCGATGCTGCTCTTCTACATCGACGAATCCGGCCACCACCGGATGGACGCGGACCCCGACGACCCCACCCGGCTCGCCCGCGACACGACCGACTGGTTCGTGCTGTCCGCGGTGGGCATCCGCGACACCTCGCGCCGCCCGCTCGCGGAGGCGATCGACGACATCAAGCAGACGCGGCTCGGCGCGGCATCCGATCGCCCCTGGAAGGACACCGAGATCAAGGGCCGCCGGCTCGCGATCACGCAGCGCCGGCACGCGACCGGCACGCCCGCCGAGGACTCCTACCCCGAGCTCGCCGACGCCGCCGAGCTCGCCGAGCTCGAGCACGAGCTGCGGATGCTGTTCTCGCGCTTCCGGCCCCTCACCTTCAGCGTCGCGATCGACAAGCGCGCCCTCTTCGAGAAGCGTCCCGGCGAGTCCGCGCTCGGCTGGGCCTACGCGTTCCTGTACCGGCGGATGGCGCTGAGCCTCGAGCGGCTCTACCCGGGCGAGGGCGGCGTGCTCGTCGCCGACCAGCAGACGGAGCACGAGAAGGCGTTCCGCACGGGCGACCTCACGCGCCTGCGGGACGAGCTCGCCGAGACCGCGCCGTGGCTCCGCGCGGACTACCGGCTGCTGCTCGACCGCCCGCTCTGGATCGACTCGACCCTGTCGACATGGGACCGCGAGATCATCCAGCTCGCCGACCTCGTCGCCTTCACGACGCACGAGGGCCTCTCGCGCGGCTTCGACTCCGCCGGGGCGCGCTCGCTGTGGCCCGCGATCCGCGCCGTGCTGGCCGAGGACTGGAACAAGGGCGGCCCCGACGGCGAGGGGCTCGTGATCTTCCCGAGGCCCGCGCGGTGGCCCGAGACGGAGATCGCGCGGGACTGAGCACGGCACCCCCGGCGGGCGTCCCCCGCGTCGCGGACGCACGCCCGCCGAGCACCCATTTCTGGGGCTAGAGGGGAGACCGCCCGGTCGATGACGGTAGTAGGCATGGAGTCGAGTGCCGCGCCCGCAGCAGGGTGGTTCCCGGACCCCGGCGACCCCTCCGCTGAGCGCTGGTGGTCGGGTGTCGCGTGGACCGAGCACACGCGCCAGCCGCTCGACGCGGAGGTCCCCGCGGCGTTCGCGCCGCACGTGGCGACCCTGCTCGAGGAGCGCCCCGAGCCGCAGCCCGAGGCCGAGCCCTTCGTCTTCTCCATGACGCCGTCGACGGCCGAGCCGGTCGCCGCGGGCTTCACGATGCCGTCGGCCGAGCCGCAGGCCCCGGCGTTCACGATGCCATCTGCCGAACCGCAGCCCGCCATCGCCCCCGCCTCCGACTTCCCCGTCCCGCCGCCCGCGCCCGCGCCCGCGCCCGCACCTGCCTACGCCGCTCCCGCGCCCGTGATGCCGGAGTTCACGGTGCCGTCCCCGTCGCCGGCCCTCGGCGCGCAGACCGAGGCGCCGGCCGCCGGTTACGCCTTCCCGTCGGCCCCCGCAGCCCCGACGCTGCCCGCCGACGAGGTCGCCCCCTCCGGCTTCGTGCTCCCCGCGGCGCCCGCCGCCCCGCTCACCACGGACGCCCCGCAGCCCCACGCCGGGAGGCACGCGGATGCCGCGCCCGAGCCGCCGATGCCCGCCGCACCCGCCCTCCCGGCCGTCCGTCCCGTCGGCTTCACGTCGTCGGCCGACCCGGAGGTCGCGAGCCGCTACCGATCGGTCATCCACGCCGACTCCCAGGAGGAGCTCCAGGCGCAGGCCGTGGCCGCGGCCGCCCCCGCACCGATGAGCATGCTCGCCTCGACCGCCCTCGCGACCGGGCGCCCGATGGGGCCGACGACGCCCTACTACTCTGCGCCCGCCACCAACAAGGCCGCCGATCTCGCCCTCCGCACGGGCCTCGGCGCGGCCGTCGGCGTCGTGGTCAGCTTCGCGATCCGCGTGATCGGTCTCGCCGACCTCGCGGGGGGCGTCCTGACCCTCGGCGCCTGGGTGTCCGGGGTGGTCGCGCTCGTCTCGGGCATCGTGGGTCTCGTGCTCGCCCGTCGCCGCGGCGTCGGCTTCGGCAAGTCGCTCGCGGGCCTGCTGCTCGGCCTCTTCGTGGCCGTGGTCGTGCCGATCGTGAGCGTGCTGCTCGTGGTCGCGCTCCTCGGGGCGCTCGGCTTCCTCTGAGCCGCTCCGAGCGGAGGCGCTCCGCCGCCGCGCGTCAGCGCGGCTGCTCGAGGAAGTCCGCGACGACGCGCGGCACGTACGGCGACACGTCGCCGCCGAGCGACGCCACCTGGCGCACGAGCGAGCTCGACACGTGGGCGTGCGCCGGGTCGGGCAGCATGAAGATCGTCTCGACCTTCGCGAGATTGCGGTTCACGATCGCCATGGGCGTCTCGTAGGCCACGTCGACCTGCGAGCGGATGCCCTTCACGAGCACGCTCGCCCCGACATCCGTGCAGTAGTCGACGAGCAGTCCGACGCTCCAGCTCGTCACGAGGATGTTGCCGGGGATCCGCGCCTCCTCGAGCGACTCCTGGATGAGCGCCACCCGCTGCGCGATCGGCAGGAGCGCCGTCTTGTCGGGGTTGTGCACCACGAGCACGTGCAGCTCGTCGAAGATGCGAGCTGCCCGCTCGATCACATCGATGTGCCCGAGCGTCACGGGGTCGAAGGATCCGGGAACGACGGCGATCCTGGTCATGAGAACGATGCTATCCGGCGAGCGTGATCATTTCGTTATTGGCCCGTCCCGTGGAGCCCGCTCTCGACGTCCACCCAGGCGGCACCTGCGACTATGACGGATATATCAGGCCCGTTTCGTCTCGTTCTCGCGGCACGGTGGCCGGATGGGGGATCCGCAGGACGACGACCGGTGGGAGTCGTTCGCGCGCGAGTTCGGCATCCGGCTGCACCGTGCGCGGATCGAGGCCGCCCTCACGCAGGAGGAGCTCGCCTACGCGGCGGGGCTCACGCGCTCGCACTACCAGCAGCTCGAGAAGGGGCTCTCGCGCCCCGGCGTCCCGGCCAACCCGTCCCTCAAGACGATCGTCGGACTCGCCCGTGTGCTCGGCCTGCCGCTCGAGGCCCTCGTGCCGCCGTTCGACGCGGACGAACGGCCCGCAGGCCGGCGAGCCGTCTGACCGCTAGGCCTTCCCGAGGAAGGCGCGCTCCGCCTCGTCGAAGCGGCGGGCCACGGCCTCCCGCAGGGCGTCGTGGGCCGCGAGCGAGGGGTCGTCGTCGAGCAGCCCCTGCGCGAGCTCGCGCGCCTCGGCGATGACGTCGGCGTCCTCGATCACGCGCAGGAGCTTGAGCGAGGAGCGCCGCCCCGACTGCGTGCCGCCGAGCACGTCACCCTCGCGTCGCAGCTCGAGGTCGGCCTGCGCGAGCTCGAAGCCGTCGAGTGTGGAGGCGACGGCGTCGACGCGCTCCCGCGCGAGCGTGCCCTGCTCGGCGCGCGTCACGAACAGGGCGATGCCCGGCACCCCGCCACGGCCGACGCGTCCGCGCAGCTGGTGGAGCTGGGCCACTCCGAAGCGGTCGGCGTCGAGCACGATCATCGTCGACGCGTTCGGCACGTCGACGCCCACCTCGATGACGGTCGTCGCGACGAGCACGTCGATCTCGCCGGCCGCGAAGGCCCGCATCGTGCGGTCCTTCTCCTCCCCCGACATCCGCCCGTGGAGGGGCTCGATGCGGCGGTCGCGGAGCGACGGATGCGTGCGCAGCCGGGCGAGCGTCTCGAGCACGGACGCGGGCGGGGGCGCGTCGGGCTCGGCGTCCGCCTCGAGGGCGGCGTCCTCCTCGACGGAGTCCCCCGAGGCCGCGACCTCGATCGCCGGGCACACGACGAAGCCCTGACGCCCCTGCTCGAGCTCCTCGGCGAGGCGCTGCCACACGCGCGCCTCCCAGTTCGGATGGTCGGCGAGCGGCACGACGTGCGACGCGATCGGGGCGCGGCCCGCAGGCAGGGAGCGGAGGGTCGACACGTCGAGATCGCCGAACACGGTCATCGCGACCGTGCGCGGGATGGGCGTCGCGCTCAGCACGAGCACGTGCGGCGCCTGCCCCTTGAGGCGGATCGCCTCGCGCTGCTCGACGCCGAAGCGGTGCTGCTCGTCGACGACGACGAGCCCGAGGTCGGCGAAGGTCACGTTGTCGCCCAGCAGGGCGTGCGTGCCGACGACGATCGCCGCTCCCCCGGATGCCGCGGCGAGCAGCGCCTTGCGCCTCTCGGCCGCGGGCAGCTGCCCCGTGAGGAGGGTCACGCGCAGTCGGGCCGCGAGGTCGGGCCCGAGCATCGACACGATCGAGCGCAGGTGCTGGGCCGCGAGCACCTCGGTGGGCGCGAGGAAGGCCGACTGCCCGCCCGACTCGGCCACCGCGAGCATCGCCCGCAGGGCGACGAGCGTCTTGCCGGAGCCGACCTCGCCCTGCACGAGGCGGTTCATGGGCGTGCCGTCGAGCAGCTCCGCCTCGATCTCGGCGCCGACCGCGCGCTGGTCGTCGGTGAGCGGCCACGGGAGCGACGCCTCGAACGCCTCCGAGAGCGCGCCGGGCACGCGCGGCGGACCTGAGACGGCACGGCGCTCCGCCCGCTGCTGCAGGAGCGCGAGCTGCAGCACGAGGGCCTCCTGGAACCGCAGGGCGTCGCGCGCGCGGCGCCAGTCGGCATCCGACTCCGGACGATGCACCCTGACGAGCGCCTCGCGGAAGCCGAGCAGCCCGCGGGCGCTGCGCACGGCGTCCGGCACCGGGTCGGGCAGCGGCGGAAGAACGTCGAGCACCGTCTCGATGCACTTCTGCAGCTTCCAGCTCGGGAAGCTCGCGGTGGCCGGGTAGAGCGGCACGGGCGTCTCGGCCCAGCGGCGCGCCTGCTCGGTGTCCATCGCAGCGGCCTCGTCGGGGTCGAAGAGCTCGTAGTCGGGATGCGTGAGCTGCCGCGTGCCGCGGTAGCTGCCGATCTTGCCCGAGAAGATGCCGCGCACGCCGGGCCGCAGCTCGTTCTTACGGAAGGGCTGGTTGAAGAAGGTGAGTGTCAAGATCCCGTGGCCGTCGCTGATGGTGGCCTCGAGGATCGAGCCGCGGCGGTTCTGCATGCGCCGCTCCGAGACGCTGCGCACCTCGGCGACGATCGTGACGGGCTCGTCGATCCGCAGCTCGCTGAGCGCCGTGAGCTCGCCCCGGCGGGCGTAGCGCCGCGGGTAGTGGGCCAGCAGATCGCCGACCGTGCGCATCCCGAACGACTTCTCGAGCACCTGCGCCGTGCGCCCGCCGAGCGCCGACGAGAGCTTCTGGTCGAGCGGCGAGTCCACGCTCCGAGGTTACCGAGCGGCGCCGTCAGGCGAACATGCGCGCGATCGCCACCATGTCGCGGTCGCCGAGGCCGGATGCCGCGGTCGCCTCGTAGAGCGACGACACGAGGTCGATGATGGGCGTCGTCGCGCCCGCCGCCCGCACCTCGTCGAGCACGAGCCGGCAGTTCTTGACGACGTCGGCGATCGCCGCCTGCGGCGCCTCGTCGCCCGCCACGAGCTTCGCCGCCTTCACACGGCCGATGGGGCTGTCCATGGGGCTCGCCTCGAGCACGCGCACGACGGATGCCACGTCGACCCCCGCGGTGCGCGCGGCCGTGAGCGCCTCCGCGAGCGCGGCGACCATCGCCATCATGTAGTGGTTGACGGCGATCTTGGTGCGCAGCGCCGCGGGCGCCCCGCCGCAGCGCACGACGTCCTTCGCGAGCGGTGCGAGCAGTTCCTCCGCGGCGTCGAGCGCGTCGGGGTCCTCGCCCGCGAGCATGACGACGAGCTCGCCGCGCTCGGCCGGAACACGCGAGCCCGACACGGGCGCCTCGATGTAGGCGCCGCCCGCGTCGCGCACCTCCGCCGCGAGCGCCGCCGAGTAGGAGGGCGAGTTGGTGCCCGTGACGATCACCCGGTGCCCGGCCACGCGGCGGGCGAAGGCGTCCGTGCCGCGGCCGAGCACGGCATCCGTGGCCCCCTCGTCGCGCAGCATGAGCACGACGGTCTCGCACGCGGCGAAGAGCGCGTCGGGGTCGGGGGCGAGGGCCGCCCCGCGCTCCACGAGCGGTGCGCAGGCCTCCGCGCGACGGCTCCACACCGTGAGACGGGTCCCCGCGTCGAGCAGTCGCGTCGCCATCGGCACGCCCATGATGCCGAGGCCCGCGAACCCGACGCTCACGACGGCTCCCGGTTCGTGTACTCGGCGGGCCCGAACGCGACGATCACGAGCAGGTCCTCCTCGACGTCGACGAAGCGGTGCTCCTCCCCCGCCGCGACGAACGCGACGGTGCCGGGGCGGATGGGGAGGTCGGCCTCCGGCCCTCGCAGGGTCGCGCGGCCGCGCAGGCAGATGTAGACCTCGTCCTCGGTGTGCGGCTGCTGCGGGTCGGCCGCGCCTGCCGGGATCGAGTAGCTGCCGACGCTGAGCCCGGGTGTGCGCAGCCGCTCGCGGTAGTCGGCGAGCGCGTCGGCGGTGAAGGTGTCCGCGTCCTCGACGATGTGCATGCCGGGATGATCGCGGATGCCGTGGGCGCGGCGCGCGGGCCAACCCGCGGAATCCGGCCTGTCGCGGCCGTGATCCGACGGCTGACCGGCGCCGCCGCGCTTCGCTAACCTGAGCGCGTGACCCGCATCATCGCCGGCTTCGCCGGATCGCTCGCCCTGACCGTGCCCAAGTCCGGCACGCGTCCGACGAGCGACCGCGTGCGGGAGGCGATCTTCTCGGCGCTCGACGCGCGCGACCTCGTGCACGGTGCGCGCGTGCTCGACCTCTACGCGGGCTCGGGGGCGCTCGGGCTCGAGGCGGCGTCGCGCGGGGCGTCCGAGGTGACGCTCGTCGACCGGTCGCGGGAGGCGGCGGCGGTGTTGCGTCGCAACGCCGAGCGCGTCGAGCGCGCCGCCCCGGCCGACGCGGTGCCCCGCATCCGTGCGGTCGTGCAGCCGGTGCAGACGTTCCTCGCGGGTGCGGCCGGCGGCTGGGATCTCGTGTTCCTCGACCCGCCCTACGAGCTCACGGGCGCCGAGCTCGTCGACGACCTGCTGCTGCTCGCCCCGCGGGTGGCCCCGGATGCCGTCGTCGTCGTCGAGCGGTCGGCCCGCGACCCCGAGCCGGCCTGGCCCGCGGGCCTCGTCCTCGACCGCCGCACCGCCTACGGCGAGACCGCCGTGTACTGGCTCTCCCCGGCCTGAGGCGCCCGCGCCCGTCAGCCGGTCGCGCCGTCCCAGTCGGCGTAGGGGTCCCAGCCGCCGCGCGGGTCGAACGGACGGCCGTCGACGCGCAGCTCGGGCCCGCCCGCGAGCACGCGGCCGATCGGACGGAAGCCGGACGGCAGCGCCGCGTCGGCGGGGAACGTCGCGAGCAGCGCGTGATCCTCGCCGCCCGTGAGGGCGAGGGGCGAGCCGACGGAGGCCGCGTCGAGGTCGACGACGACGCCCGAGGCGTGCGCGAGGCGCCGCGCGTCGAGCGCGAGGCCGTCGCTCACGTCCATCATGGCCGTCGCCCCGGACTCGGCGGCGACGACGCCCGCGCCGATCGGCGGCGCCGGCGCGAGCTGCGCGTCGAGCTCGGCGTCGAACTCGGGGCGCAGGGCGGATGCGGCAGCCGCGTCCGGCGCCCCCGCGGTGTCGACGCCGCGCGAGAACAGCAGCTCGAGCCCGCGCGCCGCGATGCCGAGGTCGCCGCACACGGCGACGACGTCGCCCGCACGCGCGCCTGAGCGCAGCACCGGCGCGCGCCCCTCGAGGTCGCCGAACGCCGTCACCGCGATCGTGAGCTGGTCGGAGACCGACAGGTCGCCGCCCACCACGCCGCAGCCGGGTGCGAGCGCGGCGCAGCCCTCGCGGAGCCCGTCGGCGAGCTCCTCGAGCCAGCGCGCCTCCGTGTCGGCGGGCGCGACGAGCGCCACGACGAGCGCCGTCGGACGCGCCCCCATCGCCGCGACGTCGGCGAGGTTCGAGGCCGCCGCCTTCCAGCCGAGCTGGAACGCGCTCGACCACGCGAGCCGGAAGTCGGGCCCGTGCACGAGGGTGTCGGTCGTCACGACGAAGCGGCCGTCCGGTGCCGCCACGACGGCGGCGTCGTCCCCCGGCCCGAGCAGGGCGGATGCGGCATCGGGCAGGCGGGGGAAGATGCGCTGCAGCACTGCCGACTCCCCGAGCGAGGCGAGCGTCTCGTCGGGATCGGTCACCTCGCCAGGTTAGCCTGGAGCGTGCGCAAGACCCGAGCCAGCATCGCCGCCGCGGCGGCCGCGGCGCTCGCCGTGACGCTCACCGGATGCGTCTCGACGGTGCCCATGGAGCCCGCGGAGGGCGCGGACGACCCGCGCTGCGCCGACGTCATCGTGCGCCTGCCCGACACGGTCGCGGGCCAGGAGCGGCGCGAGACGAACGCGCAGGCGACCGGCGCGTGGGGCAGCCCCGCGTCGGTGCTGCTGTACTGCGGCGTCGAGGTGCCGAGCGCGTCGACGCAGCGCTGCATCCAGGTCGACGGCATCTACTGGCTCGTCGACGGCAGCCAGGAGCCCACCTACGTGCTGCGCAGCTACGGGCGCGAGCCGGCGATCGACGTCGTCGTCGACGGCGCCGTCGCCGGGCCGACGCCCGCGCTCATGGACCTCTCGCGTGCCGTCTCGTACACGCGGCCCAACGGCCACGAGTGCACCGACCTCGAAGACGCGGACATCGTCGAGGGGCAGTAGGCCCGCGCCTACCGCCGCGCGGCGAGGCCGAGCTCGATGAGCTCGGTGATGAGCTCCGGGTAGGAGACCCCCGACGCTTGCCAGCAGCTCGGGAACATCGAGATGGGCGTGAAGCCCGGCATCGTGTTGATCTCGTTGACGACGAAGCCCTCGCCCGAGAGGAAGAAGTCGACGCGCGCGAGCCCCGCGCCGCCGATGGCCTCGAAGGCGCGCGCCGCGATGCGGCGCATCTCGCGCAGCTCGCCGTCCTGGAGGTCCGCGGGGCAGATGAGCTGGGCGGCGTCGGGGTCGAGGTACTTGGCCTCGAAGTCGTAGAACTCGCGCCCGGTCACGACGATCTCTCCCGCGACGGAGACGCGCGGCTCGCCGCCGTCGCGCCCCTCGAGCACGGCGCACTCGACCTCGCGGCCGACGACCGCCGCCTCCACGAGCACCGTCGTGTCCTCGGCGAAGGCGAGCTCCACGGCCGCGTCGAGCGCGTCCCACTCGGCGACCTTCGTCACGCCGACCGACGATCCGGCCCGCGAGGGCTTCACGAACACGGGGAGGCCGAGGGCGCGGATGCGGCGCTCGAACAGCTCGCGCTGATCCTGCCAGCGCGCGGGCGTGAGCGACACCCACGGGGCAACCTCGATCCCCGCGGCGGCGAGCACAGCCTTCGTCATGTGCTTGTCCATCGCGAGCGAGGAGGCGAGCACGCCGTTGCCGACGTAGGGCAGGTCGAGCAGCTCGAGCTGCCCCTGGACGGTCCCGTCCTCGCCGAAACGGCCGTGCAGGATCGGGAACACCACGTCGACCTCGCCGAGCGACGACTCCGTCCCGTCGGCAGCGACGAGGGTGAGCTCGCGCGAACCGGCCGTGTCCGGGAGGCGCACGCGCGTCCCGTTGTCGACCACCTCGGGCAGCTCGGCGCGGAGCTGGAACAGCTCGGCGTCGTCGGGCTGGAGGGTCCACGCGCCCGAGCGCGTGATGCCGACGGGCACCACCTCGAAGCGGGTGCGGTCGATCGCCGACAGCACGCCCGCGGCGGTGGCGCACGAGATGCCGTGCTCGCTCGAGCGTCCGCCGAACAGCAGGGCGACGCGGATCATGCGGTCTCCGGGTTCGGGACGGCCCGGGTCATTCTCCCTGCGGCTCGTCGGTGTCGGTCGTGAGGTGCGGAGCGATGTCCCGCGGATCCAGCGTACCCGCCAGCACCTCGGCGACCTGGCTCACGATGGGCATCTCGACGCCCACCTCGGCCGCGAGCTCGAGCACGGGCGCGACCGAGCTGATGCCCTCCGCCGTCTGGTTCATCTGCGCGATGACCTCGTGGTAGTCGTAGCCCTGGCCGAGCAGGCGGCCCGCCGTGTTGTTGCGCGAGAGCGACGACTCGCACGTCGCGATGAGGTCGCCGAGGCCCGCGAGGCCGCTCATGGTCTCGGGGAGCGCGCCGAAGGCGACCGCGAAGTCCGTCATCTCGACGAGCCCGCGCGTGATGATCGACGCCTTCGTGTTCTCGCCGTAGCCCACACCGTCGACGATGCCGATCGCGACCGCGATGAGGTTCTTGAGCACGCCGCCGAACTCCGTGCCGACGACGTCGGTGTTGACGAACGAGCGGAAGTAGCGGTTGCGCGCCGCGAGGGCCACCTCGGATGCCGTGGCGAGGCTCACCGACGACACGACGGCCGCGGTCGGCTGCTCCTTCGCGATCTCGAGGGCGAGGTTGGGGCCCGAGACGACGGCGATGCGCTCGGGCTCGATCCCGAGCTCCTGCCGGATGACCTCGCTCATGCGGTGGCGGGTGCCGCGCTCGACGCCCTTCATGAGGGAGACGACCGGTACATCCGCGGGGATGAGCTCGCGCACGATGCGCAGGTTCTCACGCAGCGACTGGCTCGGCACCGAGAGGTACACGTGCTGGGCGCCCTCGAGCACCTCGGGCAGCAGGCTCGACGCCGAGAGGTTCGGCGGGAGGTTGATGCCCGGCAGGTAGTCGGAGTTGCGGTGCGACTGCGTGATCTCGCGCGCCACCTCGGGGCGGCGCGCCCACAGGGCGACCCGTGAGCCGCCGTCGGCGAGGATCTTGGCGAAGGTGGTGCCCCAGGAGCCGGCACCGAGCACTGCTACGCGCCGCGGCTCGGCGCCCTCGTCGGAAGTCACCCGCCCATTCTCCCCTAGCCTGGGCGGGTGGCCACGACATCCCCGCCCCGTGCCGTCGCCGGCGCCGCGCGCGAGCTCGCCGCGGGCTTCGGCACGCTGTGGACCGGCTTCGGGTTCTGGCGCCACCACGTGGGCACGATGATGTTCGGACTCCTGCCGGCCGCGATCGCGGGCGTCATCCTCTTCGGCGGCCTCGCGCTGCTGCTCGTGTTCATCGACCCCGTCGCCTCGGCGATCACGCCGTTCGCCGACACGTGGGACGCCGAATGGCGCATCGCCGTGCGCGTGCTCGTCGGCACGGCCCTCGTCATCACCGCGGGCGTGCTCTCGGCGCGCGTCTTCACGGCGCTCGCGCTCACGATCGGCGGCCCGATCTACGAGCGCATCAGCACGATCGTCGACGAGAGCTACGGCGAGGTTCCGAAGGCCGACGGCCCCGGATTCTGGCGCTCCCTCGGCGACATGACGGGCATCGTCGCGCGGTCCGTCGTCGGCGCCGCGGGGGTCTTCCTCGTCGGCCTCATCCCGGTCGTCGGCTCGATCGCGTCCGCCGCGATCGGCGTCGTCTTCACGGCGACGATCATCTCGCGCGAGTTCACGCTGCAGGCGATGCAGGTGCGGGGGCTGGACGCGCCCGCACGCCGCGCGGTCCACCGGCGCTGGCGCTGGCGTCGACTCGGCTTCGGCCTCGCGGTGCAGCTGTGCTACCTCGTGCCGCTCGGCGCGGTGCTGTCGATGCCCGCCGCGGTCGCGGGCGGCACGCACCTCGCGCGCCGGATGCTCGGCGAACCCGTCGAGCGGCTCGGCGGGCCTCAGGCCGAGGGCGACTCGAAACGGCCGATCTCCGACTGACCGTGGTCGGCCGGGTTCCAGCGCACGGCCGGCGCGGTCTCGCCGCGCAGCTGCTCGAGGAGCTTCGTGATGTCGGCCATGACGGCCTCGGTCGCCTCGGCGAGCAGCTCGTGGGTGACCTGCTTGCCGCGCCACGGCGACAGGTCGACGGGGTCGCCGACGATCGCCTCGACCGTCTTGCGCGGGAAGAGGCTCACCTTCTTGGAGTAGCGCGGCAGGATCTGCTGCACGCCCCAGTGCGCCATCGGGATGATCGGCACGTCGTGCTCGAGGGCCATGCGCACGGCGCCCGACTTGCCGCGCATGGGCCACAGGCCCGGCTCCCGCGTGAGCGTGCCCTCGGGGTAGATGATCACGGCGAGGCCATCCTCGACGAGGTTCGCGGCCTCCGCGAGCGACCGGGTGTTGCGCCCGCCTGCCTGGCGCTCGACGGGGATCTGCCCGGTCGCGCGCAGGATCCGCCCGACCACGGGGACCTTGAAGACGCTCGCCTTCGCGAGGAAGCGCGGCACCCGTCCGAGCTTCCACACGATGTAGCCCGTCGTCACCGGGTCGAGGTTCGAGTAGTGGTTCGGTGCGAGCACGAACGCGCCCTCGCGCGGCAGCTTGTGCCCGTCGCGGATGCGGTAGCGCGCGATCGCGAGGAGCGGAGGGATGACGAGCGCGGCGATGACGCGCCAGCCGAACGTCTTCTCCCGCTTCCGGCGCGGGGTCGGAGCCGTCCCCATCAGCCGAGCGTGAAGTCCGCGCCGAGCTGCTCGAGCTTGAGCACGAAGCGCTCGTAGCCGCGGGCGATGATGCCGACGTTGGAGACGGTCGAACGCCCCTCAGCCGTGAGGGCCGCGATGAGGTAGCTGAAGCCGCCGCGCAGGTCCGGCACCATGACGTCGGCGCCGTGCAGCGGGGTCGGCCCGTTGATGACGGCGACCTGCTCGAGCGGACGACGCGGCACCCGCCAGATCGGCGACTCGAGGCCGTGCTCGTGCACGACGATGTCGGCGCCCATCTCGATGAGCGCCTTCGTGAAGCCGAGGCGGTTCTCGTACACGGTCTCGCGCACCATCGAGGTGCCCTTCGCCTGCGTGAGCGCGACGATGAGCGGCTGCTGCCAGTCGGTCATGAAGCCGGGGTGCACATCCGTCTCGACGACGACCGGTTTGAGCTCGCCGGCGCGGAAGAAGCGGATGCCGTCCTCGCGGACGTCGAAGCCGCCGCCCGCCTTGCGGAAGACGTTAAGGAACGTCATCATCTCCTGCTGCTGCGCGCCGCCGACGAACACGTCGCCGTCGGTCGCGAGCGCCGCGGACGCCCAGCTCGCGACCTCGTTGCGGTCGAAGATCGCGCGGTGCGTGTAGCCCTCGAGCTTGTCGACGCCCTCGATGAAGATCGTGCGGTTCGGCTCGACCGAGATGATCGCGCCCATCTTCTGCAGGATCGCGATGAGGTCCATGATCTCGGGCTCGATCGCGGCGTTCTTGAGCTCGGTGACGCCCTTCGCGCGCACGCCCGTGAGCAGCACCTGCTCGGTCGCGCCGACGCTCGGGTACGGCAGCTCGATCTTCGCGCCCGTGAGGCCGTCGGGGGCCGTGATGCGGATGCCCTCGTAGCTCTTGTCGACGATCGCCCCGAAGGCGCGCAGCGCGTCCATGTGGAAGTCGATCGGGCGGTCGCCGATGCGGCATCCGCCGAGGTCGGGGATGAGCGCCTCGCCGAGGCGGTGCAGGAGCGGACCGCAGAACAGGATCGGGATGCGCGACGAGCCCGCGAGCGCGTCGATCTGCGCGAAGTGCGCCTTCTCGACGTTGGCGGGGTCGAGCAGGAGCTCGCCCTCGGCCGGCTGCGTGACCCCGACGCCGTACGCGCCGAGCATGCGCGTGACGACCTCGACGTCGCTGATCTCGGGGACGCTCTGCAGGAGGCTCGGGCTGTCGCCGAGCAGTGCCGCGACCATCGCCTTGGTGGCGAGGTTCTTGGCGCCGCGCACCTCGATGCGGCCGACGAGCGGCTTGCCGCCGTTGATGACGATGCTGTCGGACGTGAGTCCCACCCGCGCACCGGCCTTCGCCGCGTCGCGCGCGAGGTTCATCGCGACTGAATCCAAGATCACTACCTAGTCATGTGGGGCCCTCAGGCCGAGCGGATGGGGAGAGTCCGGGGCCGCCAGCTCTCGCGGGTGGCCTCGAACTCGGTGATCCGCGCTTCGTCGCGCAGCGTGAGGCCGATGTCGTCGAGCCCCTCCAGCAGTCGCCACCGAGTGTAATCGTCGATCTCGAACGGAACTGTGAGCTCGCCCACCGTCACCGTCTTCTCAACCAGGTCGACCGTCGCATTCATTCCCGGCTGCGCCTCGAGGAGCTCCCACAGCTTCTCGACCGTCTCCTCCGGCACCGTGCCCGCGAGCAGGCCCTGCTTGCCCGAGTTGCCGCGGAAGATGTCCGCGAAGCGGGGCGAGATGACGGCCCGGAAGCCGAAGTCGCGCAGCGCCCACACGGCGTGCTCGCGGCTCGATCCGGTGCCGAAGTCGGGGCCCGCGATGAGGATTTTCGCGCCCTGGTAGGCGGGCTGGTTGAGGATGAAGTCCGGGTCCTGGCGCCACTGGAAGAACAGGGCGTCGTCGAAGCCCGTCTTCGTCACCCGCTTGAGGAACTGCGCGGGGATGATCTGGTCGGTGTCGACGTTGGAGCGGCGGAACGGGACGGCGACGCCCTCGATCACGGTGATCTTGTCCATCAGCGCGCCACCTCCTCGACACGCACGCTATCGGGTGCGTTCTCCAGATCCCACGGGCTTGACAGGGTGCCGCGGATCGCGGTCGCGGCGGCGACGAGCGGCGACACGAGGTGCGTGCGTCCGCCCTTGCCCTGACGGCCCTCGAAGTTGCGGTTCGAGGTGGAGGCGCAGCGCTCCCCGGGTGCGAGCTGGTCGGGGTTCATGCCGAGGCACATCGAGCACCCGGCGAAGCGCCACTCGGCGCCGAACTCCTCGACGATCTTGTCGATGCCCTCGGCCTCGGCCTGCAGGCGCACGCGCGCCGAGCCGGGCACGACCATGACGCGCACGTTGTCGGCCTTCTTGCGCCCCTTGATGATGGAGGCGAAGGCGCGCAGGTCCTCGATGCGCGAGTTGGTGCAGGAGCCCATGAAGACCGCGTCGACCGCGATCTCCTTCATGGGGGTGCCGGGCGTGAGGTCCATGTACTCGAGGGCGCGCTCGGCGGCGGCGCGCTCGTTGTGGTCGGCGATCGTCGCGGGGTCGGGCACGGTCTCGGAGAGCGAGACGCCCTGACCGGGGTTGGTGCCCCACGTCACGAAGGGCTCGAGCTCGTTCGCGTCGAGGAAGACCTCGGCGTCGAAGACGGCGCCCTCGTCCGTCGCGAGCGTCTTCCAGTACGCGACCGCGGCATCCCAGTCCTCGCCCTGCGGGGCGTGCGGGCGGCCCTTGACGTACTCGAACGTCGTCTCGTCGGGCGCGACCATGCCGGCGCGGGCGCCGGCCTCGATCGACATGTTGCAGATCGTCATGCGCCCCTCCATCGAGAGGGAGCGGATGGCGCTGCCGCGGTACTCGAGCACGTAGCCCTGGCCGCCGCCGGTGCCGATCTTGGCGATGACGGCGAGGATGATGTCCTTCGCGGTGACGCCGGGGCGCAGCTCGCCCTCGACCGTGATGGCCATGGTCTTGAACGGCTTGAGCGGCAGCGTCTGGGTGGCGAGCACGTGCTCGACCTCGGAGGTGCCGATGCCGAACGCCATCGCGCCGAACGCGCCGTGGGTGGAGGTGTGCGAGTCGCCGCAGACGACCGTGATGCCCGGCATCGTGAGGCCGAGCTGCGGGCCGACGACGTGCACGATGCCCTGCTCGACGTCGCCGAGCGGGTGCAGGCGGATGCCGAACTCCTCGGCGTTGCGACGCAGCGTCTCGATCTGCGTGCGGCTCGTGAGGTCGGCGATCGGCTTGTCGATGCCGATCGTCGGGGTGTTGTGGTCCTCGGTGGCGATCGTGAGGTCGGGGCGGCGCACGGGTCGGCCGGCCTGACGGAGGCCGTCGAACGCCTGCGGGCTCGTGACCTCGTGCACGAGGTGCAGGTCGATGTAGATGAGGTCGGGCTCGCCGTTCTCGCCCTTGGCGACGACGTGCGCGTCCCACACCTTCTCGGCGAGGGTGCGCGGGCGGTCCGGGATCTCGATCGCGGAAGTGGTCTCGGCTGCGGAGGCAGTGCTCATGGGTACGGGTTCCTTCATCGGATTCGTATCGGCCGCTGTGCCCTCGGGGACGGGCGGACTCCGCGACGAGGGAGGCCGGGGGCTAGACCTCGTCGCGGCGACGAAGGAGAAGGCGCCGAGCGAGCATGGGGTCGAGGATATCACCGCGTACCGGAGGCGCTCGCCATGGCCTCGGCGCAAGGCGGTTCAGCGCTCCGCGCGCAGCACGTAGTCGCCGAGCTCGACGCTCGACCCGGCCGGCACGTTGACGCGTCGTCCGGGGGCGACCTCGGTGACGTCCTCGCCGTGCACGACCCAGACGCCGTTGGTCGAGTTGAGGTCGTGCACCCAGAGCCCCGAGTCGTCGACCTCGAAGGCGGCGTGCGTCTTCGACACCGACTGCGTCGTGTCGGCGACCGCGAGCAGCGCCGCGCCGGGCCACTGCTCGAAGGCGACCGGGTTGCGTCCGACGATGAGGGCGCGCTCGACGGGGACCTGCGCGCCGTCCGCGAGCACGAGCCGCCACCCGGTCGGAGCGGGGGCCGGGGGCGCCGTCGGGACCGGGGTCTCCGCGGGCGGCTGCGCGGCGGGCGGCTGCGCGGCGGGCGGCGTGAAGTCGGCCGGTGCGGGGGCTGCCTCCGGCGCGTCGGCGGGGTCGGGGATCGCGCGCTGCGTCTCGTGGGAGACCGGCGCGGCCCAGGCGGCGTCCCCCGGGTCGACGACGGCCGGGGGCACCGGCGGCACGGCCACGGGGACCCCCGGGGCGGCCTGCACGAACACGATGTCCTCGTTCTCGGGCGCGCGGGGACGCTCCGCCTTCGGCGGCAGCTTGAACGTCCCCGAGTCGAAGATGCCGGGAGGCATCCCGATGAAGCCGTCGTCCTCGTCCGCCACGGTCACCTCCCTCGCGGGCATCGTGCCCGTGTCGAGGCTAGCGGAGGGGACCCCGCCGGATCACGCGGTGGCGCGCGCCGAGCGCTGGATCGTGCGCAGGATGTCGAGCACGCCGTCCTTCGCCTGCACGCCCGTGACGGATCCCGTCACCTGCACGAGGTCGGCCACGGGGCCGTGCGCGATGACCGCGAGGTGGGCGGCCTGGACGAGCGTGCCGACACGCGGGTCGACGAAGGTGCTCTCGATGTGCGCCCACTCGACGCCGTCGACCGTCACACGGTCGCGGCCGATCTCCTGCGCCTGCTCGAGCCCGGCGAACTTCTCGATGACGGCGTTCGCCGCGACGTCGAGGCTGTAGTCGGCGCCGAAGCGCGTGATCGAGACGACGACGTTGGGGCGGAACTCGCCCGGGACCTCGGGGGCCGCGGCCGCGAGGATCGTTCCGGGGACGCTGATGGCGGACCAGTCGTCGGGGATCTCGACGGTGATGGTCGGGAGCGCCGGGAACGCGTCGCTCGGGAAGGTCAGTGCGGTCATGTCTCTCGTCTTCTCTTTCGGATCACCAGAACAGGCTGGTCAGGTCTTCCCAGCATTCCTTGGGGCTGAAGCTGATGTCGAACGATACGCCGGCGCCCACACCGAGGGCGACGCCGAGATCGAGCGACAGGCTCACCTCGTCCATCGTGACGGAGAGCTCGGCCTCGGCCTTGGCGCCGATGCCGGCGTACACCTCGCCCGTCACGCCGCCCGTCACGCCCATGACCTCGCCGCTCGCCGAGGCGCTCGCCGAGACACCCGCGAAGGCGCTCACACCGGCCGCGGCCGAGAGGCCGTCAGGACCGATCGTCGCCGTGGCCTGGGCTTGCGCCTGCGCGGTCGCCTGGGCCTGCGCCGAGCCGCTGAGGGTCGCGACGCCCGCCTCGATGCTGCCGTTCGCGGCGACCACGGCCGTCGCACCGGCTGCGACGCTCGCCGTGGCGACCATCGTGCCGTCGTCCTTGAACTGGGCGCTCGCCTCGGCGGTCGCGGACGCGCTCACCGACGCCGACGCCTCGCCCTTGCCCGTGACGACGCCGTTGTCGAACTGGCCCGAGGTCGAGGCGCTCGCCTGGACCTCCGCCTTCGCCTCGGCGCCGTAGGTCACCGAGTCCTCGTCGTACTTGACCGAGGTGCCGGCGCTCGCACCGATCGTGGCCGAGACCTCGTCCTCGCGCGTGGCGGTGAAGTCGCCCTTGTTGTACTCGGTCGTCGAGGTGCGCGTGATGCCCGTCGTGATGCCGGTCTCGTTCGAGAACTTGATCGACTCGTCGTCGGCCTCGACCTTGTAGCCGCTCGTGATCGTCGAGCCGATGAAGGTCTCGTCGGTGTGCGACAGCGTGGAGCCGTCGGCGAACTCGACCTCGTGGGACGCGACGTCCTGGAGGCCCACGCGCAGGCTCGTCTCGCCCGAGATCGTCACCTTGTCCTGCGGCGGCTTCGTGCTGACGAGCGAGTCGTAGTCCTTCGGCGTCTTGACGCCGGGAGAGGAGATCTTGATCTCGCTGTCGGCGTCGACCTCGGCGATGATCCCGCGCGTGTGGCTCGAGGAGAACGTCGGCCCGGGGACGGGAGCCTTGCCGGTGCCGGTGCCGGTGCCGGAGGGACGCGGCACGGCGGGGGCGCGGCCGCTCGCGGACTCGGCGCTCGCGCGCTCCTGCTGCGCGATCTCGGTCTCGAGGCGGGCGAGGAGCCGGCGGGCCGAAGCGACGGCGCCGATGATGTCGTTGTAGGCGGTGAGGGCGCTACCGACGTAGGCCGGGTCGATCGCCCGGTCGTCCGCGTCGAGGCCCCACGACGCCGGGTTGCGCGCCGCGTTGCGGGAGTTGGCGAGCTGCTTCGCGATGCTCTCGAGGTGCGAGAGCTGGCCGCGCACGAGGCTCGCCTGGTCGCGGAGGGTGCGCGGGTTGAGTCCGAGGTCGCCCATGGGTCAGCCTCCGACCTTCGAGAACACGAGGTTGTCGATGCGGGTGGCCGCACGGAGCAGCCGGGCGGTGACCTCCACCTGCCACTCGGAGACGAGGCGCCCCGCGTCGGCGCCGGTCCACACGCCGGCGGCGTGCATGTCGGACACGAGCGAGTTCATCGTGTTCGCCGCGCTGCGCACCTGCGAGGCCGCGATGTCGGCGTCGCGCGCGGTACGGAAGATGCTCATCCTGTCTCCTGGTGGTGGTGGTCAGATCCGGCGACCGGAGCCCGCGCGGGGCCCCGGTCGCCGTGGTGGTCGGATGTCAGGCGGACGCCGACTCCTGCTCCGAGGCGTTGTTGCGCGCCGTCGTGCCGGCGTCGCGGAGCGTCTGGGCGATCTGGTTGAGCGAGTTCTGGATGGTCGACCAGGTGTCGTTCTGGAACCGGTTGCGGTCGTTGCCGACCCAGGTGGTGGCGTTCAGCTTGCTGTTGATCGCCGAGACGACGCCCTCGAGGTCGCTCGCCTTCGTGTCGAAGAGGGTCGCGAGCTCGCGGACCTCGTCGGGGTTCTGACCCAGGTATTCAGCCATGTCACTGCCTTTCTTGTGCGGTCCCGCTTCGGGGGTTCCCCCTTCACGGGGAGCTTGAGGATGACTCTAGGGATGCGCCATGGGGAGCGCGATGGGGACTATTCCCCACCTTCCGTGAGGCGCGCCAACTGCACGCGCCGCACCTTCCCCGCCTGGACGAGGTAGCCCCGTCCGGTCGGGAACTCGGACCGCTTCGCCCGGGGGAACGAGGTGCGGAAGATGAGGTCGCCCTCCTGCTGATCCGGCTGGATGGCGAAGCCGCGACGCGAGCTCTTCATCTCGGCGAGGAGCGGCCAGGACGACGACCAGGTGCTCGTCTCGGACTCGGCGATCACGAGGTGGTCGCCGCGCTTGAGCGCCTTGATGAGCTCGACGAGGGGGCCGTCGGCGGGCGTCGAGAGGAAGTCGGCGAGCCCCTCGATGACGAGCGCGATGCGCCCGCCCTCCTCCGCGGGCACGGCCGCGAGCTCGGCGACGTCCCGCGCGAGCGCGGCGACGGCGTCCGGGGCGGTCGCGACGGCGTCCCAGTACCCGAGCCCGCGCAGCGGCGACTTCGCGGAGCCCACGTAGAAGCTCCGGGTCGCCGCGCCGGAGGCCGCGAGCGAGTGGGTGAGGGCACGGAGCGCCGTCGAGCGCCCGGAGGACGGCGGGCCCATGAGGATGAACGCGCCCGCGGGCTCGATCGCGACGGGCTGCAGGTCGTCGTCGGCGACGCCGATCCACAGGGCGTCCGCGCTCGGGGCCGGCAGCGTCTCGAGGGCGATGTCCTCCTCGAGCCGGGCGACGCCCGGGGCGGCCGTCACACCGCGCTCGCGGAGCGTCGCGGCGAGTCGGTCGATCGCGCGCGACTGGTCGGCGAGGTTCGCCGAGCCGCCGAACACGGCGATCTGGGTCTCGAGGCCGTCGACGAGGGCGCGACCGGGAGGCGACGACGGCGCGAGCACGTCGTTCGGCACGTCGAGGCTGCCGTAGTCGATCTCCTCCGTCATGCGGAGCACGACCTTGCGCTGCATCCCCGAGGTGATCGCGGTGTTGAGTGCACCGGGGCGGTCGGCCGACAGCACGACGTGCACGCCGACGGCGCGACCGTCGGCGATGATCTGCTGGAAGTCGGCGTAGACGCGCCCCGCGGCGTACTCGTACTGGGTGCGGAAGGCGGGGCCGCCGTCGACGAGCAGCAGGATGCGGGGCTCCTCGGGCGCGTTCGCGAGCTGCCGGTACTCGGCGATCGAGCCCGCGCGCACGGCGGCGTAGCGCTCGGCACGGGCCTCGATCGTCTCGCGCAGCATCGCGAGCAGGCGGGTCACGCGCTCGGTGTCGTCGCCGTCGACGATCGCACCCACGTGCGGGAGGGCCTCGAGCATCCGCAGACCCGCGGCGCCGAGGTCGATGCCGTACACGTGCACGGGTCCGCCGAGCGGGGTGACGGATGCCGCGACCGCGAGCGTGCGCAGGAGCACGCTCTTGCCCGAGCCGCCCGCGCCGTACACGGCGAGGTTGCCGTCGACGTCCGGCCGGAAGTACACGGGGTACTGACTCTGGTGCTGCGCGTCGTCCACGACGCCGAGCACGAGCTCGGCATCCGTGCGCTGGCGCAGGCGCGCGCTGTCGTAGACGGCCGAGAGCTCGTCGAGCCACGGCTTGCGCGGCGCGGGCACGCCCGCGGTCTGCGCCGCGCGCACCATCGTCGCGACGAGGCGGTTGGTGTCGTTGGGCCCCGTCTCCTTCGCCTCGCGGGACTCCTCCACGACCGGCTCCTGCCACGGCGAGTACTGCCCGAAGCCGAGCTCCGTGATCTCGATCTGCGGCACGGGCGGCTCGCCGCTCGTGTGGCCGCCCGCGTAGCCCGTCTGGAACGCGACGAGCCGCGCCGGACCGCTGCGGGCGACGCCGCGGCCCGGGATCGACGGGTCGAACTCAGCCGCTACGTCGCTTCCGACGACGTCGATGCTGTCGGCGGCGTCGGCCACGCGCAGGGCGATGCGGAGGTTGGTGTTGGCGCGCAAGTTGTCGCGGATGACGCCCGCGGGTCGCTGCGTGGCCATGATGAGGTGGATGCCGAGCGAGCGGCCGCGCTGGGCGATGTCGACGATGCCGTCGACGAACTCGGGCACCTCGCCGACGAGCGCCGCGAACTCGTCGATGACGATCACGAGCGCCGGCGGGCACTCGGGGTCGCCGCGCTTCTCGAGCTCGATGAGGTCCTTGGCCTTCTTGCGGTTGAAGAGCCGCTCGCGGTGGTGCAGCTCGGCGCGCAGGCTCGTGAGGGCGCGGCGCACGAGGTGCGGCGTGAGGTCGGTGACGAGGCCGACGCAGTGCGGCAGGTTCACGCAGTCCGCGAAGGCCGAGCCGCCCTTGTAGTCGACGAAGAGGAACGTCACGCGGTCGGGGCTGTACTCCGCCGCCATGCCGAGCACCCAGGCCTGGAGGAACTCCGACTTGCCGGAGCCCGTCGTGCCGCCGACGAGGGCGTGCGGACCCTGCGAGCGCAGGTCGAGGTGGAAGGCGTCGACGGTGCCCTGGCCGACGATCGCGCGCAGGCGACCCGCACGGCGCGGCGTGGCGCGCGCGCCCGGCGAGCGGTCATGGAGCGAGTCGTTCTGCCGCCAGCGGTCGACGACGGCGTCGGGGCTCTCGGCGAGCTCGTGGCCGAGGAGCGCGAGCAGGGCGATCGACTTAGGCAGGTCGGAGTCGTCCACGCCGAGGGCCGCGGCGTCGCTCACCGCGGAGAGCGAGCGCGCGAAGCCGAGCGCTGTCGGCGCGTCGACGCTCGCGACCTCGACGTCCTCGTAGATCTCGCCCGTGCGCACGTAGCCGACGCGGCCGTGACCGGGCGCGGCGTCGTCCGCGAGGTCGACGAAGGTGCGCGCGGCCGCGGGGAGCGCCTCGACGCGGTCCGACATCCAGATCGGAAGGATGCCGGCGAACACCGCGCGCTCCACGACGGCGTTCGCGCGGGCGCGGTCGATGGGCGCGTCGTCCGAGATGAGCACGACGAGCACGGGGGCCTCGGGGCGGAACTCGCGCTCCGTCGTGCCCGTGAAGTCGGGGGCGGACCCCATGATCGACTTCTCGGGGACGGTGGGGCCGAGCACCTGCGCGGAGGTCGCGCTCTCGGAGCGCTTGCGGCGCTGCGCCTCGATGAGCTCCTCGAGCGCCGACAGCACGCTCGCGGCGCCGGGCGCGCTGTCGGCGAGCGGCGAGGTCTGGATGATCGACTGCGGCGAGCCCACGTGCGGCAGCCACTTGAGCCAGTCGAAGTCGCGGGAGCGCTGCGGCGAGACGATCGCCGCGAGCGAGAGCTCGGCGGGCGAGTAGAGGGCCGAGAGCTGCACGAGGAGGCCGTTGACGACCCCGAGCGAGCGAGCCGGGTCGCCTGCGACGCCGAGACACCCCGCCGAGGCGAGCGACTCGACGACGGCCGTGCGGTCGATCGTCCGGTAGCGCTCGACGAGCTCCTCGACGCGCTCCTCGAACGCGGGCACGCCCATGTACTTGACGCTCGACTTGACGACGTTGCGGCTCGGGACGGTGCCCGTGCCGAGCCGCACGTTGAGGAACGACCAGTGCTCGGGGCGGCGCGACCACAGGAGCGGCCCGCGACGGGCCGCCGCGTCGAGGAGGGCGCCCACCTGCGGCGCCTCGGCGTCGCGCACCTCGCGCTCGCGCTCGCGCTCCGCGTCGAGGGTGCGGGTGAGGCGCTCGAGCTGCTGCTCGAACTTGGCGGTCGCGCGCTTGAGCTTCGACTTGCCCTGGATGACCTGCGTGGCCCACGTGCCGACCATGATGACGGGCGTCAGCGCGAGCAGCACGAGCATCGTCTTGTTCTCGATGATGAAGAACAGGATCCCGACGACGAGGAGCGGCGCGAAGAAGGCCGCCCACGGGAACGGGACGGGCTCGATCTCCTTGGGGATGTCGGGCGCCTCGTACTCGTCGCCCGGGTAGCGGGGCTCGACGTTCGGCGAGCGGTTGAAGGCGACGGGGCCCGTGCGCTCGCGCGTCGTGGCCGCCGACTCGAGCACGTCGACCGTGATCGCGGTGTCGCCGAGGAGCAGCGACTGCCCGGTCTCGGCGCGCACGCGCGTGACGATCTCGCCGTCGATGACGATGCCGTTCGCGGAGTTGAGGTCGATGACGTCGACCGTGTCGCTCACCTCGACGCGCGCGTGGCGCTTCGACACGAGCGGATCGGAGAGCTGCACGTCGACGTCGGCGTCGCGGCCGATGACGAACGAGCCGCGACGGAGCTGGAACTCGCGACCGGCGTCGGGGCCCGCCGTCACCCGCAGGATCGCGCTGATCGGGGCCGTCTCGCGCGCCGGCGAGCTCGCGACCGGCACCGGCTGCACGTACTCGCCCGAGGCGAGCTTCGCGTCGCTCACGTACGTCGCGGGGTCGAGCACGACCTGCCCGCCCGCGGGCGACACGACCGCGAGGGTGCGCGGCTCGGGACTCGCGTCGCGTGCCGCGGGGTCGCGCCGCGCGATCGCGTCGGCGATCGACCCGACCGTCGCGACGGCGTCGGCGGTGACGACGATGTCGGTGCGCGAGGAGTCGGGGCGCTGCGAGGTCAGCTTGAGCTTCAACTGTCGGTCCTTCGCGGTGCGGTGGTGGTGGGCGTGGTGGTGAGGCGCGCGACGAGGTCGCGGCCGGCGCGGATGCGGTAGCGGCTCAGCAGGCGCACGCGCGTCGACGCGCTCGCCCGGGCGGCGGCGACCGCGTCGAGCGCGCGGCCCCACACGGCGTCTGCCTCGGCGGGCTCGGCCTCGCGATCCGAGAACACGAGCTCGTCGGCCTCGGCCGCGAGCACCCGCAGGTCCGGGGGCGCCTGCTCCTCGGTCGCCGGGAACTGGGTCTCGAGCCGGGTCGCGAGCATCGAGCGCGTGAGGCGCGGCGGCACGGTGTAACCGAGCTCCGAGTAGCGGTCGGTGAGCTCCTCCCACGCGCCCGCCGCCTGGTCGGCGACGGGGCCCGAGCGGCGCTTGCGCATCCGGCGGGCCTTCACGAGCGCGACGACGAGCATCGGCACGAAGAGGAGGGCGGCGAGCGACAGGATGCCGATGCCGACGCCCCACACCCACGCCGGGATGACGAGGAGCGGGTCGTCCTCCTCGCTCTCCTGCTCCTCGAGCTCGACGGGGGTCAGCAGGTCCTCGGCGTCCTTCTCGGCCCGCGGGGGCTGGCGCACCTGCGGCTGCGGCTCGCTCTTGGGCTTGGGCACCTGGTCCTGCGGGATGTCGGTCTCGTCGGGCGTCGGGTCGAACGCGACCCAGCCGACGCCCTCGAAGGGCACCTCCACCCACGCGGTGACGTCGTCGCCCGTGACGGTGACGGCCGCCCCGCCCTCCGCGACCTCGGGGGCGAAACCCATGACGATGCGCGCCGGGTAGCCGAGGCTGCGCGCCATGAGCGCGAACGCGGACGCGTACTGCTCCTGGTCGCCGATCATCTGGGTGCCCTCGAGCAGCTCCGAGATGCGGTCGGCGCCGTGCCCGGCGCGCGACGGCACGGTGTCGGAGGCGCGTCCGTGACTCAGGAAGCCGTCGCGCGTGAGCACGAGGCGGATGGCCTCGAGCTGGTCGACGGGCGAGGCGGATGCGCCCGCCCACTCCTGCGCCTTCGACGCGACGACGTCGGGCACCTTCTCGACGGGCGGCAGCTCAACGGCGGCGACGGGCACGTTCGCGAGCTCCTGCACGCTCGGCTGCTCCTGCGTGACGGGGTCGAGGCGGTAGCTGTCTCCCGCGCGCAGCCCCGAGGTGAGCACCATGCTGCCGGTCGCGGCGTTGTAGCGCAGGTCGTCGGAGCGGGAGGCGGCCTCTCCCCCGGTCAGCTGGAAGTCGCGCGGGTACCCGACGCCCGGGATCCAGACGTCCTGGTAGCCGAGGATCGTCACCTCCACGTCGTCGTGCGCGACGGGCGTGAGAAGCGGCGCGCGCGGGATCGACCGCCCGACGAGCTCGAACGAGCCCGAGCCGGCCGTGCTCGCCGCGGCGCCCGTGACGTTCCAGAGCTTGCCGGTGAACGAGTCGAGGGTCGCCATCCGGATGCGGTCACCGGGTTCAAGGCCCGACACCCGGAACAGCTCCTCGTCGGTGACCTGCTTCGTGAAGTGGCGGAAGCCCGCGAGCGGGCTCGGGTAGTCGAGGGGGTCGAACGGCGGCTCGATCTCGTCGCGCAGCACGAAGCGCTCGTCCTTCGCGGGCGAGAACCAGAACCCGGCCGCGCCTCCCACGACCGCCGCGAGCGCGATGACGGCCGCGGAGCCGAGCACCTTGCGGCGGCGCAGGGAGGTGTCGCCGCTCGCCGCGACGCCGCCGACCGGCTGGCGCCAGCCGAGCCAGACGAGCGCGAGCACCGCGAAGACGATGCCCCGGATGCCGGCCTGGTAGGCCTCCTGGGTGCCGAAGAGGATGCCGGCGAGGTAGAGCACGACGGCCGGCACGAGGGCGACGCCGAAGCGCCACGCGGCGCGCGGCCGCCGCGCGAGCCAGCGGGTCGCGAGGAGCGTCGACACGAGGGCGACGATCCACGACGAGGCGTACGGCACGACGGCGATGTAGGCGGGCGCGCCGACGGGTGTCGAGAGCGTCAGCAGGTCGGTCCAGCCGAAGACCGTGCCGACCGCGAGCGCGGCGAGTGAGGGCAGGCTGGGGAGCACGCCGAAGAGCGCGAGACTCGGCACCGCGACGGCGGAGCCGACGAGGAAGTAGCCGACGACCGCGGCCACGAAGGTCAGCAGCCCGCCGAGGCGCAGCATCGTCGTGAGCACGCCCGTGACGGCGCCGAGCACGAGACCGCCGAGGCCCGCGAGCAGGAAGCTGTAACCGCCGTAGGAGGGCGCGAAGCCGAGCACGCCGAGCAGGGCGAGCACGAGCAGCACCGAGACGTCGAACCAGGTGCGCCCCGTGGGGAGGGCCAGGCCGCGCGGGCGCTCGGTCGTCCCCGCGGGCGCGGGCGCGGCGGTCGTCGCGGTGCTCACGAGGCGAGCCCCCGGAACAGAGCGGGCAGGTCCTCGAGACGCCCCACGGTGAGCATGAGCATGCCGCCGACCGAACCGAGGCGCGGCTGCGCTCCCGCCTCGACCGTGACGCCGATGTGGTTCGTGTCCGCGCCGAAGACGGTGTGCACCGAGCGGATGTCGCCGGGGCCGAGCTGCGATCCGCCGACCGTCACGACGACGCTCGGGGCGGCCAGCCGCTTCGTGCGCTCGCGCACGAGCTCGCGCAGGTTGGCGAACCCGCCCGTGTGCCCGAACTCGAGGCGGCACGACGAGTCGAGCATCGACACGACCGTGCGCGTGCGCCAGAGCCCCCGCTCGCTCACGACGTCGAGCTGGGTGCCGTCGCGGATGATCTGGCCCGCGATCGACGCGGCGCACGAGACGGCGAGCTCGAACTCCTCCTCGCTCGCGTAGAACCGGGCGCTCGTGGGCAGCACGACGATGATCTGCGAGCGGCGGGTCTCCTGGAACTGACGCACCATGAGCTGGCCGATGCGCGCCGAGGTGCGCCAGTGCACGTAGCGGCGGTCGTCGCCCGGCACGTAGGGACGGAGGGCGTGGAAGGCCAGGTCGTTGTTGGTGATCTTCTGCGACACCTGACCCTCGAGGTCGCGCACGAGGCCCGCGGCGCTTGAGGCGAGCCGCACCGTCTTCGGATGCACGAACAGCTCCACGGGGTCGGCCCACTTCACGGCGCGGCGGAGCAGGCCGAGCTGGTCGCCGCGGATCGACTCCGCGGGGCCCGCGACGATGACCGCGCGGCGGTTCGTCGGCACCTGGAAGAGCTCCTCCTGCTCCTGCTTGGGCGCCATCGAGGGCAGCTGGAATTCGGCCACGCCCCTGCCGACGGGCAGCTCCATCCGGGTCGGCGGGAGCTTGCGCGGCCCCGTGTTGGTCACGACCATGCGTCCCATCGCGCGGTCGCCCACGACGACGCGGCGGGGGTTGAGCTCGATGAGCACGCCGTAGCTCGAGCGCCCGACGAGGAACGCGGCCGACACCACGAGCGCCGCGAGCAGCACCCACCCGAGGAAGGTGAACTCCTGCCAGCCGAAGACTGCCGCGAGCAGCAGCGAGAGCGCGGCGAGGCCGAGCACGATCCAGCCCGAAACTGTGACGACGCGCAGCACGGGGCGCGCGACCCGCCAGACGGCGCGCGCGATGGGCGTGACGACGTTCGCGACACCGGTCGCGAGACGGCGCAGGCGCGAGCGCGCCGGCCGCAGGAGTGCGGCGGCGTCGTCGAGTCGGGCGGCGGTCATGCGCAGGGGGTTCGCCGCGATCAGGCCGCGCGGTAGGCGGGCGGCTCGATGTCGACGAGGATGCGCTCGACGACGTCCTCCGCCTTGACGCCCGCGAAGTCCGACTCGGGGTCGATCACGAGGCGGTGCGCGAGCACCGGCACGGCGAGGTCGCGGATGTCGTCGGGCGTCACGTAGGTGCGGCCGTGCGAGATCGCCCACGTCTTGACCGCACGGGCGAGGGCCATCGCGCCGCGCATGCTCACGCCGAGCAGCACGTCGCGGTGCTTGCGCGTCGCGTCCACGATGTCGGCGAGGTACTGCATGACGGCCTCGTCGGTGTGCACCTCGGCCGCGAGCGCCGACATCGCGACGATCGACTCGGGCTTGATGATGGGCGACACGAGCGAGGCGCGGGCGCGCGTGGCGGAGTCCATGAGCAGGCCGACGGCCGTCTTCGCGTCCGGGTAGCCGAGGCTCGTCTTGATGAGGAAGCGGTCGAGCTGCGCCTCCGGGAGCTTGTAGGTGCCGGCCTGCTCGACCGGGTTCTGGGTCGCGATCACGAGGAACGGGGCGCCGACGGAGTGGCCTTCGCCGTCGATCGTCACGACGCCCTCCTCCATGACCTCGAGCAGGGCCGACTGGGTCTTCGGCGAGGCGCGGTTGATCTCGTCCGCGAGCACGATCGAGGCGAAGATCGGGCCCGGGTGGAACTGGAAGCGGCCCTTGCCCTGGTCGTAGATCTGCACGCCCGTCACGTCCGAGGGCAGCAGGTCGGGCGTGAACTGGATGCGGCTCGTCGTGCCGTCGAGCGTGTTCGCGAGCGACTTCGCGAGCACCGTCTTACCCGTGCCCGGGTAGTCCTCGAGCAGCACGTGGCCGTCGGAGATGAGCGCCGTGAGCACGAGCTTGATGACGTGATCCTTGCCGACGATCGCCTTGTCGACGTTCGCGACGAGCTTCTGGAACGCGTCGGCGAACCAGGTCGCCTGCTCCTGGGTGACGGGCATGTGGTGTGAGGCCTTTCGGACGGGGGTTCTTCAGGTGCGGGCTAGTTCCAGCTGTTCCATGTCGCGGCCTCCACGCACGGCGTGAAGTTCTGGGGGCCGGTGATGACGACGCAGACCGGGCTGCTGCGGGTGCCGAGGTAGCCGCCCGACTCCGCCGTGCCGTTGCCGCTGATGTGGGCGCTGCTCGGCCACGGCGAGGTCCAGCCGCCGCTCGAGATCGCGAGCGAGTAGGTGCCCGACGGCACGTTCGTGAACCGCACGAGCGCGCGTCGGCAGGTGCCGCCGCCTTCGCAGGTCTCGTACGCACCCTTGCCGATGATCTCGACGCTCGGGGCCGGGGGCGGCGGGTTGGAGATGGTGCCCGCTCCGCCGTTGCCGATGGCGCCGGCACCCGCCTTGTTGACGGCGCGCACGCGGATGCTGTGCGAACCGGCGCCGAGGCTGCTGGCCGTGTGGTTGGTCGCCGTGCCCTTGTTGATCCAGCTGCCGCCGTCGACGCTCACCTGGTAGGTGATGTTCGACATGCCGCCCGTGGAGGCCGCGCCGCCGCTCCAGGTCCAGCGGATCGAGCCCGGCGCGGTGCCGTCGAGCACGTTGGCCGCCGAGACGCTCGGCGCGGTCGGCGCGGTCTGGGTCTGGATGCTCGGCGAGGAGACGGAGCCCGTGGGGCTCTGCTTGCCACCGGAGTTCGTCGCGACGACCTCGATCGTGTGCGCGCCGCCCTGCACCGTCAGGTCGCCCGTCGCGCGGCTCGTCGACGCCGTGCTCCACGAGCCGCCGTCGAGGCGCCAGCGGTAGGTGACCGAGCCGCCGTTCGCGTTCACCTCGGTCCAGGTGGCGCGGATGACGGCGTTGGGCGCGTACTGGTCGACGACCGTGATGACGGGGGCCGGCTGCTGCGGCGTGCCGTACGGGATCACCGCATCCGACCACGTCGACCACGCGCCGGGGCCGTGGACGTTGATCGCGCGCACCGAGAAGCGGTAGCTCGTGCCGTTGCTCAGCCCCGTGATGGTGCACGACGGCGGGGCGCAGCCCGAGGGCGTGCTGACCGAGGGGTCGGATCGCACCTCGTAGGACGTGATCTCCTTGCCGTTCGCGGCGGGCGGCTGGAAGCCGATCGTGACGGTGCCCTCGTCGCCCTGCGACGGGACCGTCGGCTTCTGCACCTGGTCGGGCACGTCGCTCACGACGAGCGTGATGAGGCCGTTGACGCGGCGGTCCGGATCCTGGGTGGCGTCCTCGATCGTGTAGACGACGTTGATCGTGCCCGACTTGAGGCTCGGGTTCGGCGTGATGCGCACCTGCTCGCCCGTGAACGTCACGCCCGCCGGCTCGCCCGTGTTCTGCACCTCGGCGGCGACGATCGTGAGGGGCTCCCCCGTGGCCGCGTAGGGGTTGAAGTCGTTGACGAGCGGGCTCGCGACGACCGTGCCGTCGCCGCGCTGCGTCTCGTACGCGTCGTCGACCGCGAGGGCGGGCGGCCGCGTCGAGCCGACGACGGTCACGTGCACCGTGCCCTGCACCGTGAACTTGTCCCAGCGCAGGGTCACGCCGACGTCGAACGTCGTGCCCTTCGGTGTGTTGCGCGGGGTCGTGAGCGTCAGCTCGGAGCCGCCCAGGCGTCCGTCGATGCGCCCGCCCAGCCCCGTGAGGTCGGAGTAGGTCACCTGCTGCAGGATCTGCGGGTTCGGGTGGCCGGTCGCCGCGCGCAGGTCGACCACGACCTGCTCGCCCATCTCGAGCTGCACGTTCGGGGTCGTGAACGTCGGCGGGGTGTCGCGGAACTCCGGGTCGCCCACGACGATCGGCATCGTGAGCGTCGCGGTGTTGCCCTTGGGGTCGTCCTTCGAGGCGCCGTCGGTCACGGTGAAGGTGATCGACGCGGGGCCGCGGTAGTCGAGCGCGCCCTGGTAGCGGATCGTCGTCTCGTCGACGTAGTTCTTCGTGCCGTCGCTCATGAGCGACGAGACGCTCGACGCCTCCGGGATCCACACCTTGCGGCCCGACGGCACCTTGATGAGGTCGGCGAGCTTCCACTCGCGCGCCTCGTTCATGGGCACGTACTGCGTCGGGAGGTTGGGGTCGAGGTAGGGCGGGTCGTCGAAGCTCTCGTCGACCGCCGCCGGCACGAGAAGGAACGCGGTCGCGGTGAGCTCGGTGTCGGGGTCGGTCACGCGGTAGGCGATCGCCTGGCGCTTCTCCCCCGGCATGACGGTGATCTTGCCGTGGCGCTCGGTCACGAGCTCGGCGGAGTCGGCGTTGGGGCCCTCGAGGCTCACGACGAGGTCGGCGTTGCGCCCCGAGGGGTTGTAGGCGGACCCGTCGAAGATGTCGACCGTCACGCTCGTCTTGCCGGCGATCTCCTTCATCGCGATCGCGAGGTCGGTCGCGATGGGCGGCATGAGGGGCGCGTCGGGTGTGACCTGCACCATCGCGTAGCTCTGGCTCGAGCCGCCGAGCGCGTTCGTGAGCCGGTAGCGGATCGCGAAGGTGGTCTCCTCGTCGGGGGCCTTGAGCACGAGGAAGCGGCCGTCGACGACCTCCGCCTCGATGCCCTCCGGCACCTCGATGAGCTCCTCGTCGACCGAGATGCGCGAGCTCTGCGGGTCGGAGTCGTTCGCCGTCAGGTCGACCTGCGCGATCTTGCCCGGGCGCACGGAGACACTGTCGGGCACCGCGCTCGGGTTCTGCATCGACTCGGGTGGAGCGATGACGGCGATGCGGATGTCGGCGGTGCCGGTCTTCCCGAACGCGTCGTACACCTGGTACGAGAACGCGTCGGTGCCGCTCATACCCGGGAACGCCGTGTAGACGAGGTAGTCGGCGCCCATCTCCTCGATCGACCCCATCGTGGGGTTCGTCGGGGTGCCGAGCAGCTGCACCGAGTCGCCGTCGGGGTCGATGCGCTGCAGGGGCAGCTCGATCCGGATGCTGCCGCCCGAGAGCACGCGCGCGACGACCGGCTCGGGCCGCGGCTCGCGGTTCGACTCCTCGTCGACGGGCGTCACCGTGAAGGTCACCGTGGCCGCGGCGCTCTCCCCGTAGGCGTCGAGCACGCGGTACGCCGCCGTGTACTGGCCCGGCTCGTCGGGCGCCTGGAAGCGCACGCGGTCGGCGTTCACGAAGGCGAGGCCGGCGGACGGCTCGGTGACGAGGTCGTCGGCGAGGAACATCCGCGAGTCGTCGGGGTGCTCGTCGTTGTCGAGCACGTCGACCGTCACGATGTCGCCCGCACGCACCGTCACCTCGTCGTCGCGCGCGATGGGCGGCTGGTGCTTGGTGAGCGGCGGGACGGGCACGATCGTGACGCCCGCGGTGGAGGTGCGCACGCCGTCCGAGATCGTGTAGGTGAAGCCGATCTGCGAGGTGAGGGTCTGCGGCGAGGTCACGCGCACGAGGGTCGACTCGAGCAGCTCGACGACGACGCCCTTCGCCTGCACGTCGGCGGGCACCGACACCGACTGCACGGCGAGGATGCGGCCGACGGGGCTCACGTCGTTGCTCAGCACCGAGACAGTCGTGGGCTCGTCGCTGCGCAGGTACGCCGTGTCCTTGACGGCAACGGGCGGCAGGTCGTCGGCGGGCACGTCCTTGACGTCGACGCGGATGATGCCCTTGCTCGACGCGGAGCCCGCCGCGAGCGAGTACTCGAAGTAGTAGATGCCGGGGGCGCCCGCCGAGAACTGCACCTGGCCCTTCTGCGCGTCGTAGGCCATCGAGGCGCCCTCGCCGGGGTCGTCGACGCTCGTGAGCGCGAGCACGGCGCCCGACGGCGAGAGGTCGTTCTCGAGCGGCTCGATCGTGACCTGCTCGCCCGTGAAGGCGGTCGCGAAGTCCGGGGTGCCGACGGGCTTGAGCTCACCCGCGGGCCTCACGTCGACGACGAGCTTGCCGGTGACGGTCTCGCCGCCGTCGGTGACCTGGAACTGCACCTCCTTCTCACCCAGCTCCGAGGTCTGGTGCGTGAAGGTGATGAGGCCGTCGGGCGTGAAACGGACGAGGTCGCCCGAGGTCGGCGCGGCCCCCTGGAGGAAGAGGTCGTCGCCGTCGGGGTCGCGCCAGTTCGCGAGCACGTTGTAGGCGATCGTCTGGTTCGCCTCGACGCTCGTTGCGGAGGTGCGCAGCTCGATCGGCGGGGCGTTGACGGCATCCGGCACGACGCGCACGGCGACGTTCGCCGTCGCGGTGCCGCCGCGGCCGTCGTCGACCGTGTAGGTGAAGTTGACGCCGCCGGTGTAGTCGGGGGCGGGCGTGAACTGCAGCGCGCGACCGCCGTCGATGTAGTCGAGGCGACCCGTCGACTCGGCGATCGCCGAGTGCTCGGAGATGACGAGCACGTCGCCGTCGGGGTCGGAGTCGTTGTCGAGCACCGCGAGGATCGTCGTGCGGTTCGGACGGATGCCGTACTCGTCGTCGATCGCGGTCGGCGGGCGGTTCTGGTCGGTGCGCTCGGCGAGGGTGTCCTCGAAGGACTGGAGCGCCGAGGTGTCGTCGCCCTCCTCCTCGGTCTCCTCCTGCTCGGGCGGGATGACGTCCTCCCAGTTGTCGACGAGACGCATGTTCTCGGCGGGGAGCCAGACGTTGCCGTTGGTGAGGTTGTTGAGCGCGATGACCGTACGGTTGACGCGGAACTCGAGCCGGCCGCCCTGCGTCGGCTGCTCGATGTCGTAGAGCTCGGCGTCGGAGCCCGCGCACGCGAAGACGTAGCGCTGCGCGTGGGCCCACGCGCCGTGGGCGCAGCCGGCCTGGTTGACGGGCGCGGCGATGTCGTCGACGTCGGTCGTGGCGCGCGGGACGTCGGCGTCGATCACCTCGACGGAGCCCGAGCCGAGGTCGACGCGCAGCAGGCCGCCGCCGGTGGCGAGCACGGCGGCGTCCGCCTCCGGGCCCGACTGCTGCAGGCGCAGCGCGCGCTCCTCGCCGAGGTCGCGCACCGTGCCGTCGTCGAGCACGAGCTGGTTGGTGGAGGTGTCGAGCGCGACGACGCGGTCGCCGATCGCGGCGAGCTGGAACTCGCCGATGCGCGGGAAGTCCGACTCGGTCGGCACGTCAGCGAGGGTCGGGATGCGGAACAGCTTCCGCTGCGCCGGGGAGATCGCGACGATCTCGCCCGAGCGCGTGACGACGGCGTGGCCGCCGTCGCCGAGCTCGAGCAGCGGCGGCTGCGACACGACATCGAGGCGGAGGTCGCCGACCGCCGGGAGCGCCCACAGCTGCCCGCGCGAGACGACAGCGATGACGTCGCCGCCGTAGGAGACCTCGGCCGCGGGCGGCAGGTCGACGGAGCTCGTGACGGCCGTCGAGGCGGGGTCGACCGACTCAAGGCGGTTGTTGTCGGGGTCGATGAGGAAGAGCGCGTCGCCGTCCTGCAGGACGTCGAAGTCGGGGGACGACGCGGTGACCGAGGCGTTGAGCTCGTCGATCTGCTTGTTGAGGCGTCCGCCCCGCAGCAGCTCCCCGTTCGTGACCCACACGTCACGCGAGGTGAGCTCGACGTCGGTGACCGGGAAGCCCGGGTGCAGTGCGGCGACCGTGAGGGTCGTCCCGGCGACGAGGGAGATCGCGGTGACGGTCGCGACGGTCTTCCGGCGCGCGCGCCACCATTCCCTCGCCGTCACCCCGCGCGACCCCCTCTGCTACCGATTTGTCGACCCCTGTACCGGGGGACAAGCGCGTTCAGGCTAACACGTGAGGTGTCCCCGATTTCGTCCCGTGAACGGGGACTACTCCCCATCCTCCTCCGTGCCCACGGGACCCCCGGATGCGGCGTTGCGGTCGAGGAGGACGAGGTCCTCGCGGCTCACGAGCCGGCTCGCGACGGCGTACTCGACGAGGCGCGCGCGACGGTTGGTGGCGAGCTTGCCGCGGCCTCCGCGGAGCCCCTGCACGCCGACCTTGTCGAGCTTCTCGCACACGTTGTCGAGCTTGCGGTTGAAGGTCGTGAGCGGCCAGCCGAGGCGCTCGGCGGCCTCGGCCGAGCTCGGGATCTCGCCCCGGCCGGGCGAGTCCTGGCGCAGCACGTGCTCGGAGAGCGCGACGACGAGCAGGCGCTGCGAGCTCGTGAGCGGCACGACCCCGATCGTCGTGGTGCCGGACGCGCCGGAGTGGATGTTGGTGGTCGAGAAGTACTCCTCGTCGTTCTCGATCGTGAAGTCGTAGGTCGTGGAGCCCGCGCTGAAGAGCACCTGCACCGTGGGGAACACGATGGGGATGCGGCCGCCCGGGGGGAGCCACGCCTGCACGCCGCCCGAGCCGTCGGTGATCGTGGCCGACAGCAGGGTGCCGACGTTCGCGATCCACCACAGCCCGCGCTCCTCCGTGAGCAGCAGGAAGCGGCGGTGCAGGTACGGGTTGTCGTCGATCTCGAGGTCGCCCTCGCGTCCGACGACGAAGTCGCGGCCGGGCGTGGCCGTGTACTTCTCGCCGCAGAAGTCGATGCGCAGGGAGTTGGTCATCATCCCACCGGGGGGTAGCAGGCGATCAGGACGTCGGAGGTCTTGCCCTTGCGCAGCACCATGACGTCGATGCACAGGGGCGCGCCTCCCGTGTACCCGTCGACGGCGATGACGCCGTCGGCGCTCGTGTGGCGCTGCGGCAGGTCGGGCCGGTTGTTCAGCTGCCACATGAACTGGTCCGCGTCTTCCGGGTCGGGGTTCTCGACCGTGAAGGTCACGGTCGTCCGGTCGAGCGTCGGGGTGCCCGTCAGCACGGGGATCGGGATGGCGGTCGGCACGATCGCCTCGCCGCCCCCGCCCGTCGAGGGCGTCGCGCTCGGTGCGGCACCCGGCTCTCCTCCGGTGAGCACGATCCCGACGACGACCGCGGCCGCGACGACCGCGGCGACCACCCCGAGCACGATCCCCGTGACGAGTCCGCGACGCGAGCGAGGCTCCTGCGGCGCGGCGGGCTCGGCGGTAGCCGCGGGCTCCTCCTGGGCGACGGGGCCGCGCGGACGCACGACGGTCTCCTCGGGCGCGTGCTCCTGCACCGGCGAACGGGTGGCGAACGACGCCGGGGGCGCGGAGGCCGCGGCCGCCGCCGCGGTCGGCTGGGCGTCGATCGTCGTCGTGGAGCGCACGCGCGTCTCGTCGGCGGAGGACGGGGCGACGGGCTGCGCGTCGATCGTGGCGACCTGGCGCACGAGCGTCTCGTCGGCGCCGCCCGTGTCGGCGGGACGCTCGGGTGCGTCGAGGTGCAGGTTCGGCACCTCGAGCTCGGTGCGGGCGTAGCCGAGCTCCATCTCGACGCGCTGCAGGGCGCGGCCGAAGTCGAGGGCGCTCGCGAAGCGGTCCTCGCGCTCGGTGGCCATGCCCTTCTGCAGCACCGCGATGAGCGAGCGGGGCACATCCGTGCGGTCCATCGGGGTGATCGCGCCGCGCTCGATGCGGCCGATGAGGTCGAGCGTGCCGTTGGAGCGCCCCTTCACCTCGAACGGCGTCTGCCCGGCGAGCACCGTCCAGATCGTCGCAGCGAGCGAGAAGACGTCGCTGCGCACGTCGGGATCGGGGTCGTCCTCGAACATCTCGGGCGGCGACCACGGCACCGAGAGGCCCACCTGGCCGCTCGTCCCGCTCGTGCTCGTGTCGGCGATCCCGCCCGTGAGCGTCGTCGTGTGCGCGGGGAGCGCGTCGTCGACCGCCGAGGAGATGCCGAAGTCGGTGAGCGCCGGCCATCCGTAGTCGTTCGCGAGCACGTTGGCGGGCTTGATGTCGCGGTGCAGGATGCCGGCGAGGTGCGCCGTGTGCACGGCGCTCGAGAGCCGCACCCCGGTGCGCAGCGCATCCGCGACCTGCAGCGGGGCCTGCTTGTAGCGCTCGGCGAGGCTCGGCCCCGAGCAGTACTCCATGACGAAGTACGGGCGGTCGTCGGAGGCGACGTCGGCGTGGTAGATCGTGACGATGTAGGGGTGCGCCGAGAGCTGCGCCATGAGGTTCGCCTCGGCCGTGAAGGCGGCGCGGTTGGCGGGCGTGAGCTCGTCGAGCAGAAGCACCTTCACGGCGACGCGGCGACGCGGAAGCTGCTGGTCGTAGAGGAAGACGTCGGAGAAGCCGCCCGAGCCGAGCAGGCGAACGTAGTTGTAGCCGGGCAGCTCCGGAGGCGTCGACGTGGGGCGGCGCATCAGACCTCCTCGACCCTGAGCTCGACGCCGCCGCCGAGGTCGACGCGGGTGCCGACGATGACCGGTGTCGGTTCGCCGCCCCGCAGCTTCTGGGTGTCGCCGTTCGGCATGACGATCGTCGTGCCGTTGCGCGAGTGCAGGTCGGTCACGACGACCGTGCCGCCCTCGAGCGCGATGCGCACGTGGGAGCGCGAGATGTCCTGGTCGCCGCCCGAGATCGTGACGAGGCGCGGGAGCTGACCGCCCGAGACACCCGAGACGCTCGGAGCGCGTCCGAGCACGAGCGGCTCGTCGAGCGGCTCGCGCGTGCCGCCGGGCAGCACGACGACGACCGACGGAGCGGCCGGCGCGGCCGGAGCGCCGCCGCGGGGCCGACGCTGGCGCCCCGTGCGCGTGATCGAGGAGGCGAGCACGGTGCTGCCGTCGTGGTCGCCCTCGATCGCCTCGGGAGCGGGCGCGGCCGGGGCCTCGTCCTCCTCCGGGTCGGCGGGGCGCACGGCCGCGTCCTCGACCGAGCGGTACATCGTGTCGCCGAACAGGTAGTCGTAGCCGTCGCCGGCGGGCTCCGCGGGAGCCGACTCCTCGGCCGCACCGGCGACCGGCCCGGAGGCGGCGGGCTCGGAGTCGGCGGGCTCGTCGGGGAGGCTCGTGACGGTGGCCTCGGACACCGGCTCGGGCTCCGCGGGGCCGGCATCCGCGCTCGGGGCGGAGGCGGCGGGCGGCGGGGTGAAGTCGTCGGGGCCGACGGCGGGCGCAGGCGCCTGCGGGGCCGGAACCGGGGCCGGCGTCGGAACCGGGCCCGCGGTCGCAACGGGCGGGACGGAGGCGAGGGGCGCGGCGGGCGCGGCCGGAGCCGCCGCCGCTGCGGGGAGCACGCCGGCGCCCGTCGCGAACGCGGAGGCGCGCACGACGCCCGCCTCGATCGGCAGCTCCACACCGCCGCGACCGCCGAGCGCGACGCCGACGGAACCGCCCGGCATCCGCCGCTCGATCCACGTCGTCGCCCCCGCGCCCGACACCTGCTCGGCACCCGCGCGCACGGTTGCATCGCCGCGCACGATGACGCTCACGTCGCCGTCGCCCGCCTCCACGAACGCGAAGGGCGGCGTCGCGAACAGGCCGTTCGCGGTGAGGGTCTCGAGCAGGCCGGCGGGGCCGCGCTCGTCGCGGATGCGGCTCCACAGGCGGTCGACGACGGCGGGTTCGAGCTCCGCGCCGACGAACAGCTGCCGCGCGGGGGTGATGAATGCGAGCCAGCCGTCGCCGGCAGCGGTGTAGCGATGCGTCACGTCAAGCCCTCGGGATGGTGTCCTCGAGGCGACGGTCGCGGTCGACCGTCTCCTCCGGGTCGTACAGCTCTTCCTCGACCGTCGACTCGACGATCACGACCGTCACGTTGTCGCGGCCCCCGGCGGCGACCGCCGCGCCGACGAGCCGCTCGGCGAGCGTCGGGCCGTCGGGCTCGCGGCTGGCCTGCTGGTCGTGGAAGACGATGATGCGCGCGATCTCCTCGTCGCTGAGCTCCTTCGTGAGCCCGTCGCTGCAGAGGAGGAACGTCTGGCGTCCGCGCAGCGGGAGCAGCCAGATGTCGGGGTCGACCTCGGCCTCGGCCCCGAGCGCGCGCGTGACGACGTTGCGCTGCGGGTGCCCGGCGGCCTCCTCCGGGGCGATCACGCCCGCGGCGACGAGCTCCTGCACGGCGGAGTGATCGATGCTCTGCTGCACGAGCAGACGCCCGTCCCAACTGTAGGTGCGCGAGTCGCCGACGTTGAACGCCATCCAGTGCGGGCCGGCCCCGTCGACGTCGACGATCGCGACGCCCGTGAGCGTCGTGCCCGAGATGGTGTCGGTGCGCAGTCCCACGACCGCGGTGTTCGCGTCCTTCACGGCGCCGAGCACGGCACGGGCGCCGACCGGCCCCTCGGCCCGCAGCCGGTCGAAGACCTCGACCGCCGAGCGGCTCGCGAGGTCGCCATGGGCGTGGCCGCCCATGCCGTCCGCGACGATCCAGAACGGCGGCGCGGCGAGGAAGCTGTCCTCGTTGGCGGCGCGCACGGCACCCACGTCGCTCGCGCCCTCGTAGCGAAGCTGCACGACGACGTCGCCGATCGCGAACTCCTCGCGAGTCTCCACCGGCTCCCCCGTCCTGTCGCAGTCTCGGAAACGCTAGCAAGCCGAAGAGAGCCTCACGAACCGCGAGGCCGGGGAGTGCTCCCCATGGCCGCTCGCGACGCGCCCCAGGCTACTGCGGCTGGGCGGCCGCCTGCTGCTCGGCGTCGGGGATGTGGTCCACGCCGAGCAGGTAGGAGCCCAGTTCGATGACGGCACCGTCCGGCACGGGCGTGAACTCCGTCGACGTCACCGTCTTGCGGGTGCGGTTGGCGACGACCGCGACGCCGTTCGTCGAGTTGAGATCGAGCACGAAGAGCCCGCCGTCGTACGGCAGGAGGATCGCGTGGTTCTTCGAGACGGTCTTCTCGCGGTCGACGACCGCGACGAGCTTCGCGCCCGGGAAGCCCTCGACCTCGAACGGCTTGCGCCCGATGACGATGGGGCCGTCGACCGTCACCCGGTCGCCGTCGGCGAGCAGGAGCACCCAGCCGGTGACGTGCCGCGGCGGCCCGCCCGGGAAGAAGACGGGCTCCGACGGGTCACGAGGCGGCAGGCCGCGGCCGACGATCTTGGTGCGGGTGTCGATGAGCCCCTGCTCGAGGTCGCCCCCCTGCAGCCACGGCGGCCGCAGCACGGGCTCCTCGGGCTGATATCCGGGCGTGCTGTCGGTCACCCCTAGATCATTTCCGTGCCCGGGGGCCGCGTCAAGGACGCTCGCCGCCGGGCTCCGTCTCGGGCTGGGGCTGCTTCTGCTCCGCGACGCGCACCACGCGCATCCGGATGAGGCTCGCGACGACGGCGATCGTCATCGCGACCACGATGACGCCGAGCGAGGTCCACGTGCTGATCTCGGGCGCCCACTCGATGCCCTGGCCGCCGTTGATGAACGGCAGTTCGTTCTCGTGCATCGCGTGGAGCACGAGCTTGACGCCGATGAAGCCGAGGATGAACGCGATGCCGTAGTGCAGGTACTCGAGCTTGTCGACGAGGTCGCCGAGCAGGAAGTAGAGCTGACGCAGCCCCATGAGCGCGAAGACGTTCGCCGTGAAGACGATGAAGGGGCTCTGGGTGATGCCGAAGATCGCGGGGATCGAGTCGAGCGCGAACACGAGGTCGGTGGTGCCGAGGGCGACGAGCACGATGAGCACCGGGGTGAACACCTTGCGGCCGTCGACGACCGTGCGGATCCTCGCGCCGTCGAACTCGTCGGTCACCGCGACCCGGCGGCGCAGCCAGGTGATGAGCTTGTTCTCGGTCTCGACCTCGTCGTCGGTGCCTGTGCGGGCCTGCTGGATCGCCGTGAAGATGAGGAACGCGCCGAAGATGTAGAAGACCCAGCTGAAGTTCTCGATGAGGGCGGCGCCGAGCAGGATGAAGATGCCGCGGAGGACGAGCGCGATGATGATGCCCGCCATGAGCAGCTCCTGCTGGTAGCGCCGCGGCACCGAGAAGCGCGCCATGATCAGCAGGAACACGAACAGGTTGTCGATCGAGAGGCTGTACTCGGTGAGCCATCCGGCGACGAACTGCCCCGCGTGCTCCGCGTCCCCGAGCCACAGCATCGCGAGCGAGAACAGCAGCGCGAGCACGACGTAGAAGGCGATCCACAGCGCCGACTCCCGCGTGCTCGGGACGTGCGGGCGCTTGAACGCGACGATGAGGTCGACAGCGAGGATGAGGGCGAGCACGACGTACGTGCCGACCTCGAACCAGAGCGGCAGGGCGAGTTCCACAGAGGGCCTTTCGGGGTTTCGGGGACGGAGGATCCTCGAACGTCTCTCCCGCGCGACGCCCGTCCGTGTGTCTCGGTGCGGGTGCCGCGGTCACGGCCGGGGCTGCGGCGACGGAGCCCGTGATGACGACCGCGACGAGGTGGGATACTCCCCTTCGCCCGGCCAGTCTGCCACACGTGGGGCGGGGCCGCCCGCATCCCCTCCCCAGGCCGCGCCGGGCCTGAGCCGCCTCGCTATGCGGTGGCGACGAGGCGCGCGCGGGCGGGACTGCGTGAGGGCAGGGGCGTCCGCCGGGGCACGCCTCCGTCGTCGGGACGCTCGAGCACGTACCCGCCGCCGTCGCGGCGGATGCGCCAGCCGCGGTTGTGCACGTTGAGGTGGCAGAACCGGCACAGGAGCACGCCGGAGTCGATGTCCGTGCGGCCGCGATGCTCGTCCCAATGGTCGATGTGGTGCGCCTCGCACCACGAGGGCGGCCGGTCGCACATGAGAGGTGGCGCTCCGCTGTCGCGATCGAGACGGCGTCGACCTGGCCCTCGAAGTACGCGGCGCCCGGGCGGCTGGTCGGTCGGAGCGCCGCGGGCTCGAGCACCGCGTCAGTGGGCGCCGCGGACTCGAGGTCGGCCTTCGTGACGAGGATGCGGACGGCGGGCTTGCGGTCGCCGAGCAGCCGCCCGTCGTCGACGCGAGCCGCCGCGCCGCGGGGACGTGGCGGAGTCGAGGATGGGCACGAGGATCGCCGCCGACTCCGGATCGAGCAGCCCCGCGACGCGCGTCATGCCGTCGAGCTGCGGCGTGAACCGCAGGAACCGCTTCTCGCGCAGCACCTCCTCGCGTCGGACGACGCCGGCTGCGTCGATGTCGTCGCGACTTCTCGCGGCGCGAGCGGCCAGCTGCTCGAGGGTCGCCGCCCCCGCCTCGGCGACGAGTCGGCGCGCGGCATCCTCGAGGGCCTCATCGACACGCGCCCGCTCGGCGGGATCACGGTGGGGCCGGTCCGCCGCGGCGAGCCGCGTGCGAATGATGTCTGCCGCCTCGACGGAGATCGCGGCCCGGGCGACCGCGTCGCCGACGACCCGCATCCACTCAGGCTGCGGCGGTGCGGGGACCGCACCCTCCGGCGCGACGGGGAGCAGCTCGGCGGCCCTCACGAGGGTGCGCGCCTCACGCGCAGAGGTGCCCGTGAGCTGCGAGATGAGCCCCTCGGCGGAGCGCTGGCCGCGCGACTGCGCGAGGCCCTCGTGCCCGAGCTCGCGCCGCGAGCGGTGGGCGATCTCCCCCGCGACCGTCGCGGCGAGGGCGTCGAGTCGCCTCCGGATCTCGGCGATCGCGCGTTGCCCGTCGAGCAGCTCGACATCGCGCAGTGCGCTCACGGTCGGGGCTGCGAACGGCACCGCCACGTCGCCGATGACGGCGAGGCTGGCGGTGATCGAGGTCATGCAGCCATGCTGCCCGCATTCGAAACTATGTTCCAACCTTCTCGGGCGAGTCGTGGACAGGTCGCGCACCCCGGCGAATGGGGAGGAGGGGAACCGGGGCGGGCCCGCGCGTCGGACTACTCCGCGGCGGGCGCGTCGTCTCCCGCGGAAGCCGCGGCGGCGGCCTCGGCGGCCGCCGTGCCGGGGCGGTTGGCGGCGACCCAGCCGTCGACGTTGCGCTGCGGCGCGACGTTGATCGCGAGCGCACCCGCGGGCACGTCCTTGCGGATGACCGTGCCGGCCCCCGAGTACACGCCGTCGCCGATCGTCACGGGCGCGACGAACACGTTGTGCGAGCCCGTGCGCACGTGCGAGCCGACCGTCGTGCGGTGCTTGGCGACACCGTCGTAGTTGGCCGTGATCGTGCCCGCGCCGATGTTGGACTTCTCGCCCACCTCGGCGTCGCCGATGTACGAGAGGTGGGGCACCTTCGAGCCGCGGCCGATGACCGAGTTCTTCGTCTCGACGAAGGTGCCGATCTTGCCGCCGCCGCGCAGCACGGTGCCGGGGCGCAGGTAGGCGAAGGGTCCTACCTCGGCGTACGCCTCGACGACGGCGAGCGTCGCATCCGTGCGCCTCACGACGGCGCCTTCGCCGATCTCGCAGTCGACGAGCGTCGTGTCAGGGCCGATCGTCGCGTCGCGGTCGATCGTCGTGGCGCCCGCGAGCCGGGTGTTGGGCCAGATCTCGGCGTCCTGGCCGATCGTCACCGTGAGGTCGATCCATGTGCTCGCCGGGTCGTGGATGGTGACGCCGTTGAGCTGGTGCCCGCGCACGATCATCGCGTTGAGGCGGGCGGCCTGCTCGGCGAGCTGCGAGCGGTCGTTGACGCCCGCGACGCGCCAGTTCTCCGACACCGGGACCGCGGCGACGGGAGCGGAGGCCTCGCGCAGGAGGGCCACGACATCCGTCAGGTACTTCTCGCCCTGGGCGTTGGCGGTGCCGATCCGCGGCAGGAGCTCGCGCAGCGCCGAGGCCGCGAAGACGTAGCTGCCCGAGTTGACCTCGGTGATGGCACGCACGGTGTCGTCGGCGTCCTTGTGCTCGACGATCGCCGTGACGGAGCCGTCGGCGTCGCGCACGATGCGCCCGTAGCCGGTGGCGTCGTCGAGCACGGCCGAGAGGATCGTGGCGGATGCGGCGGCCGCGCGGTGCTGCTCGAGGAGCGAGCCGAGGGTGACCGCGTCGAGCAGGGGCACGTCGCCGGAGACGACGACGACGTCGCCGTCGAAGTCGGCGGGGAGCGCCTGCACGGCGAGCTCGACGGCGCGGCCGGTTCCGGGCACCTCGTCCTGGTCGACGACGATCGCGTCCTCGAGATACTCGCGCACGGCGGCGGAGACCTCGTCGCGCTGGTGGCGCACGACGACCTCGACGTAGGCGGGCTCGAGGTGCCGTGCCGTCGCGAGCACGTGCGCGATCATCGGCAGCCCGGCGATCGGGTGCAGCACCTTGGCGCGCCGCGAGCGCATGCGCGTGCCCTCCCCTGCGGCGAGGACGACGACGGCGAGGCGGAAGTCGGTCATGCCCCCATTCTGCCGGGTGGACCCGAGTGGAACCTCTGTCCGGTGTTCCGGCCCCGGGCGGCCGGCATCCTCACGCGAGGAAGACGAAGGGCATCACCACGGGGGCGAGCAGGTACAGCGCGCCGATCCCCGTGATGACGGTGCCGATCACGATCGCCGCCGAGGCGACGACGTTGGGGCGCAGCCCCGACGCCTTCGCGGCGGACCGCGACATGAGTCCGAGGACCACACCGAGAGGGGCGACCAGCACCGCGCACACGAGGGCGGCCGCGTCGAGCGGTCGCGCCGGTGCGACGCCTGCGTCGAGGGCCGACGTAGACATGCGCGTTTCCATTTCCGCGGACGTCGCTGTCCGCTCCAGCGAGAACCTAGCGGACGCGCGGCCCGCGGCGGTAGTTCGGGTTCAGGTCACGCGCCAGAGCTGGGCGCCGTAGGGGCCGAGGTCGCGCCCCTCCCCCGCGCTCGCGAGCAGCAGCTCGGCCCCCGCGGGCGGCGCCGAGGTGCGCACGGGGCGGTCGGTGAGGTTGAGCACCACGAGGAACTCGCTCCCCTCGAAGCGCCGCCGGTACCGCCACACCCGCTTCGCGCTGCGCTCGGTCACGGTGTCGCCGTATACGAGCGCGCGGTTCTCGCGGCGCAGGGCGATGAGCCGCCGGTGCCACTCGAGCACGGATGCCGGGTCGCCCTCCTGGTCGGCCACGTTGATCGTGTGGTCGCCGTCGCCCTCGATCCAGGGGGCGCCCGTCGTGAAGCCGCCCGCGGCATCCCACGCCATCGGCACGCGCGTGTGATCGCGTGAGCCGGCGACGACGCGGGCGAACACGGCGTCCGCGTCCATTCCGGAGGCGGCGAGCTCGGCCGCGCGGTTGATGCTCTCGACGTCGCGCAGCTGGTCGAGCGAGGTGAACGCCTGGTTCACCATGCCGATCTCCTGCCCCTGGTAGAGGAACGGGGTGCCGCGCAGCGTGAACTGGATGGTCGCGAGCAGCTTCGCGACCGCGGCGGCGTGCTCGGGCCGCGGGTCGACCTTCGAGACGAACCGCGGGTTGTCGTGGTTGTCGAAGAAGAGGCTCATCCAGTAGCCGGTGCCGTACTCGGCCTGCCAGCGCGTGTAGTACCGCTTCAGGTAGGCGAGGTCGTAGCGGTAGTCGTCGAAGCGGTCCTTCCCGGGGTTCTCGAGGTGCTCGAAGTTGAACACCATGTCGAGCTCGCGGCGGTCGTCGCCGACCATGAGCTTGCCCATCTGCGGTCCGATGCCGGGCGTCTCGCCGATCGCCACGCAGTCGGGGTCGTCGAACGCCTCCGCGCGCAGCTGCCGCAGGTGGTGGTGCAGGCGTGGACCGTGGAAGTAGTGCTCCATGCCGGTCCACCCGATGAGGTCGCCGATGAGCCGGTTGCCGTCGGGGAGCCCCGGCGTCTTGGAGATGTAGTTGATGACGTCGAGCCGGAAGCCGTCGACGCCGCGGTCGCGCCACCAGCGCACCATGTCGACGATCTCGGCGCGCATCCGCTCGTTCTCCCAGTTCAGGTCCATCTGCTTGGACGAGAACAGGTGAAGGCCCCACAGCCCCGCCTCGGGGAACCAGCGCCAGGCCGAGCCCGAGAAGAACGACTTCCAGTTGTTGGGCGGCGTTCCGGGGTCGCCCTCGCGCAGGAAGTAGTAGTCGCGGTACGGCGACGAGAGATCGCGCAGCGCCTCCTGGAACCACGGGTGCTCGTCGGAGGTGTGGTTGACGACGAGGTCCATGACGAGCCGCATGCCGCGCTCGTGCAGACCGGCGACGAGCGCGTCGAAGTCGTCGAGCGTGCCGAACTCGGCGAGGATCGCGCGGTAGTCGCGGATGTCGTAGCCCATGTCGTCCATGGGCGAGTCGTAGATCGGCGAGAGCCACAGCGCGTCGACGCCGAGGCCCTTGAGGTAGTCGAGGCGCGACAGGATGCCGCGGAGATCGCCGATGCCGTCGCCGTCGGAGTCCTGGAACGACCGCGGGTAGACCTGGTAGAAGACGGCCTCCTTGAACCACGCCTCGCGCAGCGGTCCGCCGTTCGGGGCGGGCACGTCGGGCACGGTCGCCATGAGGGCGACGAGCGCGTCGACGAACGCGTCGTCGATGCGCCCTCCCGTGAGACGCGGCAGCGCCGAGAGCCGCAGCGACCCGACGAACGGGTTGTCGATCCACCGGGGCGAGCGCCCCACCTGAAGGGCGAGGCTCTCGACGACGTCGCGCCCGAGCGGATGCGCGTAGAGCTCGCGCACCCGGCTGCGGCGCGTCAGCTCACGCGCGGGCATCGTCGTCCGAGCCCTCCCCCGTCTCCACCTCGACGACCGACGCGGCCGCGACCTTGCGGATCCGCAGCTCCTCGACGATCTCCTCGTACCGGGCCTCGTCGAGCTTGTACCAGACGCGGTAGACGACGTAGCTGAGAGCGATGAGCAGAGCGGGCACGACGAACATGACGACGCGCACGAGCACCTGGCCGTCGTCGGTGATCGAGGTGTCGCCGGCCTCCTTGATGCCCGACGCGATGACCGCCCAGCCGGTGACACCCGTGGCGACCGCGGAGCTCAGCTTGTAGATGAACGGCTGCAGCGAGAGGGTCACGCCGTCGTTGCGGCGGCCGAGCTTGTGCTCGCCGTACTCGACCGTGTCGGCGATGAACATGAGCATGTGCACCTGGATCATCGCCTGCGCGGCGAACACGAGCACGCCCGAGACGATGATCATGGCGAGGCCGCCGGGAGGAGTGAAGAAGAACAGCCCGTAGCCGACGACGACCGCGACGAGCGTGATCGTGAAGAGCATCCACCGCGACATGCGGCGCGCGATCGCCGGGTACACGACGAGCGCCGTGAGCTGCGAGACGCCGAGCACGAGGGTGAAGATCGAGTACATGTCCTCGTCGCCGTACACGTACTTGAAGTAGTAGATGCCGAAGTTCGTCGTGACCGAGAACGCGACGTTGAACAGCACGAACGCGACGGCGATGGACAGCAGCTGGTCGTTGCGGACGATGACCGAGATGAGCTCGCGGAACTTGGTGTGGGGCTGGCCCGCGAGCGAGCGGTCCTCCCGGGTGAGCAGCAGCATGACGCCCTGCAGGGCGATGGTGAGCACGACGACGCCGAGGGCCACCACGAAGAACGACCAGCGGATGTCGCCGATCGCCTCCCCGATCGCGCTCGAGACGGGCACGATCGCGACGACCATGCCGAAGGTGCCGATCGAGGCGCAGATGCGCGCGAACGCTCCGATGCGCTCGCGCTCCGACTGCTCCTGGCTGAGCGCGGGCAGCATCGACCAGTAGCCGATGTCGTTGGCCGCGAAGGCCACGCTCCAGGCGAGGTAGACCGCGCTGAAGACGACGACGAACGCGGCGTCGTCGAGTGAGAACGGCGTGAAGAGCAGCAGCATGAGCACGCCCGAGATCACGACGCCGACGAGGATCCACGGCTTGAACTTGCCCCACCTCGTGCGGGTGTTGTCGACGAGCACCCCGACGAACGGGTCGATGACCGCGTCGAACACGCGCACCGCCACGAGGATCGCGGTGACGCTCGCGAACACCGGCGTCGACACCGCGAGGATGTCGGACAGGTAGAACAGCAGGAACATGCTGATGAGGGTGTAGCCGGCATCGCGGCCGATCGTGCCGATGCCGAATCCGAAGCGGTTGCGCAGCGTCTGCGCCCGGGTCCGGGTGCCGCTCTCGGTGGTGGTGGTGCTCACAGGGAGTCCTCTCGTACGACGGTGTACAGGGTGGAGCCGAAGTCTCCGAGCATGCGCAGGGCCTCGTTGTGGCCCGTGCCGCTGAACTGCATCTCGAGACGGATGCCGGCGGCGAGCAGCTCGCCCGTGCCGGTGTAGCCCTCGACGCCGTCGGGCAGGCTGCGGCGCTTGCTCACGACGTTCATGACGAGCCCGTTGGGGTCGAGCCGCACGGGGCTCACATGGTTGACGAGCGCGCCGAGGCGGTCGAGCATGATGCGCTGCGGCTTCGCGTCGACCCGGTAGACGACGCCCGGATGCAGGCCCGCGACGGGCAGGAGGTCGCGCTCGGGTGCGGCGCGCACGCCGCGCTGGAAGTTGCCGACGATCGCGGCATCCCCCTCCCCGACCTGCCAGATCACGCGCCCGCGCCGCCCGCTCGGGATGCGACGGAACCGCCCGAACTGCAGCAGCTCGCGGTGCTCCTTGTAGAAGGCGATCTGCTCGACGATCTCGCGCTTCTCCTCGGGCGTGAGGAAGTCGAGGTCGTACTCGTACCCGAGGCAGCCGAACGCGGCGACGTTGAAGCGCGTCGAGAGCGGGGTGTCGCGCAGCGTCTGCTGGTGGGGCGAGGCGGAGACGTGCGCGCTGATGACGCTCTGCGGGTAGAGGTACGAGGTGCCCTGCTGGATGTCGAGGCGCTCGATCGGGTCGGTGTCGTCCGAGGTCCAGATCATGGCGGCCCAGCGCAGCATCCCGAGGTCGAAGCGGTTGCCGCCCGACGAGCACATCTCGAGCAGCACGTGCGGACGCGGTCCGAAGATGCGGTCGAGCACCTCGTAGAGGCCGAGCTGGAAGGCGTGCGCCGTCATGCCGGGGTGCGCGACGTGCGGCGAGTACGCGTCGGCCATGTGGCGGTTCATGTCCCACTTGACGTAGCTGAAGCCGTTGTCGTCGATGAGGGAGCCCACCTGCTCGACGATGTGGTCGCGCACCGCGGGGTTGCACAGGTCGAGCAGCTGCTGGTGACGGCCCTCGCGTGCGGGCTTGCCGGGCACGCGGAGCGCCCAGTCGGGGTGGGCGCGGTAGAGCTCGCTGTCCTCCGACACCATCTCGGGCTCGACCCAGATGCCCGTGCGCATGCCGAGCTTCGCGATCCTCTCGACGAGGGGCTTCAGGCCGTTCGGGAACTTCTTCGCGTCGACGGCGTAGTCGCCGAGGGCGCGCGTGTCGTCCGTGCGGCCCGCGAACCAGCCGTCGTCGATGACGAAGAGCTCGACGCCGAGCTTGGCGGCCTGGTTCGCGTACTTCGCGAGGCGCTTCTCGTCGATGTCGAAGAACGCCGCCTCCCAGGAGTTGTAGACGACCGGCCGCGGCACGTCGCGCTGGGCCGCGGGCGTGATGTGCGCGCGCACGAAGCGGTGCATGCGGTCGGAGAGCCCACCCAGACCCTCCGCCGAGAACGCGAGCACGGCCTCCGGGGTCTCGAACTCCTCCCCCGGCCCGAGCGGCCAGCGGAACGCCTGCGGGTGGATGCCCGCCATGACCCGCACCGAGCCGTGCTGGTCGCGCTCGAACGAGGTCTCGTGGTTGCCGGAGTAGACGAGGTTGAACCCGTACGCCCAGCCGTGGTTCTCGTCGGCGCCGGCTGCGAAGAGCAGCGTGCCGGGGTTGTGGCGCGCGCTGCTCGCCCCCGTGGTGCTGCCGGTCGAGAACACCCCGGAGCTGACGGGCCGGTCGTGCGCGTGGGCCTCGTGGATCCATCCGCCGTCGAAGGTGCGGATCGTGTAGCCGCGGTCGGGCAGGTCGAGCTGGAAGCTCGCGAGCTTCGCGATCTCGGCGACGCTCCCACCGCGGTTGCGCAGCACCGCGCGCCGCGTGATCACGTCGATGTCGGGGAACACCGTGTAGAGCAGCACGAGCTCGAGCCCGGCGCGCTCGTCGGCGAGCACCACCTCGAGCGTCTGCACGCCCGGGCCGCCGTCGGCGGTCGGCAGCCCGCCCGACGGCACGGTGCCGGCGAGCACGCGGTGGTCGCGGTAGACGAGGTCGAGGTCGGCACCGTGCGCGGTGTGCACCTCGACGGGCGAGAGCCGGTAGTCGCCCTGCCCGATGCCCGAGTACTCGAGCGGGATCGCGTCGAGCCCGTAGGAGGTGTCGTCCGGCGAGTACACGACCGACGCCCCGGACTCGATCGTGCGCTTGACGCGCAGGGCCGACGGGTCCTGTGCGGGCAGCCACGGCCCGTAGTGGAGGTGCTCGAGGTGCCCGTGCTGGGTGAGCGCGAACCAGTACGAGGTCGTACGGGTCTGCAGCAGGAACGCGCCGTCGCGGACCTCGATCACACTTCCCCCCGGGATGTCGGCGCTCGCAACACTGCGATGGCTTCGGGTGGCCGACGCCGCGAGTCTATCGGCGGCGGTGCCGCCCCGATGACCCGCGGCGCGCGGTCAGAGCAGGGCCGAGACGGGGTTCTCGATCCGGCGCACGAACGCCGCCATCCACTCGGCCGCGACCGCGCCGTCGATGATGCGGTGGTCGGCCGACAGGGTGACCGTCATGACCGTGCCGACGGCCAGCCGGCCGTCCTCGAGCTCGCGCTGCTGGAGGCGACCGGCGGGCACGTCGACGAGCGCCCCCGCGACGGCCTTGAGCACGAAGTCGTTGACGCTCACCTTGCGCGGGGCCGCCTCGTTGACCTGGGCGCGGAGCGCGAGCAGGCGGTCGACGCGGCAGTGCGCGGTGACGTAGAAGTGCGGCACCGTCGTCTTGCTCTCGGTGAGGCGGCGCACGATGGCCTTGCGCATCCCCGCGAGCTTCTCGGGCGTGCCGACGGCACCGGCGGCCGGGGCGGTCGCCGGTGCGGGGATCGGGGCCGCGGCGACGCCGGCGGCGGCGAGCGCGGGCGCGATCGCGTCGTCGCCCTCACCCGCCTCGAGGATCACGGCGATCGGGGCGCCGACCTCGGTCGACTCGCCCTCGCCGACCAGGATGCGGCCGACGGTGCCGGCCACCTCCGCCTCGTACGCGACGACGGCCTTCTCGGTCTCGATCTCGGCGAGGACGTCGCCGACGGCGATCGTCTGGCCGGGTTTGGCGATCCAGGTCTGGACGGCGGCCTCCGTCACGCCCGCGAGGGCGGCCGGCATGCGCACGACGGCGGCCATCAGCGGCCTCCCATCCCCGCGCGCACGCGCTCGAGGCCGACGACGACCTCCTCCGTGCGGGCGATGGCGGCCCGCTCGAGCACCTTCGAGATGCTCGGGCTCGCCTCGCTGCCGGTGACCCGCTGCACGGGCTGGTCGAGCCAGTCGAAGAGGCGTCGCTGGAGCTCGTCGGCGAGCCACGCGCCGTACGAGGTGCCCTGCGCGCCCTGCTCGACGATCAGCACGGCGTTGGTCTTCTTGACGCTCGCCTCGATCGTCTCCCAGTCGAGGGATGCGCGGTCGAGCCAGCGCAGGTCGACGAGCTCCGCGTCGATGCCCGTCTGCTCGATCGCCTCGAGCGCGTGGCCGACCATCGAGAGGTAGGAGATGACGGTGACGTCGGATCCCTCGCGTCGGATCGCGACCTTGCCGGGCGGGAGGACGTAGTCGAGGGGGCGACGATGCGCCAACCGGGGGCGGTGGCGAAGATGCCCGCGGTGTCCATGAGGTGCTGCGAGCCGTAGCCGGATCCCATCGCCACCTTGGTGCGCAGCACGAGCGGCACGGGGTTGTCGCCGCCGAACAGGTGGCGCGCCTTGCCGATCTGGCTGAACACCTGGTCGGCGGCGACCCACATGAAGTCCGGGTACATGAACTCGACGACGGGACGGAAGCGGCCGTCGAGGGCGAGGCCCGCGGCGAGGCCCGTGAAGGCGTTCTCGCTGATCGGGGTGCCGAGCACGCGGCCGTCGCCGAGGGCGTCGGAGCCGTACTTCTTGGCGAGGCCCTTCGTGGCGCCGTTCGTGCCGCCGTTGAGGCGGTGCACGTCCTCGCCCATGACGACGATGCGCGGGTCGGTCTCCATGCGGCGGTCTATGACCTTCGCGACGGCGTCGACGAACTTGATGTCGGTCCACTCGCCCGTGTGGTCGGCGGGTTCCAGGGCACGCTGGGCGGCGAGCTCGCTCGCGTCGCCGCGCACGCCGACGTCGACGAAGCCGGGGTCGGGCCAGAGCTCGGGACGGATGCGGCGCTTGCCCGGGTTCTCCGGGTCGGCCTCGAGCAGCTCGGCCACGGCCGCGGCCGCCATCGCGGCCTGCGCCTGGCCGGCAACGCCCTGGACCGGTGCCGACGCCGCGTCCAGCAAGACACCCGCGGTCACCGGGGCCGCGCCGGCGACCCGCTCTACCGCGCCCGTCGCACCCTGCACACCGGAGCCGACCTGCTCACCGACCGACAACGCGAGCGGATCGAAGCGCTCTTCGCCACCGACGAGCACGTCGAGGTCGAAGCCACCTGGGGCATCTACCAGCGCATGATCGGCGCCTACCGGGAGCCCGACCGCGCGAAGGGCCGGCAGCTGATGGCAGCGCTGATCGAGTCGGTCAGCCACGGCGTCCCGGCGGCACTGAGCCTCTTATCCTATGTACCAGTTCGAGCACGCGCTCAGCAACTCAGGGTCAAGGACAAACATGTTGAAGCGAAGCCTGCGACGCACACTCGGTGCCGCCGCCGTGGCTGCGGCATTGGTGCTGGGGAGCACCGCCGCCGCCCACGCCACCCCCGCACCCGACAACGGCCCAGTTACTGGTAGCACCACCGTGATGGTCCCAGAACCTGCCGGAGTCACCTTCACCTCAATCAGCGGCGGTGGCCTTCACTCGGTGGCGTTGGGGTCTGACGGCAACACCTACGCCTGGGGTCAGAACTACTATGGTCAGCTCGGCGACGGCACAAACACCGACAGCAACACCCCAGTGCAGGTGCAAGCCCCCGCCGGAGTCACCTTCACCTCAATCAGCGGCGGTGGCCTTCACTCGGTGGCGTTGG
>WKJB01000020.1_pt1 | contig 70845 bp, 69 predicted proteins | sample 5403331 | NCBI WGS metagenome assembly WKJB01 (sample SAMN13198853, study PRJNA488119) | plastic metagenome | isolation source: water-polyurethane dispersion (WPUD) containing a polyether... | place: Mexico: Mexico City | collected 2016 | reverse complement strand
CAGGTTGTTGATCATCGGGGGCGTGAAGGCCGGGATAAAGGCGGGCCAGCCGTGCTCCGCCGCGCGCCGGGCCGAGGCATCCTTCAGCGCCACCGGCATCAGCGGAGCATGGCCCTTGCTGTAGGCGGCCGGTGCGATGCGCTGCAGCACGCGGCCCTTGTAGGGGCCGTTCTCGTATTCGACCGGCGGGTCCTCGGGCTGCTTGGCCCAGAGCCGTTCCGCGATCTCCAGGTTGCGATCCGAGATTTCCGACGCCTGCTTGTAGTTCACGCCGAAGCCGATCATCTCTTCGGGGGTGGTGCCGGAACCGACGCCGATCAGCACGCGGCCGTCGTTGATCTGGTCCAGCAGGTTCACCCGTTCGGCAAAGCGCACCGGGCTGTGCAGCGGCACCGAGGTGACAGAAAAGCCCAGCGTGGTCTTTTTCTTGAACTGCGGCGCCAGCCAGGCCGCGAACATCATCGGGTCCGAGGCCCAGGGGGCATAGCCGGTGAAATGGTGGTCGGGGGTAAAGACGGCCTCGAATCCGGCGGCTTCGGCGGACAGGGCATGGGCGACGACCGATTGCATGACGAAGCGGTCCTGGTCCGGCGCCGTGGCGCGGGCGTTCAGGAAAAGCGAGAATTTCATTGGATTTTCCTCCCGAAGGACGGCCGGGAAAGGCCGTGCAGATAATTAGAATTGTCGTTCTATATTTGAGGGCGCGATTCTGTCAAGAATAAAGATTCTGATTCTGGAGTTGGCTCAGGCCGTGGTGGCGGCCAGGTGCGCGCGCGCCGGGATCAGCCGGCTGAGTGCCGCAACCGCCACCAGCAAGCCGATCTGCCACAGTGCCAGCGTGGCAAAGGCGCGGGCCGGATCGGCGCCGCCATCCAACGCCGCCAGGAAGGCGGTGCCCAGCGTCGCCACGCCAAGCGCCATGCCCAGTTGCTGACAGGTGGTGAACAGGCCCGAGGCCGCGCCGGCCTGCGCGGGCGGCACGCGCACGAAGCAAAAGGCCGGCAACGGGGCCGAGATCAGCCCCATGCCGCTGCCGCAGAGTGCAAAACCGGCCCCGATGCGCCACAGATCCGCCGCGGCCATGCCCTCCGACAGCAAAAGCAGCCCGCAGATCTGGCTGGCGGCGCCGATCAGCATCATCCTGCGCCCCAGGATCGGCAGCAGCCTGCGCCCGAGCAGCGCGATCGAGAACGCCGCACCCGCCGCGAAGGGGATATGGATCAGCGCGGTCTGCAGCACGTCGAAGCCCAGCCCGCGCTGCAGCGCGACCGAGGCCGACAGCAGCAGCGCCCCGGTCCCGGTGGTGTACAGCATGACCATCGCCAGCCCGGTCAGCAGCAGCCCGTCCCCGAACAGCGCCGGCGGCACCAGCACCGTCCGGTTCGCGGCCGCCCTCTGCCGCAGGTGACGCCAGCATAGCACCAGCAGCAGGACCGCCAGCAGGGGCAGCAGCCGCAGAGCCGGCGGCCAGCCCAGGCGCGGCCCCTCGATCAGCGGGAACAGCAGCGCTGCCAGCCCGGGCAGGGCGAGCGCGAGCCCCTTGCCGTCCAGCCCGCGCGCCTCGGCCGAGCCGCCCTTGGGCAGCACGCGCCGGGCCAGCACCAGCGCCAACGCGACCACCGGCACGTTGACAAGGAAGATCGGCCGCCAGCCCAGCCCGAACAGGTCGAGCCGCATCAGCAGCCCGCCGATGATCGGGCCCAGGATGCCCGCGGCGCCGCCGATCAGGCCAAAGATGCTCATGACCTTGAAACGCTCGTGCGGCGCATAAAGCACCTGGACGATGGACAGCACCTGCGGTCCCATCATCGCTGCCGCCGCGCCTTGCAGGATGCGCATGGCAATCAGCATCTCGGCCGAGCCGGCCAGCCCGCAGCCGGCCGAGGCCAGTCCGAATCCGGTCATGCCGGCCATGAACATGCGCCGGTATCCCAGAATGTCGCCCAGCCGCCCGCCCGCGATCAGCAGGGCGGCGAAAAAGAACGCATAACCCGAGGACACCCAGCCGATTTGCGGTCCGCTGGCGCCAAGCGATTGCTGCAACTGGGGAATGGCCACGTTGATGATGGAGCCATCCATGATCTCCAGCACCAGGGCCGCACCGACGACGGCGACGGCCATGCTGCGCTGGCGTTCGTTCAGGATCATTTCTTTCACCGGAGGTTGTGGCGCGGATGCTTGACAGCCGGTCCGCCGCATTACTATTAGAAATAGTATTCTGATTTATATTTGTCCAGCCGTGAACGGCAGGCCCGGGGAGGGGCCGCGATGGAGCACCAGATCAAGCGGGGCGTCAGCCTTTACAGTTTCCAGAACGACACCTTTCTCGGGCGCATGAGCCTGGAGGATTGCATCCGCGAATGCGCCGCGATGGGCGCGATGGGCATCGAGGTGGTGGGCGAGCAGACCTTCGCCGGATGGCCCGAACGCGGCATGCCCGAGGCAGGCATTGCCGAATGGCACCGGCTGATGGCGGCTTACGGCACGGTGCCGGTCTGTCACGATTTCATGCTGGATTATAAACGTTACAAGGGCAGGATGATGCCCTTCGACGAACAGGTGGCCAGCGTCCGCAAGGATATCGAACTCGCCCGCCGGCTGGGTGCGCCCTATATCCGCTCGCTGGTCTCGGTCGAACCCGAGGTCCTGGTCGCGGCCGCACCCCATGCGGAAGAGGCGGGCGTGACGATCCTGCTGGAGGTCCACGCGCCCCTGCATTTCGACCACCCCTGGATCATCCGCCACGCCGAGGCCTATGAAAAGTCCGGCAGCACGGCGCTTGGCTTCCTGCCCGACATGGGCATGTTCCTGCACCGCTTCCCGCGCGTCTGGAAGGAACGCTTCATCCGCAACGGCTGCCCGCGCGATGCCGCGGATTTCATCGAAAAAGCCTATGAGGACCGGCGGCTGGCGGAATATGTGGTGCTGGACGTGATGCAGCGATGGGGCCCGGGCCCGCAGATGGCCATGGTTGAGACCCTGCGCCACAACGCCGCCTATGAACCGCGCCGGATGCTGGAGTTCATGCCGCGCATCCACAATATCCACGCCAAGTTCTACGAGATGACCGAGGACGGCCAGGAATGGTCGATCCCCTATGACGAGGTCGTCGCGGTGCTGAAGCAGGGGGGCTATCGGGGCTATCTCTGCTCGGAATACGAGGGCAACCGCTGGATAGAAGACGCGCAGGAGGTGGACAGCCTCGGCCAGGTCCGGCTGCAGCAGCAGATGTTCGCGCGCCTGCTTGGCGAAACCGTTCCGGCCTGAGGAGAGACATCATGTTCGATCAGCACATCATCTGTCCCGAGGGCTTTCGCAACGTGACCGAGAGCGGGGAGGTCGCCGGCTTCCGTTTCCTGGCGCGGCTGCCCTATTACCGCGGCCTGGGCCTGTCGATGATCGAGGACCTGGCCGTGACCGTGGACGGCGAAACCGTGCCGCGCGAGGCCGTGCGCCTGTCCCTGCGTGGCCGCAGCTGGACGCTGGACCAGCTGGAAACCGTCCATGACGACCGCTGGGATTTCGGCGAGAAGGCCGAGATCGTGGTGACCCGTCCGGGCGGCCTGGCGCCTGGCAAGCACAAGCTGAAGCTGGCCGAGCGGCTGCGGATTTCCTACCTGCCCTTCGTACCCACCACCGCGCATGAGACCGAGCTGACACTGGAGGGCTGAGCCTTCCGCCAACGAGAAAGGCCCCGGCGATCTGCCGGGGCCTTTGCTTACAGGTGCCGCTCGATGACCCGATCCGCCGCCAGGAGCGCCAAGGCCACGGCGGTCAACGTCGGGTTGCAGGCGGTGGCGGTCGGGATGGCGCCGTTTCCGCCCAGATAGAGGTTGTCATAGCCCCAGACCCGCCCCTCGGCATCGCAGACCGAGCTGCCGTCATCCGCCGGGCCAATGCGATGCGTGCCCTGATAATGCAGCGAGCTGCCGGCGGGCAGCAGCATCGGCGCGCCACGCGGCACGATGCGGCCCAATGCGGCACCGATGCGCTCTGCCCAGTCCATCGCCAGTTCGACCCGCGCCCGGTCCCGCTCGGTCAGGCGATAGTCCAGCCGGAAGCGCGGCATTCCCAAGGCGTCTGTCGCCTCGTCAAAGACGATGCGGTCGTCCTCCTGCACGTCCTTGGCCAGGAACAACCCCAGCCCGACCACAGGCCGCGTGGTGCCATCGGGCAGGGGCGGCAGCGCGATGGGTGAGGTGTCCATCTGCATCAGCTGCGCGTGGAACGGGAACTCGGGGTCGTGGAACGGCAGCCAGCTGACGCCGGAAACCCCGTCGCGGCCGTCCATCAGGGCCCTATCCTTGGCGCGGGTTCCGGTTTCCAGGTCCAGCTCGATCAGGGCGATGACCTGCGGCTGGTCGTTCAGCCAGCGCCCCAGCGCGGCGGGCCGGATGCCCGAGGCATGCAGCAATTGCGGCGTGCGCAGCGCGTCGCCCGCGACCATCACCGCGCCGGCGCTGATCCTCTCGATCCGGCCGCTGGCCAGATCCACCAGCTCGGCGCCGGTGACACGGTTGCCCTCGGTGAGAAGGCGGCGGCAGAGCGTGCCGCTGCGCAGCCCGACCCCGGCGCTGGCGCGGCCCTCGGGCGTGGCGAGGGGACCAAGCACCATGTCCACACCGGCCCATTTCGGCCGGTCGCCGTCGGGACGACAGGCCAGCGGCATCGGCTGCGGCTGGCGCTCGGGGCTGCGGCCGGCACCGAAGGCTTCGCGCAACCGGCTGACGACGTGGCGGGTGGCGCGGGTCTCGGGGAAACCCTTTTGCGTTACCGAAAGGTATTCCTCGGCCCGCGTCAGTGCCGCGTCCATCCGCTCCGGGTCGAGGAAGCCGATGCATTCGCTGTCGCCGGGGCGCGGGCAGGCGCAGGTCCAATGCGCCCCCATGCCGCCGAGGTTCGACGACATCGCGGCGGCAGGCATGCCCGGGTCGCCGGGCAGGGCGTCCGGCCGAGCCAGGAAAGTGCCCGGCCGGGCCTTCAACGCGCCCTCGGGCATGTCGCCCACACGGGCGAGGGGAAAGACCCGGGCTTGGGCATAGGCGGCCTCGCGCTCCGCGGGCGGCAGGTTGCGCATGTTGGCGCCACCCGAGAGCTGCAGATCGGCGCCGGCCTCGACCATCAGCATGTTCCGGCCGGCGCCCCGGGCGGCGAGATGGCGGGCAAACGCCGATCCTACCGGGCCGCTGCCCACGATCAGCACTTCGAAATGTGACACTTGACCTCCCTTTCGATTCGTGACGGCCGCACCCTAGAAGCAGGTCGCAGCCAAGGAAAATTGATCCGGTGCAACAATGTATTCATGAGCTTGCCAGCTCAACCAAAATTAGTATTCATATTCTGAATATACTCATGTGCCGTTATGATTTCCGATTCGGTTCCGCGCGTTGTAATCCCGCCGGAAGGGAGGAGGAGCGACCGATTGACGCAGCCGCGCGCGGCCATGCCGAGCATCGGGGCCGATCCTCAGACAGATTCAAGCGGCCGCCTGCTATGCCGGCACGCGCCGCCTGCAGAGACCCGGCCGGCGGCGGTAAGCCGCCCCGCGCTTTTCGAGGAGGAACACGTTTTGTCAACCGAACACCCGTCGACCGGGGTTACACGCAAGGCCGGCATCCCGCAGGGGCTGGTCATGGCGCTGACCTCGTTTCTGCCGATCCTGGCGATCATCTCGTTGGTGCCGGCGGTGCCGAGCCTGATCCAGCATTTCGACAATGTGCCCCATGCGCGGACATTGATCCCGCTGATGATCACCGCGCCGGGCCTTATGATCGCGCTGACCGCGTCCTTTGCCGGCTGGTTCGCCGACCGGCTGGGCCGCCGGCCGCTGCTCTTGGGCGCGACGCTGCTTTACGGCATCTGCGGCACGGTGCCGCTTTACGTGGACAGCCTGCTGCCGATCTTCATCAGCCGGCTGGGTGTCGGCCTGTCCGAGGCGGTGGTGCTGACCATGGCCAACACCATGCTGCTGGATTATTTCGACATGCGCGGTCGCCGCATCTGGCTGACCGTTCAGGGCGTGATTGGCCCGGCACTTGGCACCATGGTCTATGCATTGTCAGGCTATCTGACCGGCATCGCCTGGAACGGCGCGTTCTGGATCTATGCCTCGGCCTTCGTGCTGTTCATCGCCATGTATATCTGGATGTATGAACCGACCGGGCAGGAGCGCCATGCCGACGAGCCAGAGATCGATGACACCGTCTTCCCCTGGGGCCGGATGATCGGTGTCATGGTCCTGACCTTTGTCATCGCCGCGCTGTATTACATCTACACGATCAACGGCGGCTCGTCCTTCCATTCGCTGGACGGCGCATCGCCCGAGCGCATCGGCGTGATGATGTCGCTCGCCAGCCTTGCGGTGCCTGTCGGTGCGCTGGTCTTCGGCTATATCTCGCGGCTGATTTCTTCCGAGCAGGTTCTGGGCATCGTGCTGCTGCTGGTCGGCCTGGGCATGATCGGCGTCGGCCTCTCGACCAACGTGGTGCAGATGGGCGTCTCGGCCTTCGTGCAGCAGATCGGCGCCGGCATGGCGATCAGCGCGATGATCTTCTGGGTCTCGACGCTGTTCGGGCCGCAGCATCGCGGCCGGGTCATGGGCTGCTGGTGCAGCGCCTTCTTTGCCGGCATGTTCGTCAGCCCGCTGTTCTTCAGCGCCGTGCGCGAAATAGGTGGCGGGGACGTGCTGCTGCCCTTCCGCACCTTCGGCCCGGTGTCACTGGCGATCGCAGTGGCGCTGATCCTGGCCGGCATCGGCAAGACCCGCCGCATGAAGGCCGCGCGTCAGGCTGCCGCCCCGGCCGCGGCGCACTGAGCGTGATGCCTTCCCTGCCGCGCCGCCGGTTCGTTCCGGCGGCGTTTGCATGCCGGCCGTTTGTCAGCCCAGAAGATAGCTGATGACCATGTCGTTGGTCTGGCGTTTCAGCGCCGCCCATTCGATATCCGGCATCTCGCCCTTGTCCGATCCGAAGCCGAGGTGGTTGCGATAGATCGAGAAGGCGGCGAACAGGGCAAAGCGAAGCGCCTCGTCGCGGGGCTCGCGCCGCACTTCGCCTTCGCATTGCATCAGCACCGCCATCGCCTGGGTGATGAACGACTGATAGGCCTCGGTGCCGACACGGCTGATTTCCGCGTCCTGCGTGGCGCGCAGCATCATCTGGCGCAGGATCGGTGCAAATTGCCGCAACAGATCGGCGAAGCCATCGAAAAGCTGGGGCACCAGCTGGCGCAGCGGTACGCCGGTCCAGCGCGAGGGGTCCAGCAGCGAACGATGCGCCAGCCCTAACTCCTCCATTACCACCGCCTGCACGGCGTGCATCAGCTCGTCCTTGCCGGTGAATCGGCCATAGATCGAACCGATAGAGACCCCCGACTGGCGTGAGACCTTTTGCAGCGTCAGCCCTTCATAGCCCTCTTCCTCCAGCAAACGCCGGGCGGCGGCCAGCACCTTGGCCTGCGAGCGCCGGCTGCGGGCCTGTTGCGGCGGGCGCCTGGTCACGGCATCGCTGACTGCTTGCGATATGGCTGCGATGTCGGAGGGAGTTGTTGGCATGGCTATCCGAGAAAAATGAGATGCTCTGGAATCTTCGCTCCAATTTCAAGCACGATCGCGGCGATGGGGTCAATTGACCGGCAACAACTAACGGTGCGGGTCGGGGACGGTCCGGGTCCCTTTGCCCGAAGACAGAGGGAACTCGGGTTGCGAATTGGCTGTCGGGGGGCATGAGCAAACCGACGCCCTGGGGCCATAACTGGTTGTCCAGCAACGCGGCGGCGAAGTAGCGCGGCTCGCTGGCGATCTGATCGGATCCTCGGGCGACCTGCGCTGCCCCCCTTCCGGCAACCGGGATAACGGAAGGAGCGCAACTGGACTGGCGCGATGCCGGGCAGCAGGTGCGGGACCATCCCTCCAGCAGGTCGCGGCTGGTCGCCCGGGAGTCCAGATTGCAGCAAAGTTATAATACAACTATTGACAATATAGCATATAGAAAACTAGAAGATGTTTGACATAACGGAATCAAGCAACATGCAGAACGGGGGCGGACCATGATCATATCCGATGTCGAGGTTCGGGTGTTCCTGACCACCACGCGCCGCCATTCCGATAGCGCGGGTCACGCGCATCCTGGCCCGGCTCATCAGATCGAGCAGGCGATGCTGACCATCCGCACTGAAGACGGCCACGAAGGCCATTCCTTTACCGCGCCGGAAATCGTTCGCCCGCATGTGATCGAGAAGTTCGTCCGAAAGGTTCTTGTCGGACAGGATGCCCGCGACCGGGAGCGGTTGTGGCAGGATCTGGCGCACTGGCAGCGCGGCTCGGCGGCGCAGCTGACCGACCGGACGCTGGCCGTAGTCGATTGCGCGCTGTGGGATCTGGCGGGGCGGGCCCTGAACCAGCCGGTCTACAAGCTGATCGGCGGGTATCGCGACAAGGTGCTGGCCTATGGCAGCATCATGTGCGGCGACGAGATGGAGGGGGGGCTTGCCACACCCGAGGATTACGGCCGTTTCGCCGAAACCCTGGTCAAGCGCGGTTACAAGGGCATCAAGCTGCACACCTGGATGCCCCCGGTCAGCTGGGCGCCCGACGTGAAGATGGACCTCAAGGCCTGCGCCGCGGTGCGCGAGGCGGTCGGGCCGGACATCCGCCTGATGATCGACGCCTTCCACTGGTATCCGCGCAGCGACGCGCTGGCGCTGGGCCGCGGTTTGGAAAAGCTGGGCTTCGACTGGATCGAGGAACCTATGGACGAGCAGTCCATGTCGTCATACAAGTGGCTGGCCGACAATCTGGACATTCCGGTGATCGGCCCGGAAAGCGCAGCGGGCAAGCATTGGCACCGCGCGGAATGGATCAAGGCCGGTGCCTGCGACATCCTGCGCACCGGCGTGAACGACGTGGGCGGCATCACCCCGGCGCTCAAGACCATGCACCTGGCCGAGGCCTTTGGCATGGAATGCGAGGTGCACGGCAATACCGCGATGAACCTGCATGTCGTCGCCGCCACCAAGAACTGCCGCTGGTACGAGCGCGGGCTGCTGCATCCCTTCCTGGAATATGACGACGGTTTCGATTATCTCCGGCAGCTCTCGGACCCGATGGACGGCGAGGGCTATGTGCATGTCCCCGACCGCCCCGGCTTGGGCGAGGACATCGACTTCGACTTCATCGAGAACAATCGCGTGCGCTAGGCGAGAGGGCTGAAGATGCAGGAGATCCTGGCCTTCGGTGACAGCCTGACATGGGGCGCGGACCCGACGACGGGGCTGCGCCACCCGGCGGAGGCCCAATGGCCGCGCGTGCTGGAGGCAGGGCTGGGCGGCCAGGCCCGCGTCATCGGCGACGGTATCGGCGGGCGCACCACCTGCCGGGACGATCATGGCGGGCCGGCCTGCCGCAACGGCGCCAGATCGCTGCCGCAGGCGCTGGCGGCCGCCATGCCGCTGGACCTGGTTATCCTGATGCTGGGCACCAACGACCTGAAGGCGGTGCATGGCGGCCGGGCGGTCGGTGCCCAGGCCGGGATGCGACGCCTGGTCGAAATCATCGAGACTTTCCCCTACAAGCCCCGCAACGCGTGCCCGAAGGTGCTGATCGTCGCGCCACCGCATTGCGGCATGGCGGGCGAGCTGCCGCCGGCCGGCGGGCGCGAGATTGCGGAATCGCGGCGCCTGGCCCCGCTTTATGCCGCGCTGGCGCAGCAGCTCGATTGTGGCTTCTTCGATGCGGCGCAGGTTGTCGGACCGTCCCCGGTCGATGGCGTTCACCTGGAGGCGGATCAGACGGCGGCGCTGGGCCGGGCGCTGGTCGCCCCGGTGCGGGCGCTGATCGAATAGCGAATGGAAGGAATTGCGGAGATTTCCGCAGTCGGCACGCCGCGAGCCTGGATCGCGGTCCATGGGAGGAAGCATGAGACATCTTTTCGCATCTGTGGCGCTGGCCGCCCTGTTCTGCGGTGCCACGCCCGTGGCCACGCTGGCCGAGACGCCCGACGACCAGCTGATCGTCGCCACCGTCATGAGCAATATCCTGACGCTCGACCCCGCCGCAATCACCGGACGCGAGACGGTGCAGGTGCTCAACAACATCTATGACACGCTGGTCGTGCTGTCGCCCGACGGCAGGGACCTGCATCCGCGCCTGGCCGAAAGCTGGGAGGTCTCGCCCGACCGGATGAAGATCACATTCAGGCTGCGGCCGGACGCGGTCTTCGCCTCGGGCAACCCGGTCACGGCGCAGGACGTGGTCTTCAGTCTGAAGCGCCTGCTGACGTTGAACCTGGCGCAATCGTCCTTCCTGAAATCGCGCGGCTATACGGCCGAGGCCGCAGACAGGCTGTTCGTGGCCCAGGACGACCATACCTTCGTTCTGAACCTGCCCGAGCCGGACGATCCGAAGCTGATCCTGATGGTCCTGGCGCAGAACGGGCCCGGCTCGATCCTGGACAGCAAGACGGTGCTGGAGAACGAGCAGGGCGGTGATCTGGGCGCTAAATGGCTGACGCTGAACTCGGCCGGCTCCGGGCCGTTCACGCTGACCAGATGGGCCTCGAACGAATATATCATCCTGTCGCGCAACGATGACTACTGGGGCGAGGTGCCGGCGATGAAGCGCGTGCTGATGCGCCACCTGCCGGAATCGCAATCCCAGCGCCTGATGCTGGAACAGGGCGATATCGACGTCGGCTATTCGCTGCTGGCCCCCGATCTGAAGGCGCTGGAGAGCAACGACAGGATCAAGATCGAATCCACACCCGGCGCCGGGTTCTACTATCTGGCGGTCTCGATGAAGGATCCGCGTTTCGCCGACCGCAAGGTGCGTGAGGCGCTGCGTCTGTTGATCGACTATGACGGGTTGGACAAGGCGGTGATGCCCTATTATGGCAAGCTGCACCAGCGGCCGATCACCACGGGCGCGTTGGGCCAATTGCCGGATCCCGGCTACAAGCTGGACGTGGAAAAGGCCAAGGCCCTGCTGGCCGAGGCAGGTTATCCCGACGGTTTCAAGACCACACTGCGGGTGCTGTCCGAGGAACCGTTCCTGAAGGCGGGCACCGCGATTCAGAACACCCTGGCGCAGGCCGGCATCCAGGCCGAGCTGATCACCGGTTCCGGCGACCAGATCTATGGCGCCATGCGCGACCGCAACTTCGAACTGCTGGTTGGTCGGGGCGGCGGCGGCCAGCAGCCGCATCCCGATAGCAACCTGCGGGCGCTCGCCTTCAATCCCGACAATTCCGATGAGGCCAAGCTGACCAATTACCAGGGCTGGCGCACCAGCTTCTTTGACGAAAAGCTCAACCGCATGATCGAGGATGCGCTTCTGGAGCGCGACCTGGAGACGCAGAAGAAGAAATACGAGGATATCCAAGCCTATATGGATCAGTCTGTCATGTCGATCCTGCCCTTCTCGGAGACGGTGGATACGGCGGCTTTTCAGGCGGATGTGCAGGGGCTGACCGTCAATCCCTGGCTGACCCGCTTCGAGGTGGTGACCAAGGAGCGCTGATCTCTCGATCCTCCGGGCCGGATCGCGGGCGCAACCCTTTCGACGGTTGCGCCCTTTTCCGTTTGCCCGGCCTGCCGCGGGGCGCCCCGCAAGGCAAAAGGACCGCACCATGATGTGCGGCCCCTTTTTCCATGACGGCGAGGGGGGTCAGACCTGGCCTTCGTATTCCAGCGAGGCTGCGATCAATTCGCGGGCATAGGGATGCGTTGCGCCATTGCCGGGGATCGCCTCGCGCGGCAGGACCTCGGTGATCTCGCCATGCAGCATGATGGCAAAGCGGTCGCACATGTGGTCGACCACCGCCAGGTCATGGGTGACCATGATATAGGTGAAGCCGCGCTCTTCGCGCAGTCGTGACAGCAGGTTCAGGATCTCGGCCTGCACCGAAACGTCCAGCGCCGAAGTCGGCTCGTCCAGAAGCAGCAGCTGCGGCTCGAGGATCAGCGCGCGGGCAATGGCGACGCGCTGGCGCTGGCCGCCCGAGAGCTGATGCGGGAAACGGTCGAGGAAATCGATCGGCAGGCCGACATCCACCATGGCCTGCCGCATGCGGCGCTGCGGGTCGTCCAGGCCGTGGATCCGTAGCGGCTCGGCCAGCGCGGTGCGGACCGACTGGCGCGGATGCAGGCTGCCATAGGGGTCTTGGAACACCATCTGCAGCATCCGGCAGCGTTCGCGCACCGGCAGGCTGCGAATGTCGCGGCCGCCTATGCCGACCCGGCCGGTCCAGAAATCGTTCAGCAGCGAGATACAGCGCAAGACCGTCGACTTGCCCGAGCCGCTTTCGCCGACCAGGCCGAAGCATTCGCCCGGCCGCACGTCGAAACTGACGCCGGGCAGCACCCGTGTCAGGCCGAAGGAAATCTCCAGGTCGCGGATTTCGACTGCGACGGTCATGCCAGCGGCTCCTCTTTCCATTCCGGCCGCCGGTCCAGAACCGCCAGCGGCGCCCGGCCGCCGCCGATGCGCGGCTGTGCGGCCAAAAGCCCGCGGGTATAGGGGTGGCGGGCGCGGTCGAAGGCGCCGGCCTGCAAGACCTCGACCACGCGGCCGGCATACATGATCAGCACCCGATCGCAGAAATTGCGCACCAGATTCAGGTCGTGGCTGATCATGATCAGCCCGATGCCCCGGTCGCGCACCAGACCGTCCAGGATGTTCAGGACCTGCAGGCGCACGGTCACGTCCAGCGCGCTGGTCGGTTCGTCGGCGATGACCAGGTCTGGATCGGCCAGCAGCATCATGGCGATCATCACGCGCTGTCCCATGCCGCCGGAAATCTCGTGCGGGTAGAGATCATGCACCCGCTCGGGGTCGCGGATCTTCACGGCGGCCAGCATCTCCAGCACCTTGGCCCTGGCCTCGGCCTTGGAGCATTTGAAATGCCGCAGATAGGTTTCCGCGACCTGGTGCCCGACACGCTGGATCGGGTTCAGGCTGAACTTGGGATCCTGCAGGATCATCGACATGCGCCGGCCGCGCACTTTCAGCATCTCGGTCTCGGTCAGGGTCAGCAGGTCCATGTCCTGAAAGCGCAACGCGTCGGCGCGGATCTCGGCCCCCGGCAGCAGGCGCAGGATCGCCCGGCCTACAGTGGACTTGCCCGAGCCGCTTTCGCCGACGATGCCCAGCCGCTCGCATCCCAGCGAGAAGCTGACGCCGCGCACGGCGTCCGAAGGCGCGCCGGGATAGCGGATCGAGAGGTTCTTCACGTCAAGGATCGGCTTTTCCATCGGCTTACCTCCGGTTGACCTGTTTGGGATCCAGCGCGTCGCGCAGCCCGTCGCCCAGCAGGTTGAAGGCCAGGCTGACGCAAAGGATGGCGAGGCCGGGGAAGGTGACCAGCCACCAGCTGTCAATCATGTAGCGCCGGCCGGTGGCGATCATCGCGCCCCATTCCGGCAGTGGCGGCTGCGCCCCGAGGCCCAGGAAGCCCAGGCCGGCGGCGGTCAGGATTACCGTCGCCATGTTCAGCGTCAGCCGGATCAACACCGAAGGCAGGCACATCGGCATGATCGATTTCACGATGATGCGCATGGCCGAGGCGCCCTGCAGCCGCGCGGCCGAGATATAGTCGGCCTTGCGAAAGGTCAGCGTCTCGGCCCGGGCGAGCCGGGCGATGGGCGGCCAGGCGGTCAGGCCGATGGCAATGATGGCGTTGTTCAGGCTGGGCCCCAGCGCGGCGACGAAGGCCAGCGACAGGATCAGGCTGGGGAAGGAAAGGAAGATGTCGGTGATCCGCATCAGGATCGTGTCGAAGCGGCCGCCGATATAGCCGGCGGTGGTGCCGACCAGAAGGCCCAGCGGACCGACCACGATCGAGACCAGGAAGATGATCCGCAGCGTGATGCGCGACCCCCAGACCAGCCGGCTGAAGATGTCGCGGCCCAGCTCGTCCGTGCCGAACAGGTGGCCGTTGCCGGGCGGCTGCAGCACGTTGTTCAGGTCCTGCACATAGGGGTCGTGCGTCGCGATCAGCGGCGCAAACAGCGCCGTCAGGATCAGCGTCCCCAGCACCAGCAGCCCGAAGGCCGAGGTCGGCGTCCGCCACAGGAAGGCAACGATATTCTTCAGCGCCAGCACCGGCGCCGGCAAGCGTTGGGTGATGGTCGTCATTTCGTCCTCGGATCGAACAGCCGATACAGGATGTCGGAAAGCAGGTTCAGCACGATGAAGATCACGCCGACGATCAGCACGCAGGTCATCACCGCGTTCATGTCGCCGATGATCAGGTTGCTGGTCAGGTACTGGCCGAAGCCGGGCCAGGCGAAGACCGTCTCGATCAGCACCGCGCCCTCCAGCAGGCTGCCATAGGCCAGGGCGATGATCGTCACCAGCTGCACCTTGATGTTGCCGAAGGCGTGGCGCCAGATGGTCTGGCCGCGCGACAGGCCCTTGACCCTTGCGGTGGTCATGTATTCCTGTCCGAGTTGGTCAAGCATGAAGCTGCGCGTCATCCGGGTGATATAGGCCGACGAGGAATAGCCCAGCAGTGCTGCTGGCAGGATCAGGTGGTTGACCGCCGACCAGAATACGTCCCATTCGCCGGCCAGCGCGCTGTCGATCAGCAGGAAGCCGGTGTGCTCGTCCACCAGGCCGATGTAGAACTGCTCCATCCGGCCCGAGCCGCCGACCCAGCCCAGCCCGGCATAGAAGATCAGCAGCGCGATCATCCCGGTCCAGAAGATCGGCATGGAATGGCCGAACAAGCTGAACACCCGCACGAGGTGATCGGGCCATTTGTCCTTGTTCACCGCCGCGACCACGCCCAGCGGGATCCCGAGGCCGGCGCCGATCAGGATGGCGAGCGTCGCCAGTTCGATGGTAGCGGGCATGACATGCAGGATGTCCTGGATAACCGGCTGGCCGGTACGGATCGAGGTGCCGAAATTTCCGGTGAAGACATCGCCCAGATAGCGCAGGAACTGCATCCAGACCGGCTGGTCCAGGCCCAGTTGCCGATAGACCATCTCATAGGTCTCTCGCGAGGCGTCCTCGCCCACGATGGCCCTGACAGGGTCGGCGGGCATCATGCGCCCGATGACGAAGGTCAGAAGCAACAGGCCGAACAGCGTGATCGCAATGGTCGCGACCTGCTCGGTCACCTGTTTCAGGCGAAGACGAGATGCGGTCATGGTTCCCCCCGGCGTCATGGCGCCCGCGCGGACGATTCTGACAGAAACGACAACTTATCCTACAAGTTAAGCATACCTGTCATTCAGGATGCGGGGAGTCAAGCAGAAGTCACAGAAAATCGTCCCGGCGCGGCGAGAAACAGTCGATCAATTCACCCTGTTCCAGGCAGATGCAGCCATGTTCGATGCCCGAGGGGATCACCAGGCTGTCGCCGGCCGACAGCTGATAGCTCTGGCCGTCGCGGTAGAATTCGAAGCGTCCCTTCGCGACATAGGTCGATTGCACATGCGGATGGCTGTGCAGCTTTCCCTTGGCGCCGGTCTCGAATCGAAAAGAAACCACCATCTGCGCCGCCGATTCGGCCAGCACCTGGCGGCGAATACCGGGATCGGGTTCACGGACGGGATAAGTGGGCAGGGTCATAGGGCATGCCTTTCTTGGATGATAATTGAACCTATAACTTATCAAAATATATCATACAAGATTGGTCAGGGCTGGCGGCGCCCGGCCCGCAGCAATTCCTGATAACGTTCCAGGCTGCCGCGCAGATGTTCGCGCATGCGGTCGCGCGCCGCGTCGGCGTCGCCGCTGGCGATGGCATCGACGATGCGCTGATGCTCTTCCAGCAGATGCTTGTTGTAATCCTTGGGCCGCGCGCCCGGTGCGCCGCCCTGCAACTCTCCGCGCGGAATAATGCCCGAGCGGATCAGTTGCAGGAACTCGGAAAAGCGCCGGTTCTGGGTTGCGTCGGCGATGGCCAGGTGGAAGGCGAAATCGGCATCGCGGGTCGGCTGCCCGGCGCGAAGGCAGGACTCGACCGTGGCATGGGCGTCATAGATTTCCTCGAGCTGCACGGCCGAGCGGCGCGTGGCGGCAAAGGCCGCCGCCTCGATCTCGCAGGCGGTGCGCAGCTCCAGCAATTCGATGACCGAGGAGATCCGCTGCGTCGTCAGGTCGTCGAACGCCCGGCCCGGCCGGGTCGCGGGGTCCAACACGAAGACGCCGGCACCCCGGCGCGCCTCGACCAGCCCGTCGGATCGCAGGGCGGCGATGGCCTCGCGCACAACGGTGCGGCTGACGGAATAGATCCGGGTCAGCTCAGCCTCGCTGGGCAGCTTGTCGCCCGGCTGATACTGCCCCGTCCCCAGCGCATGGCGCAGCTTGACGCCCAGCCGCGCCGAAAGCGAACCCGTGCCGTCCTGCATCGACACCTTGGCCATGTCTGTCATCTGGCTTCCCGCTGGTTGTCTGACATCTTTCACGCCATTGCTAGCCCGAACCGGACCGCGCAGGCAAGCCCTGGGACAGGGTTTCCTGCAGCCAGCCGAAGGCAGCTTCTTGCCGGTCAGGCCGGAAGTGATGCCCGCCCGCGAAGCGTCGGGCCTGCAGCCGATGCCCGGCGCCATGTGCGGCCCAGACCTGCGCCAGCCGATCGAAGGCAGGGTCCACGGCTGCGGCGGGAAACAGCGTATCCTCGGTTCCGGTCTGGAAGCAGGCGGGTTTCGGCGCCGCCAGTCCCGCCAGGTCGGGAATGTCCAGATCGCGGAACAGCAGTGGATGCGTCATCCACCAGGCGGATTGACCGCGGATATGGTTGTTGCCTTCGACCAACAGGCCGGCCAGGCTGGCCATCCAGCACGCGGCGACCATGGCGCCGACATGCGGCGACAGCGCGGCCACCTGCCAGGCCCGGAACGCCCCCATGGAAAAGCCGACCGCTGCAATGCGCGCCGGGTCGACTTGCGGGATCGAGGCGAGATATTCCGCCGCGCGCATGTCCTCCCAAGCCATCAGCCCGGCGGGAGTCAGGCCGATGTTCATCAGATTGGCCGCCAGCGCCTGCTGCGCTTGGTAGCCCTGGCCTTGCCGCCCGCCCCAACTCAGCGCGTCGACGGAGAGAACCGCGAAGCCGCGCCGCAGCAGTGCGGTGCCAAAGGGGGCGCCGCCGAAGAAGCGGTCCCACCACGCTTGTGCCACCGGCGGCACCGGGCCGGGCGGGGGCAGACATTTCTCCTTGCCGATGCGGAATTCCGAGCCGTGGTCGTGCAGCGCCAGCACCGCCGGAAAGGGACCCTCCCCCTTGGGCAAGGCCAGCAGCGCAGGGGCGGTCAGGCCCTCGGCCAGAGTCAGCCGCAACAGCCGCACGACATGGTCGCCGCGATCCGCCTCGGTCAGCACGACGGGCGCGGCATCGACGGACGGCAGGTCCGGCAGGATCAATTCGCGGACATGGGGCAGGGTGCGGTCCCGCCATGCCGCTGCATCCTCGTCCGCGGCCAGGGCGCGTCGAAAACCGCGCCGCGCCGCATGGGCCAGCAGCGCGGGGACCAGATTGCCGGGGGAGATTGGCATTGCGTCCTGGTGGGCGCTTTCCCCGGTTGCCATTATCCGGCCTCAGCGGCGCAGGGCGCGCAGGTATTGCCGATAACGCTGCTGGCCGTTGCGCAGGTGCAGCCGCATCGCGGCGCGTGCCGCCTCCTCGTCATTGGCCTGGATCGCAGAGAGGATCTCTTCATGCTCGCGGTCCAGGACAGCCAGGTAATCGGGCGGCGTCAGCATCTCGCCTTCGCTGCTGATGGCGCGGCGTGGAATGACCGCGGTGCCAATCAGCTGCAGGAATTCGGGGAAGCGCGGGTTGTTGGCCGCCTCGGCGATGGCCAGGTGAAAGCGGAAATCGGCCTCTGCCGTGGGTTGGCCGGCGCGGCCGCGGGTGCGCAGCTCGTCAAAGGCTTCGATGATCTTTTCCTCCTGCGCGGGCGAGCGGCGCAGGGCCGCAAAGCCGGCGGCGTCGCCTTCGACGGCGGTGCGCAGTTCCAGCATTTCGATCAGCGACGAGACCCGCGCCAGATCGAGGTTGCGAAAGGCCAGCCCCTCGGGCGCGGGCGGTTCCAGCACGAAGACTCCGGCGCCTTGGCGCGGCTCCAGCAGCCGTTCGGATTGCAGCGCCGCCACTGCTTCGCGGATCACCGTCCGGCTGACCCCGAATTCCTGGGTCAGCCGCGCCTCCGAGGGCAGCCGGTCGCCGGGCTTGTAGCTGCCCTTGGCGATCTGTGCCCGGATCGCCTCGCGTACCTGGGCAACCAGCGTCTGGCCCGGCGGCGCTGGTGTCGGGGTCGGTGCAGGGGAGGACGGGGGTTGGGTCATGCGCGGGTCCGGTGCGGTTGCGGGCTAGGAATGGCGCGCCCCGGTCCGGGCGCGGCACGATGTTGTCACGCTTCGACGCCGGGCACCAGCTCCACCGGGAAGTTCTGGTAGCTGACGGGGCGCAGGAATCGTCGGATCGATAGCGTGCCGACCGAGGTGGCGCCGAAATTGGTGCTGGCGGGGTAGGGGCCGCCATGGACCATGGCGTCGCACACCTCGACCCCGGTCGGAAAGCCGTTGACCAGCACGCGGCCGGCCTTGCGCTCCAGCACGGGCAGCAGGGATTGCGCTTCGGCCAGGTCGGCATCGTCCATGTGGAGGGTCGCGGTCAATTGGCCGTTGAGGCCACGGGCGAGCCGCGCCATTTCGTCCGCGCCGGAAACCCGGATCACCAGACCCAGCGGGCCGAAGACCTCCTCGCCCAATGCGTGGTCCTGCAGATAGCTGGCGGCGTCGATCTCATAAAGGTTCGGGCGTGCCTCGCGGCCTTCGCTTTGCGTCGAAACAAGCGGTTTCACGGCATTGCGAGTCTCGAACCGCTGCTGCCCGTCGCGATAGGCGCGCGCGATGCCGTCAGTCAGCATGAGTTGCGGGCCGACCTGTGCCAGCGCGTCTGCTGCCGCCTTGACGAAGGCGTCGCCGGCCTCGCCGGTGCCGATCACCGCGATGCCGGGATTGGTGCAGAACTGGCCGGCGCCCATGGTCAGCGATGCGGCCCAGCCCTTGCCGATTTCCGCGCCGCGAGTGCGGGCGGCCTCGGGCAGGATGAACATCGGATTGACCGAGCCCAACTCGCCGAAGAACGGGATTGGCTCGGGTCGCGCGGCGCAGAGGTCGAAGAGCGCCCGCCCGCCCGCAAGGCTGCCGGTGAAGCCCACGGCCTTGATCAGCGGATGGGTGACCAGCGCCGCGCCCACCTGGCGGTCGCCGCCCTGGATCAGGCTGAAGGTACCGGGATGGATGCCGCAGGCGGCGATGGCGGCATGGATCGCCTCGGCGACGATCTCGCCGGTGCCGGGATGGGCGGAATGGCCCTTGACGACGACCGGGCAGCCGGCGGCCAGCGCGGCGGCGGTGTCGCCGCCCGCCGTCGAGAAGGCCAGCGGGAAATTCGAGGCGCCGAAGACGGCGACCGGGCCGATGGGGCGCTGCACCATGCGGATGTCGGGACGCGGTGCGGGCTGGCGGTCGGGCTGGGCGGGATCGTGGCGGCGGTCGAGGTAGTCGCCCTTGCGGATATGGTCGGCGAACAGCCGCAGCTGGCCGGTGGTGCGGCCGCGCTCGCCTTGTAGGCGCGCCTCGGGCAGGCCGGTTTCCTGCCTGCCGATTTCGGTGATGGCTTCGGCGCGGGCCTCCATCCCGTCGGCGATGGCGTCGAGGAAGGCGGCGCGGGTTTCGCGTGTGGAGTATCCGAAGGACCAGAAGGCGTCCTCGGCAGCCTCGCAGGCGCGGGCGACCAGATCGGGGGTGCCGATGCCGAATTCATGCGCCGGACCGTGGGCGGGCTCGCTGGTGAAGCGTTGCTCGCTGGCGATCCATTCGCCGGCGAGCAGATGCTTGCCATGGGGGGTGAAGGTCATGCGTCTTTTTCCTGATAAATGGGATATTCTGTGAATATGCCGCCCTGGTACAGTGCCACCGCCTCGTCGGGCGCGGGACGGGGCACGGTCGCCTCGATCTTCGCGCGGAAGGTTTCGGCATTGTCGCGCGGTGTCCAGCCCAGCCAATCCAGATGACTGTTGTCCCACCAGCCCTGCGTATTGGCCGAGGCGCCCCAGATGACCGGGCAACCCAGCCGCTCGACGCGGAACACCGCCTCGATCAGGGACAGCAGATCGTCATGCGACAGCCAGCTGGCCAGCATGCGATGATCCTCGGGCGCGGGCGTGGCCGAGCCGACGCGGACCAGCGCGGTCTCCTGGCCGAATTTCTCGAAATACATTCGGGCCAGCGCCTCGCCGAAAACCTTGGAGACGCCATAGAGGCTGTCCGGGCGCAGCGTGGTGTCGGGGCCCAGCCGGTCGGTCTGTTTCCAGAAACCGACGGTGTGGTTCGAGCTGGCGAACAGGATGCGCGGCTGTCCGTGCCGGCGGGCGGCTTCATAGAGGTTATAGAGTCCCAGGATATTGGCCCGCAGGATCGGGGGGAACGGCATTTCGACCGAGACGCCGCCGAAATGCACGATGCCGTCGCAGCCCTGGACCATGCGGTCCACCGCCCCGGCATCGGCCAGGTCGCAGGTCACGATCTCTTCATGCGGGGCCGGGTCGGCGATGGGCGCGATATCGGCCAGCCGGATCGTCCGCGCCAACGGTGCCAGCCGGGCGCGCAGCGCGCGACCCAAACCGCCCGCGGCGCCGGTGAGCAGAAGTCGGTTCATCAGCGGCTGGTTCATGCGGCGTTCTCCAGCAGGAAAGCGTCAAGGACGGGGCGCGGCAGCAAAGCGCCGGGATGCTGGACCACCAATGCGGCCAGGCGCTGGCCGGCGGCGACCGCGCGTATCGGGTCGGCGCCATCCAGCCGCGCGGCCAGATAGCCCGCGTTGAAACTGTCGCCGGCGCCGGTCGTGTCCGCCGGCCGCACCGGCACCGGCGCGGGCAGTTCCAGGCTTTGGCCGTTCGACCGCAGCACCAGAGGGCCGTTGCCGTTCTTGACCACGATCTCGGCCGCGCCGGCGGCGGCATAGCGCGCCGCGGTGGCCTGCGGGTCCGCGTCGCCGAAAGCCGCAGCCTCGTCGTCAAAGCTGGGCAGAACGATACGCGACAGCCCGGCGGCGGCGGTGATCGCCTGGCACGCGGCCTCGGCAGATTCCCACAGCTGCGGGCGGATGTTCGGATCGAAGATCACGTGGCGGCCACGCAGGGCCGACAAGAGCCGTGCGCGGGCATCGGGCGCGAGGATCGCCAGGGTGATGCCCGAGAGATAGAGCGTGTCGGCACCGCCGCAGGTCTCGCGCAGCCAGTCCGGGTCGTCGGCCATCAGCCGCGCCGCCGACTGGCCGCGCCAATAGGCGAAGCTGCGCTCGCCGTCCTTCTTCAGCGCGATCATGTAGAGGCCGATCCCGCGCTCCGGGTCGCGGGTGATGCGATCGGTCCGCATGCCGGCCGCCGCGATTTCCGCCAGCGCCTGATCCGACATCGCATCCTGTCCCAGCCGCGTGGCATAGCCCACGCGCCAGTCCGGTCGCAGCGCCGCCAGGTAGAAAGCGGTGTTGAACGTGTCGCCGGCCAACCTCTGCCGCCACAGGTCCTCGCCCGCGTTCGAAAGCTCGATCATCACCTCGCCCAGAGCAAGGAAACGCATGACCCCTCCTTTTGGCCTGCGAAAGCGCCTTGGCGCCCAGCCGTCATCCCGCTTGACTTGGAAACATATCATATGACAAGTGTCAATAGATATGATATTTGTTCTTCCGGAGGAACCCATGCTGACCGTCGAAACCCGTCAGGCCGTCCACCCCGACCTTGCCAAGACCATGGATACCCCCACCCTGCGCCGGCATTTCCTGGCCGATGGCATGTTTGTCGAAGGCCAGATTCGCCTGATCTATACCCATTACGACCGCTTCGTGATGGGCGCCGCCGTGCCGGCGGGCGGCAATCTGGTGCTGGATGAGGTGGCCGAGACCCGCACGCCCTCTTTCCTGGACCGGCGCGAGATGGGCATCGTGAACATCGGCGCCACCGGCACCGTCTCGGCCTCAGGCCAGACCTGGACCCTGCAGCGCGGCGACGTGCTCTACCTGGGCATGGGCGCCGGCGCGGTCACTTTCGGGGGCGAGGGGCGCTTCTACATCACCTCCTGCCCCGCGCATCATGCTTATCCGCATCGGCTGGTGACGCTGGCCGACAGCAAGGAGGTCAAGCTGGGCGCGGCCGAAACCTCGAACAAGCGCACGATCAACCAGTTCATTCACCCGCTGGTGATGGAAAGCTGCCAGCTGATCCTGGGCTATACCTCACTCGAGGACGGTTCGGTCTGGAACACGATCCCGAGCCATATCCACGACCGCCGCATGGAGGCCTATCTGTATTTCGGCATGGACGAGAAATCCCGCGTCCTGCACCTGATGGGAGAGCCGCAAGAGACCCGGCACCTGTTCATCGGCAATGAGGAGGGCGCGATTTCGCCGCCCTGGTCGATCCATTCCGGGGCCGGGATCGGCTCCTATACCTTCATCTGGGCGATGGCCGGCGACAATGTCGACTATACCGACATGGACTTCATCCAGCCGGAGGATCTGCGGTGAATCCCTTTTCCTTGCAAGGACATAAGGCGCTGGTGACTGGCGCCAACACCGGGCTTGGCCAAGCGATCGCACTCGGGCTGGCGCGGGCCGGGGCCGAGGTGGTCTGCGCCGCCCGCCGCGACTGCGCCCAGACCCTGGCCCTGATTGCCGAGGGGGGCGGCACCGGATCCGAGCTGCGCATCGATTTTGCCGATCCGATGGCGGCGCGGGACCTGTTCGCGGGTGCGGACTACAGCATCCTGGTCAACAACGCCGGCATCATTCGCCGCGCCGATTCGCTCGATTTCACCGAGGCCGATTGGGACGACGTGATCGATGTGAACCTCAAGGCGTTGTTCTTCACCTGTCAGGCCTTCGCGCGTGAGGCGATGGCGCAGGGACGGGCGGGCAAGATCGTCAACATCGCCTCGCTGCTGTCCTTCCAGGGCGGGATCCGGGTGCCGAGCTATACCGCCTCGAAACATGGCGTTGCCGGGTTGACCAAGCTGATGGCGAATGAATGGGCGGCCCGGGGCATCAACGTGAACGCCATCGCCCCGGGCTATATCGAGACCAGCAACACCGACGCGCTGCGGAACGACCCCGACCGCTCGCGCGCGATTCTCGAGCGCATTCCGGCCGGGCGCTGGGGCCGGCCCGAGGATATCGCCGGCACGGCGGTCTATTTGTGTTCGGAGGCGGCTGCTTATGTGCACGGTGCCGTGCTGAACGTCGATGGCGGCTGGCTGGCGCGATGATTCATCATACAAATCATATGATGAATCATTGACAACTTTATCGCCGCATGGTCTTTGGAGCGAAATCTTCCAGTCAGAGGAATTACCGACATGACTCCGAATGCGCTCAAGGCCAAGCTCGGCTCCGGTCTGCTGTCCTTTCCCGTCACCGCCTTCGACGCGGGGGGCCGCTTCGCTCCTGATCCCTATCGCGCGCATGTCGAATGGCTGGCAGGCTACAGGGCGCCGGTGCTGTTCGCCGCCGGCGGCACGGGCGAATTCTTTTCGCTGACCCCGCGAGAGGTGCCGGAGATCGTCGCCGCCGCGAAGGAGGTGGCGGGCGACACCGCCATCGTCTCCGGCTGCGGCTATGGCACCGAGATGGCGGTCGAGATCGCGCAATCGGTCCAGAAGATCGGCGCCGACGGCATCCTGCTCTTGCCGCATTACCTGATCGACGCCCCGCAAGAGGGGCTGTTCCAGCATGTCCGCAAGGTCTGCCAGTCGGTCGATTTCGGGGTGATGGTCTATAACCGCGACAATGCCGTGCTGCAGGCCGACACGCTGGCGCGGCTCTGCGACGAATGCCCGAACCTGATCGGTTTCAAGGACGGCACCGGCGACATCGGCCTGGTGCGCCAGATCACCGCCAAGATGGGCGACCGGCTGATGTATCTGGGCGGCATGCCCACGGCCGAGTTGTTCGCCGAGGCCTATCTGGGCGCGGGCTTCACCACCTATTCCTCGGCGGTGTTCAACTTCGTGCCGGGGCTGGCGAATGAATTCTACGCCTCGCTGCGCGCCGGCGAGCGCGACAATTGCGAGCGGATCCTGAACGAGTTCTTCTATCCCTTCATGGAGATCCGCAGCCGCGCCAAGGGCTATGCCGTTTCCGCCGTCAAGGCCGGGGTCCGGCTGCAGGGTTTCGACGCCGGGCCGGTGCGCTCGCCGCTGACGGACCTGACCGAACGCGACCAAGCTGATCTTGCTGCCCTGATCGCCCCCTGGAAACGCTGAGGCCGCCATGAGGATCGCCGCCGTCCGCACCCATCTGCTGGAACATCGGCTGGAGGTGCCGTTCGAAAGTGCCTCGATGCGCTTTGACCGCCGGGCGCATGTTCTGGTCGAGGTGGAATGCGACGACGGCACGGTGGGCTGGGGCGAATGCCTTGGCCCGGCGCGCCCGAACGCGGCAGTGGTCCAGGCCTATGCGGGCTGGCTGGTCGGACAGAATCCGCTGGAAACCGAAAGGCTTTGGGCGGTGCTTTACAATGCATTGCGCGACCAGGGCCAGCGCGGGCTGGCGGTGACGGCGCTGTCAGGCATCGACATTGCGCTGTGGGACGTCAAGGGCAAGGTCCTGGGCCAGCCGGTCTCGGTCCTGCTGGGCGGGCGCTGGCGCGACCGCGTGCGCGCTTATGCCACCGGCAGTTTCAAGCGCGACGGCGTGGATCGGGTCGAGGACAATGCCGGCGAGATGGCCGAGCGTCGGGCGCAGGGTTTTCACGCCTGCAAGATCAAGATCGGCTTCGATGTGGCCGAGGATCTGCGCGTGATTCGCGCCGTGCGCGAGGCCATCGGCCCCGAGATGCGGCTGATGATCGACGCCAATCACGGCTATAGCGTCACCGAGGCGATCCGGCTGGGCCAGGCCGCCGCCGAATGCGGCATCGACTGGTTCGAAGAGCCGGTCGTGCCCGAGCAGTTATCGGCCTATCGCGCCGTGCGGGCAGGCCAGCCGATTCCGGTCGCCGGAGGCGAGACATGGCACTCCCGCTGGGGTATGTGGCCGGCCATCGAACAGCGGGCAGTGGACATCCTGCAGCCTGACCTCTGCGGCGCGGGCGGTTTCTCCGAGGTGCAGAAGATCGCCACCCTGGCCAGCCTGCATGGCGTGCGGGTGGTGCCGCATGTCTGGGGCACCGGCGTCCAGATCGCGGCGGCGCTGCAATTCATGGCGGCGATGGTGCCGGACCCGGTGCGCATGAATCCGGTCGAGCCGATCTTGGAATTCGACCGCACCCACAACCCCTTCCGCCAGGCCGTGCTGACTAGGCCGATCGAGGCCCAGCAGGGCGTGGTGGCGATCCCCGACGGCCCCGGCCTCGGCATCGAGGTGAACCGCGACGCGCTCACCGAATTCCGCATGAGGGACGCATGATCACCCGCAAGCTGACCGGCGCCCCGCCTGCGCCGCCCTTTCCACGTGGCGCGACGGATACGCAGATGCACATGTATCTGCCGGGCTTTCCCGCGCAGCCGGGCGGGCCCGGCCTGCCGCAGGATCCCTTGCCCGGCCCCGCGGCCTATCGCAGCGTCATGCGCTGGATGGGGCTGGACCGGGTCATCGTCACCCAGGGCAATGCGCATCAGCGCGACAACGCAAACCTTCTGGCCTGCCTGGAGGCGATGGGCGAATGTGCCTGGGGCGTGGCAGTCGTCACGCCCGAGATCACTCCGGCGCAGATCGCGGATCTCGCCGCGCGGCGCATCGTCGGCGCGCGCATCATGGATCTGCCCGGCGGGGCCGCGGGACTGGACCAGCTTGAGGCGGTCGATGACATTGCCCATGACGCGGGATGGATGATTGCGGTGCAGTTCGACGGTTCGGACCTGCTGGATCACTTGCCGCGCTTGCAGGCGCTGCGCTCGCGCTGGGTCTTCGACCACCACGGCAAGTTCTTTCGCGGCGTCACCCCGGACAGCGCCGAGATCGAGGCGGTGCTGCGGCTGATCGACCGCGGCAATTGCTGGTTCAAATTCGCCGGCGTCTATGAAAGCAGCCGCGAGAGCTGGCCCTATGCCGATGTGGCTGCATCCTCGCGCCGCATCGCGGCCCATGCGCCCGAGCGCATCGTCTGGGGGACCAACTGGCCGCATAACGGCGTCCGGAACAGCGCGGATTATCCCGACGAGGTGGCGCTGGCCGAACTGGTGCTGGGCTGGCTGCCCGAGGGTTGCCGCGACCGGGTCTTGGTGCGCAATCCCATCGACCTTTATCGCCTGCCGCCCGTCTGATCACCCGGCCGGCCCGGCCTTGGCCATGGCGGCCAGCCGGGCAGCCTGGTCGGGCTCGTCCAGCGCGAGAAGCCGGCCGTGCCGGCTGCGCTCGACCCGACGCATGTGGTCGCGCGGCGACAGCCCCGTCACCCGCTTGAACATGCGCGAGAAATAATAGGGATCGGCATAGCCCAGTTCGGCCGCGGTGGCGCCGACCGACATCCCGGCCTCCAGATGGTGCATCGCGCGCTCCATCCGCTGCTGTTCCTGATATTTGCGCGGCGTCAGGCCGATGCGCTTCTGGAATTCGCGCAGGAAATAATCGGCATTGTAGGGCGCGGCCTCGACCGCCTGGGCGGCGATGCCCTCGGCCACCGGATTGGCGGCGATCATCGTCGCGGCCTTCATCACCGCGAGATCCATCGCATCGGTGCCCGCCATCGGATAGGCGGCATCGCGGCGCCAGCGGATGAAGGCATCCTCGATGAAGGCGATCAGCAGCACCATGAACAGATGATGCTGCCCCAGCGTGACCGAGGCGGGCGGCGCGCTTTGCCGGTAGTGCCGCACCATCGGCTCCAGCAGCGACCAGCGCGACAGCCGCACCTGCGGGCGCAGTTCCATCTGCGTCAGCAGGTCGTGCCGGCCGTGCAGGCTCAGCGTGAAATGCTGCGCCACGCCGCGATAGATCTCGGGGCCTTCGTTCCAGCCCTGGAACCTTTGCCCGCGCGCGATCAGCATCGCATCGCCCGGCTGCATCAGCCGCGGCGCCCCGTCGATCAGGTAGCGGCCGCTGCCGGAAAGACAGATCACCAGATCGTCGACCGGGTTTTCCTTGTCGATGGACCAGGTGCTGGAATGCTCCATCTTGATGGCCGAGCGGGTCAGCGACAGCACCAGGGCCGAGGCCGGAATCGCCGCCAGGATACCACCTTCGATTTCGTCCATCTTTTTCTCCGGATCCGTCAATTCAATGTCGCAGGAAAATGCCGTCTAGTCACCCCTGACGCGAAAGCGTGCCGCATGCCGGGTTGGGAAAGCCGCAGCCGGGGTCGGGGCTTCCGCCCTTGCCGCGGCTGGGACTAGGGGGGAGAAATTGCCAGATACTTCCAGCATTTACCGAGAGAGGTCGCAGGCGGGCGGCCGGGCGGCAGGGCGGGCGTCATGAAGGGCCAGCGCGTTTTTGGCCTGGCCTATATGATGCCCTATATCATCGGCCTGCTGATCTTTACCGCGATTCCCTTCGTTGCGTCGCTGTATCTGGCCTTCACGAAATACGACCTGATGTCCGCGCCGCGATGGGTCGGCTTCGACAATTTCGAAAGGTTGTTCAGCCGCGACCGCACGTTCTGGAAGTCGCTGAATGTCACGTTGATCTATGTGTTCGCCACGGTGCCGCTGAAGCTGGCCTTCGCGCTGTTCATCGCGGCGATCCTGAACTACAAGTTGCGCTTCATCGGTTTTTTCCGCACCGCCTTCTACGTGCCCTCGATCCTGGGCGGCTCGATCGCCATCGCGGTGCTGTGGCGCTATATCTTCGCGACCGAGGGGCTGGCGAACATGGCGCTCGGGCTGATCGGCCTTGGCCCGGTGGACTGGTTCGGCGACCCCGGGAATGCGCTCTTCACCATCACGCTGCTGCGTTGCTGGCAATTCGGCTCGGCCATGGTGATCTTCCTGGCTGCCCTGCAAAGCATCGACCGCTCGCTTTACGAAGCCGCGGCCATCGACGGCGCCTCGAAGTCCCGGGTCTTCTTCTCGATCACGCTGCCCCTGCTGACGCCGGTCATTTTCTTCAACCTCATCATGCAGATGGTCCAGGCGTTCCAGGAGTTCAACGGCCCCTATATCATCACCCAGGGCGGCCCGCTGAAATCGACCTATTTCCTGCCGCTCTACATCTATGACGAGGCCTTCAAGAAATTCAACATGGGCTACGCCTCGGCCATCGCCTGGGTGCTGTTCGCCATCATCATGGTGCTGACCCTGCTGGCGTTCTGGTCCTCGAAGAAGTGGGTCTATTACGCCGGCGACAAGCGGAGCTGAGGGGCGGACATGGATATTGCTGCATTCAACGAATACCAGGCCGCGCGCCGCGCCCGGCTGCGCCTGATCTCGACCGCGCTGCGTTATGTGCTGCTGTTCGCAGTGGGGCTGGTGATGCTCTACCCGCTGATCTGGCTGGTCGGTGCCTCGTTCAAGACCAACTCCGAGATCTTCTCGGGCGCGGGTTTCGTTCCCCAGGACCCGACGCTGGACGGCTATGCGAAGGGCTGGCAGACCTCGACCCCCCACACTTTCGGGCGGTTCTTCTGGAACTCGTTTCTGATCATCCTGCCCAAGGTCATCGGCACGGCGATCAGCTGCACGATGGCGGCCTATGCCTTTGCGCGCTTCGATTTTCCGTTCAAGAAGCTGCTTTTCACCAGCGTCATCGCCATCCTGCTGCTGCCGAACGTGGTGACGCGTATCCCGCAATACATGCTGTTCCGCGACCTGGGCTGGCTCGACAACTTCCTGCCGCTCTGGGTGCCCTCGGCAATGGCAGGCGATGCCTTCTTCGTCTTCATGCTGGTGCAGTTCCTGCGCTCGCTGCCCGGCGACATGGAGGAAGCGGCGCGCGTGGACGGGGCGAATTCCTTGCAGACGCTGGTCTATATCGTGGTGCCGATGCTGGCGCCGGCGCTGATCTCGGTCTGCCTGTTTCAGTTCATGTGGACCATGAACGACTTCCTGGGCCCGCTGATCTATATCAGCTCGGTCGACAAATATCCGGTCAGCCTCGCGCTGAAACTTTCCATCGACACAACCGAAGCCTTCGAATGGAACCGCATCCTGGCGATGTCGGTCCTGACCATCGCGCCGGCGCTGATCATCTTCTTCGCCGCGCAGCGCTATTTCATCGAGGGCATCTCTTCCGGCGGGGTGAAGGGCTAATGGCACGCGTTCAGCTGAACAATCTGGAAAAGGTCTATGGCGGCGGCGTGAAGGCCGTGCATGGCATCAACCTCGACATCGCGGATGGCGAGTTCATGGTTTTCGTCGGCCCATCGGGCTGCGCGAAGTCGACCACCCTGCGCATGGTCGCCGGGCTCGAAGAGATCACCGGCGGCGAGGTTGTGATCGGCGACACCCGCGTGAACGACCTGCCGCCCGGCAAGCGCTCCATTGCCATGGTGTTCCAGAACTATGCGCTTTACCCGCATATGAAGGTGCGCGGCAACCTGGCCTTTGGCCTCAAGATCGCCGGCAAGCCCAAGCCCGAGATCGAGGCGGCCATCGCCGATGTCGCCCGCATCCTCGAGATCGAGCCGCTGCTGGACCGGCTGCCCAAGCAGCTGTCGGGCGGGCAGGCGCAACGCGTCGCCCTGGGCCGGGCGCTGATCAAGAAGCCGGGCGTGTTCCTGTTTGACGAGCCCCTGTCGAACCTCGACGCCAAGCTGCGGGCCAGCATGCGGGTGCGGATCACCGACCTGCACCGGCGGCTCAAGGCCGAGGGCCTTTCCTCGACGGTAATCTACGTGACCCACGACCAGACCGAGGCGATGACCATGGGCGACCGCATCTGCGTGATGCAGGCCGGGCGGATCATGCAGGTCGCGACCCCGAAGGCGCTTTACACCCGCCCGGCGAACCTGTTCGTCGCGGGTTTCATCGGCAGCCCCGAGATGAACCTGATCGACGGCCATCTGGAGGGCAGCGATTTCGTCATCGGCACCCAGCGCCTGGCGCTTGGACCCGAGGTGGCCGTGCGGCTTGCGGAACGGCCCGCCGATGCGGTTCTGGGCATCCGCCCGCAGCATCTGGCGCTGGCCGAAACCGGGCTTGCGGCGCGGCTGACCAATGCCGAATTCATGGGCCACGAGGTCTATCTGCACGCCGACCTCGAGGGGCGGAAGCTGGTCGCCGTGATCGGCGTTGCCGAGTACGAACGGCTGGGCCAGTCGGACCGCATCCATCTGCGCCCCGCGCCCGAGCATATCCACATCTTCAACAAGGACGACGGCCGTAACGTCTCGCTGCGGGAGGGCAGCATCGCGGCCTGACCCCGATCCGAGGAGGACCACATGAGACTGAACCGATTTGCTGCCGCGCTGACCTGCACCGCACTGGTCTCGGGCCAAGCCGTGATGGCGGATGAGCTGCGCATGTCCTGGTGGGGCGGTGACAGCCGACATGTCGCGACCCAGGCCGCGCTGCAGGCCTGCGGCGCCAAGCACGGCCACAGGATCAAGGGCGAATTCACCGGCTTCGACGGTTACCTGGAAAAGCTGACCACACAGATGGCCGGCGGGACCGAGGCCGACATCCTGCAGGTCAACTGGCCCTGGCTGCCGCTGTTTTCCCGCAACGGCACCGGCTTCGCCGACCTGCGCCAGTTTCCGGCCCTGGACCTGAGTCAGTACACCGAGGATGAACTCGCCTCGGCCTCGATGAACGGCGTGGTGCAGGGCATCCCGGTTTCGACCACCGGGCGGGTGTTCCTGTTCAACACCACCACCTTCGAAAAGGCCGGCGTGCCGCTGCCGAAGACCTGGGGCGAGCTGATGGCCGCGACGCCGGTCATCAAGGAAAAGCTGGGGCAGGACACCTTCACCTTCAACGCGGTCAAGGAAACCGCGCAGCTTCTGGTCACGCTGGTCGTGGTGCAGAAGACCGGCAAGGACCTGGTTGATCCCGCGACCAACCGCGTCGCCTGGACCCCCGAGGAACTGGCCGACGGCATCGGCTTCCTGGGCCGTCTGGTCGAGATCGGCGCGATCAAGTCGCAAAAGGAAGAGGCCTCCGAGGGCAATGTCAACCTGTTCGAGAAACCGCAATGGGCGGCGGGCAAGATTGCCGGCTCCTATGAATGGGACAGCACCTGGTCGAAATACGCCGACCCGCTGCAGGACGGGCAGGTGCTGCAATCGGTGCCGATGCTGCGCATCGACGGGGCGGTGACCGACGGCGTCTATCGCAAGCCGTCGATGCTGCTGGCGATCTCGAAGAACTCCAAGCATCCCGAGGCGGCGGCGCAGATCCTGAACTGCCTGGTCAACGAGCCCGAAGGCGTCCTGGCGCTGGACGACAGCCGCGGCCTGCCGGCCTCGAAGGCGGCGCAGGCGCTGCTGCAAGGCAAGGGCGATCCGAATGTCGCCGCGGCCAATGCGATCGCCATGGCGGCGAGCGGCCCGACCATCTCGCCCTTCAACGAGCATCCCGAGGTGCGGGGCAATTTCATTGATACCCTGGAAGAATATGCCTATGGCCAGATCGACGCGCTGGATGCCGCGCAGCAGATCATCGACGGCACCAACGACGTCCTGGCTGAATACGACTGACGCCTGATAACTGACGCTGCGCTCGCTCGCCGCAAGCGTTCCCGCTTCAGCGGCCATCCACAGGAAGACCATGATACCCGTTGTTCTGACCGTCACGCCGCGCTGCGCGGCGCTGCGGCTGGCTGTTGCCGGCGCGCTTTACAATCTGCCCGAACCGCGCGGCTGGCGGCTGTCGGGCGGTGATGTCCCGCAGGTCGGGCGTACCGACCGGGCGGTGCTGGTGTTGGACGCGCTGACCCCCGGCCGCGAGTGGCGGCTGGAGGTCGAGGGTTTCGCGCCGGTCGCTTTCGCGACCCCGCCCTGTCCCTGGACGGTGGCGCCGGATCTTCTGCCGGCGTCGGGCCTTGCGGACCTGGACGCGGCGCAGGCCAATGCCCGGGCGCTGCAATCCGCCATCGTGGCGCTGCCGCCGGGCGGCACGGTGGTCCTGCCGCCCGGCGATTGGCTCGCCACGCCGGTGGCGCTGCGGTCGGATATGATCCTGCATCTCTCGGCCGGGGCGGTGCTGCGTGCGCCCTCGGATCGCACGGACTGGCCGGTCCTGCCCGCGCGGGCGCCGGACGGCCGCATGCTCGGCAGTTGGGAGGGTTTGCCCGCCGCCTGTTTCAAGGCGCCGCTGCACGCCGTCGCAGCCGAGCGGCTGGTGATCGAGGGGCCCGGCACGCTGGACGGCTCGGGCGGGCAGGGCGATTGGTGGTCCTGGCCCAAGGACACCCGCGGCGGAGCCCGCCGTCCGCGCGGGCTGCATCTGGTCGATTGCCGGGACGTCACGCTGCTGGGCTTCACCCTGCGCAATGCACCCAGCTGGAGCCTGCATCCGCAAGGCTGCCAGAGGCTATCCGCCTTTGGCCTGGCGATCGAGGCGCCGGCCGACAGTCCCAATACCGACGGGTTCAACCCCGAAATGTGCCGCGACGTGCGGATCGAGGGCGTCCGCTTTTCCGTCGGCGACGATTGCATCGCGGTCAAGGCCGGCAAGCGCGGCGATGCGGGCGAGGCCGAGCACCTCTCCGAGACGCGCGGCGTCACCATCCGCCATTGCCTGATGGAGCGCGGCCATGGCGGGCTGGTCATCGGCTCGGAAATGTCGGGCGGCGTGCATGAGGTGCTGGTCGAGGATTGCGCCATGATCGGCACCGACCGCGGCCTGCGGCTGAAGACCCGGCGCGGGCGCGGGGGGGCGGTCACCGACATCACCTTCCGCCGGGTGCGGATGCAAGGGGTCGAGACCGCGCTGGCCGCGAATGCGCATTATTTCTGCGACCACGACGGCCATGCCGACTGGGTGCAAAGCCGCGCACCCGCCCCGGTCACCGAACGGACGCCGCTGATCGACGGCATCACCATCGAGGATGTCGAGGTCCAGGGCCTGGCCCATGCCGCCGGCTGCTTTCTGGGCCTGTCCGAAGCGCCGATCCGCAATATCCGAATCCGCAACCTGCGCATCCTGTCGCTTGACCCCGAGGCGTGCGCGACCTCTCCGATCATGGCCGACCGGGTTCGCGCCATGCGCCATGCCGGGATCAGCGCCGAGGCGGCGCAGATCGATTGCGACGATCCCGCCCTGATCGATCCCACCCCCATCACCCTTTCCCCAGATGAGCCAGAACGATGAGCCTTTCCGCCTATTTCGACCGTTTCGCCACGGCTTACCAGCCCTACAAGGGTGGGCCCTGGTGCTATGAGGACGGCTGTATCTATCGCGGCTTGCAGCTTCTGGCCGAGGCAACCGGCGAGGAGCGCTGGACCGCGCATCTGCACCGTTTGATCGATGCCCAGATCGCGCCGGACGGCGCCCTGCAGGGCTTCGCGGCCGAGGATTTCAACATAGACAACATCCTTGCCGGCCGGGTGCTGTTCCCGCTGGCCCGCCAGACCGGCGATGCGCGCTACATGGCGGCGGCGCGACATCTGATCGGACAGCTGGATCGGCAACCGCGCATCCCGGCCGGCAATTACTGGCACAAGCAGCGCTATCCGCATCAGCTCTGGCTGGACGGGCTTTATATGGGCCTGCCGTTCCAGATCGAATATGCGCAGGCCACCGGGGAAAGCGCCCGGATCACCGATGCGCTGCTGCAATTCGCCACCGCGCTGGTGCTGACGGCGGTGCCGGGCGGGCTTTACGCGCATGGCTATGACGACAGCCGGACCCAGGCTTGGGCCGATCCGGTCACCGGCCGGTCTTCGGCGGTCTGGGCGCGGGCAATGGGCTGGCTGGCCATGGCGCTGGTCGACGTGCTGGCGATTCTGCCGCACGACGCGGCCACTGCCAGCCTGCATGGGCGCTGCGTGGCGATGCTGCGGGCGCTGGCGAACCGGCAGGCCGGGTCGGGTCTTTGGCCGCAGGTGCTGGACCAGCCCGAGTTGGGCGGGAATTACGAGGAGAGCTCGGCCTCGGCCATGTTCGCCTATGCCTTCCTGCGCGCCGCGCGGCTCGGGCTGGTCGCGGGTGCCGAGTCCGAGCGTCTGCGCCAGGCGGGGCTGCGCGCGCTGGCCGCGCTCGAACTGCGGGTTGCACCCGTGGACGGCCGCCCGCAGCTGACCGGCATCTGCCATGTCGCGGGGCTCGGCGGCTTTTCGGGCCGTTATCGCGACGGCTCGCCCGGCTATTACCTCACCGAAGCGGTGGTGGCCGATGATGCCAAGGGCGTCGGGCCGCTGATGATGGCTGCGGCCGAGGCGGCGCGGCTTACCCGCAAGGGTCAAGCCCCATTGATCCTCAAAGCCGGAACATGACGGCCGCGGCGGGAGCGAGGGCCGAAAGAAAGGCTCTGGCGCATCTGTCCTAGCGGGTTGCGATCCGGCGCCACTCCCCCGATCTGTTGAACTTGATCTCGATCCGGTTTCGGCGTCTGGGTCCGCGGCTGTCCTATCGGATAGCCTTGCCGCCCGGTCTGCCAGAAGTCCTGTCGCGGCAGGCCGGGCCGTTCGGCATGGCCGCCGCTCCGTTGTGGTTGCTGACATGTTCTGCCGTCCTGTTGGCCCCAAAAATCCCTGCCCGAGGCAACCCGCCCTGTCGCCTGTGGTCCGCGGAAGGGAGCGCCCTGCCGCTGCAAGTCCGAGCCGGGCAAGCGGCGCTGCAAGCTTCACGGCGGCAGAAACGCCAGGCAGATCGCCGGCGAAACGGACTGGGGCAGGAGCCAGGTGCATGACATGCTGGAGCGCCGTTGCTGCATTCCGCCTCGCTCCTGATTTCCCGTCTTGTCCCGGAAGGGCGGTGAACAAGCCCATAGGGGGCGATGCAAGCGCAGCAGCACGCGGTGGGCCTGCGCGTGAGCAGGTGACGCGCGAAGCCCTATGCTGCCATTCTCCCAGCTTGGGCGCGAAATTGCAGACATACTAGGATTCGCGGCGTAGCAGTTCCCGACCTCGACGGGCATGGACTTGGCTTCGAAGCGTATCAAGGGTTGCGGCATGCGCAATGCGCGCGACAAACATCCTCTTTGCCGCGGGTGTCCCGGCATCCAAACCTCGTTCCATGACGTTCCTCTCTGGCAGGAGCAATCGGAGCGAACAGCCATGACAGAGGAACGGGACGAGCGGGCCGCGGTGGCAAGAGGGCTGATGGGCAGGTGCCCGCATTGCGGCAAGGGCCGGCTGTTCAAGGGATATCTGACCATCGTGCAAGAGTGCGACTTATGCGGCGAACCGTTGGGGCTCTATCGGGCCGCAGATGGTCCGGCTTTCTTCACCATGACCATCATGCTCCTGCTGCTGATCCCGATGATCGGCTTCACCTGGGCGATCTATCGGCCAGACCCGGTGACGCTGCTGATCGTGGTGGGGGTGGCGATGACCCTGCTGACCTTGATCATTCTGCGCCTCGTGAAGGGGGCGTTCGTCGGCTATTTGTGGGCCAAGCATGAGCAGGACAGAGGCGCTTGACCCTGCCCTGGCCCGGGACCGCCCCCGCGGACCGATGTCCGCAGGGGCGTCGCCTCACCCGAGCAGCCAATAGGCGGCAGCGGCAATGGCGCCAAAGCCGGCGAGCATGATGCACCAGTTCAGCAGCACAGCCTTGCCGGACTGGACCTGTCCGGTTGCGGGCGGTTCTGCGGGCTCAGGCGGTGCAACGCCGGTCTTTGGATTTTCGGCAAACGGCGTCCGGCGTACCGCCGGTTCGTCTTCATGGGAATTCATCTGTCGTCCTCGTGAACGCAAGGGTCATGATCTGCCAGCCCGGAATCGGTGGCAGAGCGATGTCAGGCGGTCATGCGAAGGGACGGCGGCGCGCGGGCCCAGGGAACCAGCGCGCCGGCGCACAGACCGATTTGCGGGTGATCGGCGAAGGCGAGCGCCGCCGCTATGCGCGGCAGTGGCGGTGGGGGCTCCGACGGCGGCAGCGCAGTTGCGGCCAGCGGGCGGATCTGCACCGCATCCTTGCGGGCGATCAGGTCGCGTCCATGGATCGCCGTCAGGGCCAGGGTCGGCTTGCTCAGTTGCTGGGACTGGCTGGTCGCCGCGGTGACTTGTGGTCCGGGCAACATGACGACCAGCAGAACCAGCAGCAGGGCCAGCCATAGCCTCGCCGCATGCGATGGGATCGCCGTCTGAGGAGCCTGTGCGTCCGTCATGCTTCGACTGATCCACATACCCGGCCGGGACACAAGGCTTCGGCTCGCCTCTCGCGACGAAATCGCAGCGGGTTGCGATGCACCGCTGCCGCAAGAAGCCGGGCTGCCCTTCTGTCGATCCGACGGCCGAGATTCGCGGAATCGCAGGATGATTGCTGCCAAAAGCAGGCAATCCCGGGCGTGCTGACTGGGCGTTTTTTGTGGCCTTTGCAAAAGCTCCATGGAGCGATCTGCGCGCCGCGGTCGGCAGGGGAAGGCAGCTCAAAGACGGCAAAGCAGCTACGCCCGCGCATCTCGATCAATGTCCGCGAGGCGACCCCCACGGGCTCGCTGGTCCAGTTCACCGCCCCAAGGCGGGTCGCGACGGCCACTGCCGACTGACCGGGGTAGACCGCGCGGCCCCGGCCGGTGCGGTCGCAGATCACCAAAGCGACGGGCAATTCCGCGCGGCGGTTCGGGCGTTCCGAAAGCGGTTGGATTGGGTCACGTTTGGGACACAAAACGGGCCACTGTCTTTCCCTAAGTGGCTGTTTTTGCTGATGCTTCTGGGGAAAGTGGCGGAGAGGGTGGGATTCGAACCCACGGAACCCGTGAAGGCTCAACGGTTTTCGAGACCGCCCCGTTCGACCACTCCGGCACCTCTCCGCGCTTTCGGGTGGTGGCGGCGATTTAGACGGGCGGGGGTTGAAGCGCAAGGGGCTTCGCGCGAAAACCGCGAAAAATTTGTCCCTGGAGGGATCATGGCAGAAACAGGCAGGGCCGGGCAGGCCGAAAGCATCCGGGGACCGCGGCCATGCCGCTGCTGATCGGGCCGCTGGCGCATCCGCTCCTGCGGGCCCGCCTGGCCCCGCAAGCCATCGAGGCCGAACCCTTGCAGGGCAGGCTGATCGGCGGCCGCATGGCCGGGATCGCGGCGGACGGCTGGCCCCGGCTGGCCGTGGGCAGCGACAGCCTGCCGCTCTGGCAGGCCGACTGGACGCCGGCCCTGCGCCGCTATGCCGCGATCTTCGGCCTGGCGCCGCAGCGGCATGAGGGCCGGGAGGTGCTGGGCCTGGGCGAGCCGGCCGAGGCCGCATCCGAATGGCAGCCCGAACTGGCGGCCGCGATGGCAGACAGGGTGCTGGCCCTGCCCTGGGACCAGCCGGCCGAGGCGATCCGCAAGCGCCTGCCGATGATCGCCAGCTGGGTCGCCTCGCGCCAGCGCGCCCTGGCCGAGACCGCGGGCCTGCCGCATGTGGGGCCTGCCGCCGTCGACCGGACCCGCATCGATTCGGTCGAGGAGCCCTATGCCGACTATTTCTCGGTCGAGGCGATCCGGCTCAGCCAGCACCGCAACGATGGCGGTTGGACGCCGCCGTTGCTGCGCGCGGTCTTCGTCTCGGGCGATGCGACCGTCGTCCTGCCCTGGGACCCGCTGCGCGACCGGGTCATGCTGATCGACCAGCTGCGCGCCGGACCCTTGGCGCGCGGCGATGCGCAGCCGTGGCTTTACGAGACCGTGGCCGGCCGCGTCGATGCCGGCGAGACCCCGGAACAGGCCGCCCGGCGCGAGGCGGTCGAGGAAACCGGCATCGCCGTGACGCGCCTGTTCCCGGCGCCGCACAACTATCCCAGCCCCGGGGCGGTGGCGGAATACCTCTATCTCTATGTCGGCATCGCCGACCTGCCGGATGACAGCGCCGGGCTGGGCGGGCTTGCGACCGAGGACGAGGATATCCGCTCGCATCTGATCCCGCGGGCCGAGCTGACCCGCATGGCGCTGGCGGGCGAGATCCGCAACGGACCGCTTCTGAACCTGGCGCTGTGGTTGGAACTGCGCCGCCACGAAATCCGCCGTGAACTGGGGCTGGAGGCAGAGACCGCCCCGGCGGGGTTGCCGCCGTCATAGGGCGGCGTGTAAACCGGGCGGGAACATCCTGCGAAAGGCCAAGCCCATGCGCATCTGCCCCGACCTCGCCTCTGCCATCGGCAACACTCCCCTGATCCGGCTGCGTCGCGCCTCGGAAGAGACCGGCTGCGAGATCCTGGGCAAGGCCGAGTTCATGAACCCGGGCCAGTCGGTCAAGGATCGCGCCGCGCTCTATATCATCAAGGACGCGCTGGAGCGGGGCGAGCTGAAGCCGGGCGGCACCATCGTCGAGGGCACGGCGGGCAATACCGGCATCGGCTTGGCGCTGGTCGGCGCCTCGATGGGCTTCCGCTCGGTCATCGTGATCCCCGAGACGCAGAGCCAGGAGAAAAAGGACATGCTGCGGCTGGCCGGGGCCGAGCTGGTCGAGGTGCCCGCGCAGCCCTACAAGAACCCCAACAACTACGTGCGCTATTCCGGCCGCCTGGCCGAGGAGCTGGCCAGGTCCGAGCCGAACGGCGCCATCTGGGCCAACCAGTTCGACAATGTCGCCAACCGCCAGGCGCATCTGGAAACCACCGGCCCCGAGATCTGGGAACAGACGGGCGGCCGCGTGGACGGCTTCATCTGCGCGGTCGGCTCGGGCGGGACGCTGGCGGGTGTCGCCATGGCCTTGCAGCCCAAGGGCGTCAAGATGGGCCTGGCCGATCCCGAGGGCGCGGCGCTTTACAGCTTCTATACCGAGGGCAAGTTCGAATCGCCCGGTTCCTCGATCACCGAGGGCATCGGCCAGGGCCGCATCACCGCGAATCTCGAAGGCTTCACCCCGGATTTCGCCTATCGCATCCCGGATGCCGAGGCGCTGCCGGTGATCTTCGACCTGCTGGAATACGAGGGGCTCTGCCTGGGCGGCTCGTCGGGGATAAATGTCGCCGGCGCGATCCGCATGGCGAAGGACATGGGTCCCGGTCACACCATCGTGACGGTGCTTTGCGACTATGGCACGCGTTACCAGACCAAGCTCTTCAACCCCGACTTCCTGCGGGCCAAGGGCCTGCCGGTGCCGGAATGGATGACGCGCCAGCCGGCGGACCTGCCCGAGGTGTATCAGGACTGACCCGCCCCATGCCCCGCCTTTCGTCCCGCCTTGCCGCGCTGCCTCGCCTTGCGACGCTGCTGGCCATGTTCCTGCTGGCCTTCAGCCTGCCGGTGCTGGCGCAGCAAGAGGCCGAGGCCCCGGATTTCGCCGCCTGGAACAAGCTGGCCGAGCAGGCCGAGCAGATCCTGGAATCCGGCTCGGCCAATGACGTCCGGCTGCAGACCATCCGCGACGAGGTGGTGAAATGGCGCGAGCGGCTTAAGGCGGCGCAGGGCATCAACGCCACGCGGATCGCCACGCTGAAGGAACAGATCGCCGCGCTCGGCCCGCCCCCGGCTGAGGGCCAGACGGAATCCGAGGACATCGCCGCCCGCCGCAAGGAGCTGAACGAGCAGCTCTCGACCCTGCAGGCGCCGGGGTTGCAGGCGGTGGAATCCTACGGGCGGGCCGACGGCATCGTCACCCAGATCGACCAGACCCTGCGTGCCCGCCAGACCTTCGCGCTGATCCGCAAGACGCCCTCGCCGCTGAACCCGGCCAACTGGGGGCCGGCCATGGCCGAGGCGGGCCATGTCGCCGGCCAGATCTATGCCGAGGCGCGCAACCGCTGGGACAGCACCGGCGGCATGAGCGGCTTTACCGCGCGCCTGCCGCTGATCGGCGGCTTCCTGCTGGTGGCCCTGCTGCTGCTGTCGCGCGGCCGGCACTGGGTCGATTCCCTGCCGTCGCGGCTGTCGGCGCGCGCCAGCGAGCGGTCGCGGGCGGCGCTGATCTTCGGCGTCTCTCTGGGTCAGATCGCCATCCCGCTGATCGGTGTGATCCTGTTCGCGGCGGCGCTGGCCTCGACCGACCTGCTGGAAGAGTGGGGCATGCCGCTCTTGCGATCGGTGCCGGCGGCGGGGCTGTCCTTCTTCGGCGGCATCTGGCTGGCGCGTCGGCTGTTCCCCGCGCCCGACACCGCCGTGCAGCCGCCGCTGCCGATGAGCGAGGAGCACCGCGCCAAGGCGCGGCTGCGGGCCACGCTGCTGGCCTCGGCCCTGGCGCTGCACCAGCTTTTCGCCCGTTCGATCCTGCCGCTTTCCGGCTTCAACAGCCAGAACGACACCGATACCGTGCCCCAGCGCCTTGGCGAGGCTTCGGCCGGGGTCTGGCACTTCCTGCTGGTGTTGTTCGGCGCCTTCTGCCTGTTCCAGCTTTGCAACATGCTGCGCGGGCTGCGGGCGGCCGAGGGCTCGGACACGCCGGATTACCGCATCCGCGTGGTCAGCTTCCTTGCCATGGTGGGGCGGCTGGCGGCGCTGGTCGCGCCGGTTCTGGTGGCGGCGGGCTATGTCACGGCGGGCAACGCGCTGCTCTGGGCGCTGGTGCTGACCCTGGCGCTGGTCGGGCTGCTGATCATCCTGCAGGACTTCACCGCCGACTTCTACGCCATGGCCAAGGGCGGCGACCAGTCGGCGCGCGACGCGCTGATGCCGGTGCTGGTCGGCTTTGCGCTGATCCTGCTGTCGCTGCCGCTTTTCGCGCTGATCTGGGGCGCCCGCGCCAGCGACCTGGCCGAGGCCTGGAGCAAGGCGCAGCAGGGCTTCGCCTTCGGCGGCGTGCGGCTGTCGCCGATGGCGATCCTGACCTTCCTGATCGTCTTTGCCATCGGCTATTTCCTGACCAATTTCGTGCAGGGCGCCTTCCGCAGCTCGATCCTGCCCAAGACCCGGCTGGATGCGGGCGGGCAGAACGCGGTCTCCTCGATGATCGGCTATGTCGGCGTGGCGCTGGCGGCGGTCTTTGCCGTCACCTCGGCCGGGATCGACCTGACCTCGCTGGCCTTCGTCGCCGGTGCGCTGTCGGTCGGCATCGGTTTCGGCATGCAGCAGGTGGTGTCGAACTTCGTGTCGGGCATCATCCTGCTGGTCGAGCGGCCGATCGCGGTCGGCGACTGGATCGAGGTCGGCGGCCAGCAGGGCATCGTCAAGAAGATGGCGGTGCGGGCCACCCAGATCCAGACCTTCGACCGCACCCAGGTGATCGTGCCGAATTCGAACCTGATCACCCAGCCGGTCACCAACTGGACGCGCGGCAGCCTGGCCGGGCGGATCATCGTGCCGATCACGGTGGGGGTGACGGCCGACAGCCGGCAGGTGGCCGCGCTTTTGCGCGAGATCGCCGAGGACCAGCCGACGGTGCTGGTGAACCCGCCCCCGGCGGTGCTGTTGCGCAGCATCACGCCCACGGGACAGAATTACGAACTGCGCGCCGTGCTTTCCGACATCAACGGCGGCACCTCGATCGTCTCCGAGATCAATCATCAGATCCTGGAACGCTTTGCTGCGGCGGGGATCGCGCTGCCCGGCAGCGCGCGCGGCGCGCAGGATATCTACCTGCACCAGGCCGAGGGCGAGGCGCCTGCCGCCCTCTCCTCCGTCGGCCCGCAGGACGAAGAAGATCCGACCGGCCGCAGCAGCTGAGAAGGCGCTGCGCCTTGCGCATGGCCCGCCGGCCGCGCCCCAGGCCCCGTCCGGTCCAAGCCGGCGCCGCGCCCGCGTCTTGCGCCTAGCGGCGCAGGCCGCTGGGCGGCTCCTGTTCGGGCAGGCCCTCTTGCGAAAGCATGATCGCCACCGGGCGCAGCCAGGGGATCTGGGCGCAGACGATCATGATCGCCACCATGATCGGCACGGCCAGGAAGGTGCCGGCGATGCCCCAGACCACGCCCCAGAACGCCAGCGACAGCACGATGCCAAAGGAGGACAGCCGCAGCGTCTGGCCCAGCAGCATCGGGTCGAAGACATTGCCGATGATGAATTGCACCGCCACGGTCAGCCCGCCCACGGTCAGCGTCGTTGCCGGGTCGCCGGTCTGCGCCAGCACCATGGCTATGGTGATGACCGTGGCCGCGATCGAGCCCAGCGTCGGGATGAAGTTCAGGATGAAGGTCAGCATGGCCACCGCCCCGGCCAGTTCCAGCCCCTGCACCCGGAAGATTGTCCAGATCAGCGCCGCCGTGACGGCGCTGATCGCCGCCTTGACCACCAGATAGCGGTTCACCCGCCGCATGATCTTGTGGACCGTCTCCAGCACCTGCCGGGCCTGGTCCGGGTCGCCGGTCAGGCGCTCGATCTTGATCGGGAACCAGATCCTTTCGCTGAACATGAAGCCGACGAAGGTGAGGATCAGCACCGAGCCCGAGATCAGGTTCGACGCCTGCGCCGCCGCCGAGCGGATCCAGCCGGCGACATCGATATTGCCCATGAAGGTGCTGATCGCCTCCTGCACGTTCGGCCCCCAGCGCTGGCTGAGCCGCGCCAGCGCCGCCTGCGCCCGGTCGGCATAGGCGATCGAGGTCGAGACCACCTCGTTCACCTGCGCCACCACCGCCGTCGCCGCCCAGAGCAGGCCGATGGCGATGGCGATCAGCGCCAGCGTCGTCGCCAGCCAGTTCGGCACCTTCAGCCTTGCAAAGGCGGAAATCGCGTCGCTGGTCAGCGAGAAGATGATGATGGCCAGCACCAGGCAGATAAGGATGAAGCGCGCCTGCACCAGCAGGAACAGGATCAGGCCAAAGGCGATCACGCCCAGAAAGCCGGTCTGCAACCGCTCGCCCAGATGCGAGTCCCGCCCGTTCAATCCCATCCCCTCATGCTGTCGGCGGCAGGGCGCGATGCGCGCGCCCCGCCCCCGTCTCAGGCTTCGGCCTCATCCTCGCCATTCTCGGCGATGCGGGCAACAGAAACCACCTCCTCGCCGGGTGCGGTGCTGAAGACGCGCACGCCGCCGGCAGAGCGCGAGCGGAAGCTGATGCCCTCGACCGGCACCCGGATCGATTGGCCGGTCGAGGTCGCCAGCATGATCTGGTCGTCGCCCTCGACCGGGAAGCTGGCGACCAGCGGCCCGCCGCGCATGGCCTTGTCCATCGCCATGACGCCCTGGCCGCCGCGGCCGCGCAGCGGATAGTCGTGCGACGAACTGATCTTGCCGGCGCCCTTGGCGGTGATGGTCAGGATCAGCTCCTCGGCGGCCGACATCTCGGCATAGCGTTCCTGCGAGATCGCGGTCTCGGCCACGGCATCCTCGTCCTCGTCCTCCTCGGCGCCGTCGTCCAGCGCGCCGGCCACGGCGCGGCGCATCTTCAGATAGGCGGCGCGTTCCTCGGACCCGGCCTCGAAATGCCGGATCACCGACATGCTGACCACCTTGTCGCCGTCGTTCACCAGCCGGATGCCGCGCACCCCGGTGGAATCGCGGCCCTTGAACACCCGCACGTCGGTGGTCGGGAAGCGGATCGCCCGGCCGGCGGCGGTGACCAGCATCACGTCGTCATTCTCGGTCGCCATGCGGGCGCCGATCAGCTCGACCCCCTCGGGCAGCTTCATGGCGATCTTGCCGTTGCGCATGACATTGGCGAAATCCGACAGCGCGTTGCGGCGCACGTCGCCTTCCGAGGTGGCGAAGATCACCTGGTAGCCGTCCCATTCGCTTTGCGGCGCATCGACCGGCATCAGCGCGGCGATGGAAACCCCGGGCTGGATCGGCAGGATATTGACGATGGCCTTGCCCTTGGCGGTGCGCCCGCCCAAGGGCAGCCGCCAGGTCTTCATCCGATAGACCATGCCGTCGGTGGTGAAGAACAGCAGCTCCGTATGGGTATTGGCGACGAACAGGGTCGTCACCACGTCGTCCTCTTTCGTCGCCATGCTGGACAGGCCCTTGCCGCCGCGGCGCTGGCTGCGGAACTCGGCCAGGGCCGTGCGCTTGATATAGCCGCCCGAGGTGATGGTGACGACCATGTCCTCGCGCTCGATCAGGTCCTCGTCGTCCAGATCGCCGGCCCAGTCGGTGATCTCGGTCCGGCGCGGCACGGCGAAGAGGGTCTTCACCTCGGTCAGCTCGTTCGAGATGATGCCCATGATCCGCTCGCGCGAGGCGAGGATGGCCAGGAATTCCCGGATGGAATCGGCCAGCGTCTTCAGCTCGTCGGTGACCTCCTGCACGCCCAGCTGGGTCAGGCGCTGCAGGCGCAGTTCCAGGATAGCGCGGGCCTGGGTCTCGGACAGGTTGTAGGTGCCGTCCTCGTTCACCGGATGCAGCGGGTCGTCGATCAGCCGCAGGTATTCCACGATCTCATGCGCCGGCCAGCGCCGCTCCATCAGCCGCGCCCGCGCCTCGGCGGCGTCGGCCGAGCTGCGGATCGTCGCCACCACCTCGTCCACGTTCGAGACCGCGACGGCAAGGCCGCAGAGCACATGCGCCCGCTCGCGCGCCTTCTTCAGCTCATAGGCGGTGCGGCGGGCGACCACCTCCTCGCGGAAGGCGATGAAATGCGTCAGGAAGTCGCGCAGCGTCAGCTGCTCGGGCCGGCCGCCGTTCAGCGCCAGCATGTTGGCGCCGAAGCTGGTCTGCATCGGGGTAAAGCGGAACAGCTGGTTCAGCACCACCTCGGCGGTGGCGTCGCGCTTCAGCTCGATCACCACCCGCACGCCGACGCGGTCGGATTCGTCCTGCACATGGGCGATGCCCTCGATGCGCTTTTCCTTGGCAAGCTCGGCGATCTTTTCGATCAGCGTCGCCTTGTTCACCTGGAAGGGGATCTCGTCGAGGATGATCGCCTGACGGCCGGCGCGGGTCTCCTCGATCCGGGTCTTGGCCCGCACGACGATGCTGCCGCGTCCTTCCAGATAGGCCTTGCGCACGCCCGAGCGGCCCAGGATGATGCCGCCGGTCGGGAAATCCGGGCCGGGCACGATTTCCAGCAGCCGTTCGGTCGGCAGGTCGGGGTTCTCGATCAGCGCCAGCGTGGCGTCCACGACCTCGCCCAGGTTGTGCGGCGGGATGTTCGTGGCCATGCCGACGGCGATGCCGCCGGCGCCGTTGACCAGCATGTTCGGGAAGCGCGCCGGCAGCACGGTCGGCTCGCGGTCCTTGCCGTCGTAATTGTCCTGGAAATCGACGGTGTCCTTGTCGATGTCCATCAGCAGATAGGCCGAGGGCTTGTCCATCCGCACCTCGGTATAGCGCATGGCCGCCGGGCTGTCGCCGTCCATGCTGCCGAAATTGCCCTGGCCGTCCAAAAGCGGCAGAGACATGGAAAAGTCCTGCGCCATCCGCACCAGCGCGTCGTAGATCGAGGCGTCGCCATGCGGGTGATACTTACCCATGGTGTCGCCGACCGGGCGGGCCGACTTGCGATAGGGCTTGTCATGGGTGTTGCCGGTCTCGTGCATGGCGAAGAGCACCCGGCGATGCACCGGTTTCAGCCCGTCGCGCAGGTCGGGAATCGCCCGGCTGACGATCACCGACATGGCATAGTCGAGATAGGAGGAGCGCATCTCGTGCGAGATGTCGATCACCGGGCCGTCGTGATGCATCACGGCGCGCTCCGATCCGCCGTTCTCGGGGGTATCGTCGTCGTTTTCAGGGATGTCAGCCACGGGGGAAACCTCAAGATCTTGTTGGGCATGGGTCTATCCCATACCCGCCTTGGGTGCAATCTTGACGGGGCGCGGCCGGGCGGGAAATCCCGCCTCAGGCCAGCCCGGCCTCGCGCCGGCGGCCGCGAACCGAGGCCAGCCACAGCGCCGCAAGCCCGGCCGAGAGAATGGCGTTCCAGCCCGCCATCGAGATGCCGAACAGGCTCCAGGCCACCTCGTCGCAACGCACCACCGGCGCCTGCTGCAGCGCCGCCATCAGGTCCTGCGTGGACATGGTGGCCAGCCCGGACACGCCGCCCGAGCAATGCTGCGGTCCCTGCCAGATCTGCAACTCGACCCCGGCGTGGTAGATGGCGAGGCCGGTGGCGCAAAGCGCGGCGATCAGCCCCAGCGCCGCCAGCCAGCGTTTCCAGCCGAAGAACCAGATCAGCCCGCCGATGATCGCGGCGGCCAGATGCGGCCAGCGTTGCAGGATGCAGAGCTCGCAGGGCGCATAGCCGAGGCTCTGGAACGTCAGCGCGGCGGCCAGCAGGGCGGCGGAACCCGCGCCGGCGGTCACGGCGATATGCTTGCTCGAAAATCCGTTCATGGGCTTTCGGTTAGGACCGCGCGCGGCGGCCGGCAAGTGCCAATCGCGTGAACTCAATGCGGCTTCCAGGTGACGACGCGGTAAAGATAGATCGCCACCACTGCCACCACCACCAGCTTGGACAGCGGATCGACCCAATCCGCGACCAGCGCATAGTTTTCGTGCAGCATCAGCCCGGCGAATGTCAGCACCCCGGTCCAGAGCGCGCTGCCGATCACGGTATAGAGCAGGAATTTCCACATCGGCATGCGTGCCAGCCCGGCGGGAACCGAGATCAGCGTCCGAATGGCCGGGATCATGCGGCCGAAGAACACCGCCATGGCGCCATGGCGCTGGAACCAGTCATGCGCCGCGTCGATATCCGAGGGCGAGAGCGTCAGCAGACGGCCATGGCGGGCGGCGAAGCGCTTCAGCCGCTCCTCGCCGAACCAGAGGCCGATGTAATACCACATCAGCGTGCCCAGGACCGAGCCGATGGTGCCGACCAGGATGGTCAGGGTCAGCGACATGCGGCCGCTGCCGGCCAGGAAGCCGGCCAGCGGCATGATCACCTCGGAGGGGATGGGCGGAAAGACGTTCTCGGCCACCATCAGCATCAGCACGCCGAGATAGCCCCAGCTCTCGATCGTCGAAACCACCCAGTCGAACATGCCTGCCCCTTTCGTTTCGGACCCTGCTGCGGGCTGGGGCCGGAACTGTCAACCCTGCGCGGGTGTTGCGCCGGGACGAGGTTGCGGTAACCTTGGCGTGAAGGGCCGGATCGCGGCGGGGAGGGTGGCGGATGGAATGGCGGGGCAGACGCGGCAGCCGGAATGTCGAGGACCGGCGCGGCATGGGCCGGGCGGCGGGCGCGGGCGGCATGGGCGTCGTCGGCGTTCTGGTGGTGCTGGCGGTGGGCTATTTCTTCGGCATCGACATCTCGCCCATTGTCGGCGCCATCGATGATGGCGGCCGGCAGGGCGAGCCGCGCGAGCTGACCCAGGAAGAGCGCGAGATCGGCCAGTTCGTCTCGGTGGTGCTGGCCGATACCGAGGAGGTCTGGGCCGGCGTGCTGCCCGACCAGGCGGGGATGCGCTATCAGGAGCCGGGCCTTGTGCTGTTCTCGGGCGCGGTGCAGTCGGCCTGCGGCGGCGCCTCGGCGGCGATGGGGCCATTCTACTGCCCGGGGGACCGCAAGGTCTATCTGGACACGGATTTCTTCCGGGTGATGGCCGGCAAGATGGGGGCGGGAGGCGATTTCGCCTATGCCTATGTCATCGCGCATGAGATCGGCCATCACGTGCAGAACCTGACCGGAACGCTGGGCGAGGTGAACGGGCTGCGCGCCCGCGTCGGCCAGCGCGATTCGAACCGGCTCTCGGTGCTGACCGAGCTGCAGGCGGATTGCTATGCCGGGATCTGGGCGCGGCAGGCCAGCGAGCAGTTCGGCAGCATCGAGGAGGGCGACATCGACGAGGCGATCAACGCCGCTGCCGCCGTGGGCGACGATACGCTGATGGAAAGCGCCGGCCGCGCGGTGGTGCCCGACGCCTTCACCCATGGCTCGGCTGCCGAGCGCCAGACCTGGTTCAAGCGCGGCTTCGCCTCGGGGCAGATGGCGCAATGCGACACGTTCAAGGCGGCCGGGATGTAGGCGGCCGCTTGGGTATTTGCCGAACGAAGAAGCCGGGCGCTGGGCCTGAGGACGCCGTTGCGGGGGATGGGGGAAAGGGGGCCGGAGCGGCCTTACGGGCGCTGCAGGTGCAGGCCGCGCGGCCGGTCCATGGTCGCCCAGTCCGGCCAGAGCCCGAAATGTTCCAGCCCCGCCAGCAGCAGGCCCGCCGCGATGATGGCGAGCACCAGCATCACGGTGCGCGGCTTCGGCGGGTGTCTTGCCCAGCGTGAAGCCCGGATCAGCCAGATGAGGTTGTTCATCGCCCCTTTCCTTTGCTAGTGCTGCCCGAAACGAATACGGCCCCGGATGATTTCCTTGCCCCAGCACAGCGACAGCCGCATCCTGCCCTATACCGCCGACCAGATGTATGCGCTGGTGGCCGATATCGAAAGATATCCCGAGTTCCTGCCCTGGAACACCGCCGCCCGCATCCGCGCGCGCCGGCCCGGCGCTTCGGGCAGCGAAGTGGTCGAGGCTGACCTGGTCATCAGTTTCAAGGTGTTCCGCGAACGATTCGGCTCTCGCGTGACCTTGTGGCCCGAGACCAGGCGCATCGACACCGAATATCTGGACGGGCCGTTCAAGTATCTGCGCAGCGGCTGGAGCTTCGCGGACCTGCCGGAAGGCGGCTGCAGGGTGGAGTTCTTCGTCGATTTCGAATTCCGCAACGCCATTCTCGGCAAGGTGATCGGCGTGGTCTTCGGCGAGGCGATGTCGCGCATCGTCCGGGCCTTCGAGGACCGGGCCAAGGCGCTTTACGGGACCTGACGGGCGGCCTGCCAGATCGCGTATTCCGGCGCCAGCGCCTCGCGCAGCCGCGCCTCGGCCGCGGGCGGCAGGTCCGTGGTGGCCTGGGGCGAGACGTTCCTGCGCCGCAGCGCGATCCGGGTGCCGAGGCGCTGCGACAGGAATTCGACCAGCGCCGGCATCGCCTCGTAGCGGAAGACGTGATCGACCGCGATGGCGCCGTCATGGTCGATCAGGAATTCCGACTGCCGGCCCAGCCGGGCGTATTCGGGCCGGTTCCCCGGCCGCAGGTAATCGGCGGCGAACGCCTCGAAGCTGACATGGGCGGTGCTGTTCGCATGGCCGATCAGCCCGTCGCGGGCGCGGAAGCGATACCAGCTGCGCAGCCAGTCCAGCGGCTCGCGCACCACCGCCACCGTCTCGAATTCCGGCCCGCCCAGCGGGTTCAGCAGCGGCCGGATGCGGTTGAGATATTGCCGCAGGTTCAGGTGCTTGATTTCCGGGCGCGCGCGGAAGGCGATCTCGGCCTGCGGCGAAAGCGCCTCTTCCAGCGCGGTGGTGCCGGTCTTGGGAACCGAAAGCAGCACGAGGCGGGGCTTGAGAAAGATCAGCATGAACAGGACAACCCATGGACGAAAACACCCATGCGCATTAGCGGGCCTGCCCCGGGCTGGCAAGGCGGGCCGGGGGTGCCGGCCCGCGCAGGGGATCAGATCACGCCGAAGGCGCGCATCGGCTCGGCCACGCGGATGAAGCCGGCGATGTTGGCGCCGATCACGTAATCGCCCGGGGCGCCGAATTCCTCGGCCGTGCTGTAGCAGCTGTCATGGATGTCGCGCATGATCTCGGCCAGCTTCGCCTCGGTCTTCTCGAAGGACCAGCGGTCGCGCGAGGCGTTCTGCTGCATCTCCAGCGCCGAGGTGGCGACGCCGCCGGCATTCGCCGCCTTGCCGGGGCCGAACTTGACGCCGGCCTGCTGGAAGGCGCGGATCGCCTCGGGGGTGCAGGGCATGTTCGCGCCCTCGCCGACCGCCGTGACGCCGTTCTTGACCAGCTTGGCCGCGTCCTTGCCGGTCAGTTCGTTCTGCGTGGCCGAGGGCATGGCGACCTCGCAGGCCACGTCCCAGATCGAGCCCTCGCCGGATTTCACGAAATAGGCGCCGTTGCCTTCGCCTTTCATCCGCACGTATTGCGAAATGCGGCCGCGGCGCACCTCCTTGATTTCCTTGACCAGCGCCAGATCGATGCCGGACTCGTCCACGATATAGCCCGAGCTGTCCGAGCAGGCGATGACCTTGCCGCCGAATTCCTGCACCTTCTCGATGGTGTAGATCGCGACGTTGCCCGAGCCCGAGACCACGACCGTCTTGCCGTCGAAATCGGTGCCGCCGGTCTTCAGCATGGCCTGGGTGAAATAGGTGTTGCCGTAGCCGGTCGCTTCCTTGCGGGCCAGCGAGCCGCCGTAGAACAGCCCCTTGCCGGTCAGCACGCCGGCCTCGTAGCGGTTGGTCAGGCGCTTGTATTGGCCGAACATATAGCCGATCTCGCGCGCGCCGACGCCGATATCGCCGGCCGGCACGTCGGTATATTCGCCCAGGTGGCGGTAAAGCTCGGTCATGAAGCTTTGGCAGAAGCGCATGATCTCGCCATCCGAGCGGCCCTTCGGATCGAAGTCCGAGCCGCCCTTGCCGCCGCCGATGGGCAGACCAGTCAACGCGTTCTTGAAGATCTGTTCGAAGCCGAGGAACTTGATGATGCCCACGTTCACCGAGGGGTGGAAGCGCAGGCCGCCCTTGTAGGGGCCCATGGCCGACGAGAACTGCACCCGGAAGCCGCGATTGATCTGCACGCGGCCCTTGTCGTCGGTCCACGGCACGCGGAAGATGATCTGGCGCTCGGGCTCGCAGATGCGTTCGATCAGCGCGTCTTCAAGGTAGTCCGGGCGCTTGGCGACCACCCGGCCCAGGCTTTCCAGCACCTCGCGCACGGCCTGATGGAACTCGGGCTCGCCGGCGTTGCGGCGGACCACCTCCTCGTAGATGGGGGCAAGCTTGTCATCGATCTGCGGCATGTCGCGGAATCCTTCCCTTGGGGTCGGAAGGCTCCTTAGCCCAAGGTTCAGGCAGTTTGAATGGGGCAGGCGCAATATTTGGGCAAAATGCCGAAGTTTTCGGCGGAATGCTGTGCCGACCCGATAATAAATCGGTAAATATCAAAGAGTAACGCGATTTTATTCTGCCTGTTGACAGAGCAGCAGGCTTTTCCGCGCCTTTCCGCAAACGAAAAGACCGCCCGGCGCCTCCCCGCGCCGGGCGGTCGGCATGCGCCGGGGCCGGGTCAGCGCCGCCCCGCCTCCAGCGCGTCCTCGAAGGTGCGCAGGCCGGTGACCGGCGACTGCACCAGCACCGCCATGTTGCCGGGCTTGTGCTGGTTGCGCAGCATCTTCAGATGCGCCTGCGGGATTTCCGCCCAGGGGAAGACCTCGGACATGCAGGGATCGATGCGGCGTTCCAGCATCAGCTTGTTGGCGGCGCTGGCCTGTTTCAGATGCGCGAAATGGCTGCCCTGCAGGCGCTTCTGGTGCATCCACATGTAGCGCACGTCGAAGGTGCAGTTGAAGCCCGAGGTGCCGGCGCAGATCACCACCATGCCGCCCTTCTTGCAGACCAGGGTCGAGACGGGGAAGGTCGCCTCGCCCGGGTGCTCGAAGACGATGTCGACATTCACGCCCTTGCCGGTGATGTCCCAGATCGCCTTGCCGAACTTGCGCGCCTCGGCGAACCACTCCTTGTATTCGGGGGTGTTCACCGTGGGCAGCTGGCCCCAGCACTTGAAGTCCTTGCGGTTGATGACGCCCTTGGCGCCCAGCGACATGACGAATTCGCGCTTGTCCTCGTCGCTGATGACGCCGATGGCGTTCGCCCCCGCCGCGTTGATCAGCTGGATGGCGAAGCTGCCAAGCCCGCCCGAGGCGCCCCAGACCAGCACGTTCATGCCCGGCTTCAGCTCATGCGGCTCGTGCCCGAACAGCATCCGGTAGGCGGTGGCCAGCGTCAGCGTGTAGCAGGCCGATTCCTCCCAGGTCAGGTGGCGGGGCCGCTTCATCAGCTGCTGGGCCTGGACGCGGGTGAATTGCGCGAAGCTGCCGTCCGGCGTCTCATAGCCCCAGATGCGCTGGCTGGGCGAATACATCGGGTCGCCGCCGTTGCATTCCTCGTCGTTGCCGTCGTCCTGGTTGCAGTGGATGACGACCTCGTCGCCGACCTTCCAGTTCTTGACCTTGTCGCCCACCGCCCAGACGATGCCCGAGGCGTCGGAACCGGCGATGTGATAGGGCGCGCCATGGCCGTCGAAGGGGCTGATCGGAACGCCCAGGCCAGCCCAGATGCCGTTGTAATTGACGCCCGCCGCCATCACCAGGACCAGCACCTCGTTGCTGTCGATGGGCGGCGTCTCGACCACCTCGACCTGCATGGCCTTGTCGGGCTCGCCATGGCGTTCGCGCCGGATCGCCCAAGCGTACATCTGCTTGGGCACATAGCCCAGAGGCGGCATCTCGCCGATCTCGTAAAGGTCCTTTTCCGGTGCGTCATAGGGCGCGATCGGGGTCGGTTGGTCCAGGGCCATCTCAGAGTCCTCTCTTGCCGCCTCCTTGCGCCGGGGGTTCCGCCGCGGCGCAGAATCAGCGCGGGTTACAGGGCAGGTTGTAAGATCGTCCGCGCAACAATGCAACATTCCAGATGCAGAAATTATAATAATCTGTCGTAACGGATTTGCGAGGCGCCGCAATGCAGCGCAAATCGGGCGTCTTTACCCCGCCAGATGCCGCAGCAGGAAACCGGCCAGCGCCTCTTGCGTGCGGGTAGCCGTGAAACCGGCGCTGCCATGGCGCTCCTCGGGCAGAATGGCGAAATCCACGGCCGCACCGGGATCGATCGCCAGCCAGGCCTCGCGCAGGCGCCGCGCCTGGCCCGGCGGAACGATGCGGTCTTCTGCCCCGTGGCGGATCATCAGCGGCGGCAGCGGCGTGCCGGGACGCATGGCGCCCAGCCGGCCGACCGGCGACAGCGCAGTCGCTTCGTCTCGGCGCTGGCCCACGGCATAGCCGACCAGCAGCGATTCGGCGCTTTCCGGCGAATCGGCGGGCAGGCGTCTGGGCGCGCCGCCCAGCCGCGCCATGTCGGCATCCATGCTGCCGAAGTCCATCGGCCCGTAGAAATCGACCACCGCGCGCGGCGGCCGGCCCTGCATCGCCAGCGTCAGCGCCGCCGAGACCGCGAGGAACGCCCCGGCCGAACGCCCGCCCAAGGCGCCGCGCCCCGGCTTCAGGCCCAGATCGGGCCCGTCACGGCGCAGGAAGTCCAGAGCGGCCAGCACATCCTGTTCCTGCGCCGGCCAGAGCGCCTCATTCGACAGCCGGTAATTCATTCGGATCACGGCGATTCCTGCCCGCAGTAGCTCGGGCGGCACCGGCAAGAGCCGCTTGTCGCCGGCGCGGAAGCCGCCGCCATGCAGGTCGAGCAGCCAGGGGAAAGGTCCGCCGCCCTGCGGCAGATGGATGTCCAGCCGGTTGCGGGGCGAGGCATCGGAATAGGCCAGGTCGTGCAATCCGGGCCGCGCCCCGGCCGGCCGGGCCGCCAGAGCGGCCAGGATCCCAAGGGTCGAGCGGCGGGTCAGCACCATGGGGCGCTCCGTTCCTGTCGATGGGCCTCGTCCGTGGGCCTCGTCCGTCGGGGCCAAGGCTAGCATCCGCCCCTCCCGCCGCCAACGCTGCAACTGCATTATTTGCCCCGGCCGCAGGTTTTCCCGGTTTTCTGCCGTTTTCCACGGCATCGACCGAGGAAAACGCACCGACCGCAGCGTCAGGTTCTCTCTGCGATGCGGCGAATTGACCGGGCAGGATTATTACGCTATCGCTATGTCTGTCGTAATAATGTTGCGAGGGAAATCCCGTGGCCGAGAAAGACAAACCCTGGCTCTTCCGCACCTATGCGGGCCATTCGACCGCCGAGAAATCCAACGCACTCTATCGGGGCAACCTTGCCAAGGGGCAGACCGGGCTTTCGGTAGCCTTCGACCTGCCGACGCAGACGGGCTATGACAGCGACCATGTCCTGGCGAGGGGCGAGGTCGGCAAGGTCGGCGTGCCGATCTGCCATCTGGGCGACATGCGGGCGCTGTTCGACCAGATCCCGCTGGAACAGATGAACACCTCGATGACCATCAACGCCACCGCGCCCTGGCTCTTGTCGCTCTATATCGCCGTGGCCGAGGAGCAGGGCGCGGATGTCACCAAGCTGCAAGGCACGGTGCAGAACGACATCATCAAGGAATACCTGTCGCGTGGCACCTATATCTGCCCGCCGAAACCCTCGCTGCGGATGATCACCGACGTTGCGGCCTATACGGCGAAGCACCTGCCGAAATGGAACCCGATGAACGTCTGCTCCTACCACCTGCAAGAGGCGGGGGCGACGCCCGAGCAGGAGCTGGCCTATGCGCTGGCCACGGGCATCGCGGTGCTCGACGATCTGAAAACCAAGGTCGAGCCGCAGGATTTCCCGGCCATGGTCGGGCGCATCAGCTTCTTCGTGAACGCCGGCATCCGCTTTGTGACCGAGATGTGCAAGATGCGCGCCTTCACCGAGCTCTGGGACGAGATCTGCCGCACCCGCTACGGCATCGAGGAGGAGAAATACCGCCGCTTCCGCTATGGCGTGCAGGTGAACTCGCTGGGCCTGACCGAGCAGCAGCCGGAGAACAACGTCTATCGCATCCTGCTGGAGATGCTGGCGGTGGTGCTGTCGAAGAATGCCCGCGCCCGCGCGGTGCAGCTGCCGGCCTGGAACGAGGCGCTGGGCCTGCCGCGCCCCTGGGACCAGCAATGGTCGCTGCGCATGCAGCAGATCGTCGCCTATGAAACCGACCTGCTGGAATATGGCGATCTCTTCGACGGCAACCCGGCCATCGCCGCCAAGGTCGAGGAGCTGAAATCCGGCGCCCGCGCGGAGCTGGCGACGCTGGACGAGATGGGCGGCGCCATCGCCGCCATCGAATACATGAAGTCGCGTCTGGTCGAATCCAACGCCGAGCGGCTGAACCGGATCGAGGCGAACGAGACCGTGGTGGTCGGCGTCAATCGCTGGCAGCAGGGCGAGCCCTCGCCGCTGACCGCGGGCGACGGCGGCATCATGGTCGTCGATCCGGCGGTCGAGCAGGACCAGATCGCCCGGCTGGACGCCTGGCGGCAGGCGCGCGACGAGGCGGCCGTCGAGACCGCCCTCGCCGCGCTGCGCGATGCCGCGCAGAGGGGCCAGAACGTCATGCCGTTTTCCATCGCCGCGGCCAAGGCGGGTGCGACGACCGGCGAATGGGCGGCGGTGATGCGCCAGGTGCACGGCGAATATCGCGGCCCGACCGGCGTCTCGGCCAGCCCGTCCAACCGCACCGAGGGGCTGGAGCCGATCCGCGAGGCGGTGGACGCCGTCAGCCGCCGCCTGGGCCGGCGGCTGAAATTCCTGGTCGGCAAGCCCGGTCTCGACGGCCATTCCAACGGCGCCGAGCAGATCGCCTTCCGCGCCCGCGATTGCGGCATGGACATCACCTATGAAGGCATCCGCCTGACGCCCGAGCAGATCGTGACGCGCGCCGCCGAGGACAATGCCCATGTCGTCGGCCTGTCGATCCTGTCGGGCAGCCACTTGCCGCTGATCGAGGAGTTGATGGAGCGCATGCGAGCCGCCGGTCTTTCGCATGTCCCGGTGGTGGTCGGCGGCATCATCCCCGACGAGGACGCGGCCCGGCTGCTGAAGATGGGCGTGGCGCGGGTCTATACGCCCAAGGATTTCGAGCTCAACCGGATCATGATGGATATCGTGGCCCTGGTCGAGCCCGAGGAGGCGGTCGCCTGATCCGGTGGCACGGCCGCATAGGTATTTGAGGAACGAAGAAGTCCGGGAGCCGTGCCCTCGGCTTCTCTGTTGTGCAAATACCCAAATTGCAACCGCGCCGTCAGTCCTTCAGCAGCAGAAGCAGCGCGGCGACGGTCGCCAGCACCCCGGGCAGCACGGCGAGCGGCGGCAGGCCGCGGGTCAATGCGGCCTCGAGCCCGATCACCCAGGCCGGGGTCAGATAGGTATAGGCCATCACCTTGGAGGAGGGCAGGCGCATGGTGGCGAATTGCACCAATGCCGTGGTCAGCGCGCTGGCGAAGATCGCCACATAGAGCAGCGTCACCCAGACGATGGCCGGCAGATGCGCCCAATCGGTGCGCAGGATCGCCTCTCCGCCCCAGACCAGCAGGATCAGCCCGCCGGCGCAGAGCGTGGCGAAGGTCGACACGATCGGCGCCTCGCCGCGGTTCAGCCGCCGCACCATCGGCGTATAGAGCGCATGCGCCGCGCAGCCGACCAGGTAGATCGCCTCGCCGCGGCCGAATTCCAGCCGCATCAGCGCCGCCGCGTCGCCGCCGAAGATCACCCAGAGCGAGCCCGCCGCCCCCAGCGCCAGCGCTAGGGCGATGCGCCCGGTCATGCGCTGCCGCATCAAGAACCAGCCGAAGCCCGCCGACATCAGCGGCGTCAACGTGAACACCGCCGCCGCCGAGACCGGCAGAGCGGTCTTGAGCCCCTCGAACATCAGCACGAAATAGGCGGCGAAAAGCCCGCCCAGCAGCAGGTAGCGCCAGGGTGCCCGAAAGCTTGCGCGCGGGATGCCGGGGCCGGCCATGGCGATGCCGCCGACCACGCCCGCGGCGATGGCGAAGCGCGCCGCCGAGATCGCCGCCGGGTCGATCAGGTTCGCCGCCCGCGCGCCGAGCGAGAACGAGCCGGCGATCGCGGCCGAGAACAGCAGCATCGCCGCATGGCCCTGCAGCGCCTCGCGCCGCATCTGCGGCACCGCCGAAAGCTCGGCCATCAGCCGCGGCCCAGCATGTAGAATTCGTCGTTCGGCCGGATGTCGCCGGCATTCACCAGCCGGTTCGACATGCCGAAGAAGGCGGTGATGGCGCCGATGTCCCAGATCTCGTCCTGGTCGAAGCCGGCCTCGCGCAGCGCCTGATGATCCGCCTCGCCGATCTGCTGGGCGTTCAGCGCCACCTTCTCGGCATAGGCCAGCATGGCGCGTTCGCGGGCCGACAGGTCGGCCTTGCGCCAGTTCACCGCCACCTGGTCGGCGATGAAGGCATTCTTCGCGCGGATGCGCAGGATCGCGCCATGCGCCACCACGCAATACTGGCACTGGTTCAGCCCCGAGGTTGCGACCACGATCAGCTCGCGCTCGGCCTTGGTCAGGCCCGACTCGCGCTCCATCAGCGCGTCGTGATAGGCGAAGAAGGCGCGGAACTCGTCCGGGCGATGCGCCAGCGCCAGGAAGACGTTCGGCACGAAGCCGGATTTCTCGGCCACCTTGCGGATGCGCGTGGCGATGTCCTCGGGCATCTCGTCAAGCGAGGGCACGGGAAAGCGGCTGATGGAATGGGTCATGGCTCGGTCCTCCGGGGGCCGAGGTTTTCACCAAAGCCGGGGCAGGGTCAACCGGGCCGCGCTTGACTCCGCGGGCCATTGCGCCTATCCACACCGGGATTCCCGGAAGGTCCGCCCTTCCGGTCCCCGCCCGCCGGGGATCGCCCCCCGTCAGCGCGTCGCGCCCACGGGGGCGTCACTGTTTATTCGCGTCCCATACCCGGGGCAACGGCAACCATCAGGAGGGCCGCCGATGTTTGAAAACCTGTCCGACCGCCTTGGCGGCGTCTTCGACCGGCTGACCAAGCAGGGTGCGCTGTCCGAGGAGGACGTCGCCGCCGCCATGCGCGAGGTGCGCGTCGCGCTGCTGGAGGCCGACGTCTCGCTGCCGGTGGCGCGCAGCTTCGTGAAATCGGTGACGCAGAAGGCCACCGGCGCCGCGGTCACCAAGTCGATCACTCCCGGCCAGCAGGTGGTGAAGATCGTCCATGACGAGCTGATCAAGGTCCTGCAGGGCGAGGACGAGCCCGACGCGCTGCGCATTGACAACCCGCCGGCGCCGATCCTGATGGTCGGGCTTCAGGGCTCGGGCAAGACCACCACCACCGCGAAGCTGGCGAAGCGCCTGAAGGACCGCGAGAAGAAGCGCGTGCTGATGGCCTCGCTGGACACCAACCGTCCCGCCGCCATGGAGCAGCTGGCGATCCTGGGCCAGCAGATCGGCGTCGATACCCTGCCCATCGTGCCGGGCGAGAATGCGGTGCAGATCGCCAGACGCGCCAAGCAGCAGGCGACGCTGGGCGGCTATGACGTCTATATGCTCGACACCGCCGGCCGGCTGCATATCGACGAAGTGCTGATGGACGAGGTGCAGGCGGTCCGCGACGTGGCGAACCCGCGCGAGACGCTGCTGGTCGTCGACGGCCTGACCGGCCAGGACGCGGTGAACGTCGCCGGCGAATTCGACGGCAAGGTCGGCATCTCGGGCGTGGTGCTGACCCGGATGGACGGCGACGGCCGCGGTGGTGCTGCGCTGTCGATGCGTGCCGTGACCGGCAAGCCGATCCGCTTCGTCGGCCTTGGCGAAAAGATGGACGCGCTGGAAGCCTTCGACGCGCAGCGCATCGCCGGCCGCATCCTCGGCATGGGCGATATCGTCGCGCTGGTCGAGAAGGCGCAGGAGGTGCTGGAGGTCGAGCAGGCCGAGCGCATGATGCGGCGCTTCCAGAAGGGCATGTTCAACATGAACGACCTGCGGGGCCAGCTTGAGCAGATGCTCAAGATGGGCGGCATGCAGTCGATCATGGGCATGATGCCGGGTATGGGCAAGATGGCCAAGCAGGCCGAGGCCGCCGGCTTCGACGACAAGGCGATCAAGCGCCAGATCGCGCTGATCAACTCGATGACCAAGAAGGAACGCGCCAATCCGGACATCCTGCAGGCCAGCCGCAAGAAGCGCATCGCCGCCGGCGCCGGCATGGAAGTGTCGGAACTGAACAAGCTGCTGAAGATGCAGAAGCAGATGGCCGACACGATGAAGAAGCTCGGCAAGATGGGCAAGGGCGGCATGCTGAAACAGGCCATGCGCGCCATGACCGGCAAGGGCGGCGGGCTGCCCGACATGGCCAATGTCGATCCGGCCAAGATGGCCGAGGCGACGAAGATGTTGCAGGACCCCAAGGGGCTGGGCGGCGATCTGGGCAAGCTGAACCTGCCTGGCGGACTCTCGGGACTGTTCGGGAAGAAATAAGTGGTCACGCTCTCCGACACGCCCGTGCTGACGACCGAGCGACTGGTCCTGCGTGCCCCGCAGGCCGGCGACTGGCCGGCATGGCGCGATTTCGCCATCGGCGAGCGGGCGCGCTGGATCGGCGGCCCGATGGTCGAGCCGGGACAGGCATGGCGGGCCTTCGGCCATATCGTCGGCCATTGGGTGCTGCGCGGCTTCGGCTCCTTCGTGGTGACGGATCGCGACGGCGGCGCGCCGCTCGGCTTGGTCGGCCCCTGGTTCCCGGATGGTTGGCCCGAGCACGAGCTGGGCTGGACGCTCTGGGACGTCGCGGCCGAGGGCAGGGGCATCGCGCATGAGGCGGCGCTGGCCGCCCGCGACTTCGCCGCCCGGCAGCTCGGCTGGACCACCGCCGTCAGCTATATCCTGCCCGCCAATGCCCGCTCGGCCGCCCTGGCCGAGAGGCTTGGCGCGGTGCGCGACCCGGATGCGGCGCATCCCGGCAAGGAACCCTGCCTCGTCTATCGCCATCCGATGAGGGGCGCGGCATGAGCAAGTCCTTCGGCGGCGCACATGCCCCCTGCAGCCAGATTTCAGCCAGCGGAGACCCGAATGAGTGACCCGACCGCCCGCGCCGCGACGCTGCTCAAGGAGCATCGCGCCAGCATCGACCGGCTGGATGCGATCCTGGTCTATACGCTTGCCGAGCGGTTCAAGCACACCCAGTCCGTCGGCCGCCTCAAGGCCGAACACGACCTTCCGCCGTCCGATCCCGCCCGCGAGGCGCAGCAGATCGACCGGCTGGAACGCCTCGCGCGCGAGGCCGATCTCGACCCGGAATTCGCGCGCAAATTCCTGAACTTCGTGATCGCCGAAGTGATCCGGCATCATGAACGATACCACGCCTAGGATGCGTCAAGACGCAGCCTGCCAACCGCAACCCGACCCGTAGGCTGCGCTCCGGCGTATCCTGCAACCCCGCCATTCCAAAGGAGAAACGCAATGGCAATGAAAATCCGCCTGGCCCGTGGTGGCTCGAAGAAACGCCCCCATTACGCCATCGTCGCCTCGGACTCGCGCATGCCGCGCGACGGCCGCTTCATCGAGAAGCTGGGCACCTACAACCCGCTCCTGCCCAAGGATTCGGAAGAGCGCATCAAGATGAACCTCGAGCGGGTGCAATACTGGCTGGCCCAGGGCGCGCAGCCGACCGACCGCGTCGCCCGCTTCCTGGAAGCCGCCGGCATGAAAGAGAAATCCGAGCGCAAGAACCTGAAGAAGGGCGAGCCCGGCAAGGCCGCCAAGGAACGCGCCGAGAAGCGCGCCGCCCGTGAAGCCGCGGCCAACGCCCCGGCCGAAGAAGCCGCTTCGGAATAATGGCCGAGCGGGTCTGCGTCGGCGCGATCGCGGGCGCCTTCGGTGTCCGGGGCGAGGTGAGGCTGAAGAGCTTCACCTCGCAGCCCAACGATATTGCCGCCTATGCCCCGCTTTACACCGAAGACGGCAGCCGCTCGTTCACCGTCCGCCTGACGCGGCCGGTGACGGGCGGGCTTGGCGCCCGGCTGTCGGGCGTCGAGACGCGGGAACAGGCCGAGGCGCTGAAGGGCGTCACCCTCTGGGCCGACCGCGACAGGCTTCCGGCGCTGCCGGACGACGAATTCTACCATGCCGACCTGATCGGCCTGTCGGTCTATGACACCGGCGGCGCGCTGCTGGGCAAGGTCCGGGCGATCTACGATCACGGCGCGGGCGATATCCTGGAAATCCACGGCGCCGGCCGCGGGCAGGCGCTGCTTTTGCCCTTTACCCGCGCCTTCGTGCCGACGGTGGACATCGCCGCCGGGCGCATCGTCGCCGACCCGCCGGAAGACCAGGAATGACCGGCGGGGCGATGAAATCCCACGGCCGGCTGTCGATCCGGGCCAGCACGCAGCCGCGCGACCTGATGGCCGAGCCGCAGGTCAGGGGCGCATGGACCGCACAGGTCATCACGCTTTTCCCCGAGGCTTTTCCGGGGGTTCTGGGGCTTTCCCTGACCGGAAGGGCGCTGTCGGAGGGGCTGTGGAACCTGCGCAGCATCGACCTGCGCCCCTTCGGCATCGGCCGCCACCGCAACGTGGACGACACGCCCGCCGGCGGCGGCGCCGGCATGGTGATCCGCCCCGACGTGATGGACGCGGCATTGCGCGAGGCGGGCGGGGACCTGCCGGTGATCTATCTTTCGCCGCGCGGCAGGCCCTTCACCCAGGCGCGGGCGCGGCAGCTGGCCAAGGGCCCGGGCATGACCCTGATCTGCGGCCGGTTCGAGGGCGTGGACCAGCGGGTGCTGGACGCCCATGGCATCGAGGAGATCAGCATCGGCGACTATGTCCTGACCGGCGGGGAACTGGCGGCTCAGGTCTTGATCGACGCGACGGTTCGCCTTATACCGCGCGTGCTGGGGAATCAGGAGTCTCTGGCCGAGGAATCCTTTTCCCCGGACCATGGCGGCCTGCTTGAACATCCGCAGTACACGAAGCCCGCCCTTTGGGAAGGCCGCGCGATCCCGGAAGTGCTTTTGTCCGGCAATCACGCGGCTATTGCCAGTTGGCGGCGCGACATGGCCGAAAGGCTGACCAAGGAACGCCGCCCCGACCTGTGGCGGGCATATGAGGAAACTCGTATGGACCCGGCAAAGGACCGACAGCTCTCGGGCGCATCAGACCAATCGCGGGGCTACCGCGAGCATCAAGAGGAACCATAGCGATGAACCTGATCGCCCAGTTGGAAGCCGAGCAGATCGCCGCGCTCGGCAAGGACATCCCCGATTTCAAGGCCGGCGACACCGTCCGCGTCGGCTACAAGGTGACCGAAGGCACCCGCACCCGCGTGCAGAACTACGAAGGCGTGGTCATCTCGCGCAAGGGCGGCGGCATCGGCGCCTCGTTCACCGTGCGCAAGATCTCGTTCGGCGAGGGCGTCGAGCGTGTCTTCCCGCTCTACTCGACCAATATCGACTCGATCACCGTGGTGCGCCGCGGCCGGGTCCGCCGCGCCAAGCTGTATTACCTGCGCGATCGCCGCGGCAAATCGGCCCGTATCGCCGAGGTCAGCAACTACAAGCCCAAAGCCGACGCTCAGGCCTGAGGAGACGCGCCATGAAAGCAGACATCCATCCCGACTATCACCTGATCGAGGTCAAGATGACCGACGGCACCACCTATCAGGTGCGTTCGACCTGGGGCAAGGAAGGCGACACCATGTCGCTGGACATCGACCCGACCTCGCATCCCGCCTGGACCGGCGGCTCGGCCAAGCTGATGGACACCGGCGGCCGCGTGTCGAAGTTCAAGAACAAATACGCCGGCCTGGGCTTCTGATCCCGGACCCGGACCGCAATGCAAACGCCGCCCCAAGGGGCGGCGTTTTTCGTTGGGCGGGCGGTGGGCGGCCCGCTGCCGGCGCGGTGCAAAGGGCCGGATGCGCGCCGGATCGGCGATTCAATAGGCCAGGCCGAAGATCGGCATCCAGACCGGCGCACGCGGGGCCCGGTTCAGCGGCAGGCCGGTCAGCTGGCCGCGGCCGGTGTCGATCACCACGCGGCCGTCGCGATATTCGCGCAGCACCGGACCCTGCGCGCTTTGATGCGCGACAGGGCGATGGTGGCAAAGCCGCGATTCGGCTTGGGGAAAATGGCATGGATCATCGGATCGCTCCTTTCCGGTCGAGGCGATGGATGGCGGTGTCCCAGCGCGACGGGTCGCGGTGGCGCATCAGCTCATGCGCGGTCTCGAAAGGCGCGCCGGTGATCAGGCGCAGCGGTATGTCCGAGATGCGATGCGGCCTGCCGGTGCGGCGGTCGATCGGGCTGACCGCATAGCGTGGGGCGGCGGGCATGGCGGCCCGCAGCGCATGTTCGGCAAAGGCCGACAGATGGTTCAGCACGGTCATCTCTGGCTCCCTCCCTGGCTGACCCCGCCGGATGACTCCGGCATGGCTATATAACGACATATCTGATCGTGTTTTTCAAGATAAATATCGACCAATCAAGTCGTGATGAAAGAATGGCGCCGGAACAGGTGTTTGCGGGGTGCGTGGCCCTGGTCCGGCCCGGCGCGAAAAGGATGCGACCCCGGCGATTCGCCGGCCTGGGCGCTTTTCATCGCGGCTGCCGCAGCCTATGGTCCGGCGCGTAAGCGGCGGGCATCGCAGGGGGATTCGTGGCGCATATCATCGTCGTCGGCAACGAAAAGGGCGGTTCGGGCAAGTCCACGACCTCGATGCATGTGGCGACCGCGCTGGCGCGCATGGGCCACCGGGTCGGGGCGCTGGATCTGGACGTGCGCCAGCGCAGCTTCGGCCGCTATCTGGAGAACCGCGCCGCCTTCGCGCAACGCGAGGGGCTGGATCTGCCGATGCCGCTGCTGGGCCATCTGCAGCCCGAGATCCCCGGCGGCCCGGACCCGCTGTCGCAGGCGGTCGCGGCGCTGGATGCCGAATGCGACTTCATCCTGCTGGACTGTCCCGGGTCGCATACGAAGCTCAGCCAGATGGCGCATACGCTGGCCGATACGCTGATCACGCCGATGAACGACAGTTTCGTCGATTTCGACCTGCTGGCGCGGCTGTCGCCCGAGGGCAAGATCCTCGGGCCTTCGATCTATGCCGAGATGGTCTGGTCCGCCCGCCAGCTGCGCGGCGAGGCGGGGGCGGGGCCGATCGACTGGCTGGTGCTGCGCAACCGGCTGGGCACGCAGGCGATGCACAACAAGCGCAAGGTCGGCGGTGCGCTGGCGAACCTGTCCAGGCGCATCGGCTTCCGCGTGGCGCCCGGTTTTTCCGAGCGGGTGATCTTCCGCGAGCTGTTTCCGCGCGGATTGACGCTTCTCGACCTCAAGGACATCGGCACGGAACAGCTCAGCATGTCCAACATCGCCGCGCGGCAGGAACTGCGCGACCTGATCGGCGAGTTGAACCTACCCGGCGTCAGCGTTTCCTTCTGAAACCCGGCTGGCATTGTTGCCGGGGGCAGGCGCGACTATGTTGCGCCGCAGATTGGTTTGGAGGGGACGATGACGGCAGCCTGCCGGATCACCCGGATCGCGATGCTGGCGCTTGCCCTGTCCCTGGGACCGGCCGGCATGGTCATGGCCGAGACCGCGGGCGCGGTCGAGCAGACGGAACTGCCCGTGGTGACACTGGCCACCGCCGAGCGCAGCTGGATCGAGGCGCGGGTGCCGGTCTCGGGCTCGCTGGTGGCGCGGCAGGAGGTGCAGGTCCATGCCCTCGTCTCGGGGCACGAGATCACCGGCATCGAGGCGGAGGTCGGCGACCGGGTCAAGGCCGGGCAGGTGCTGGCGCGGTTGTCCGAGGACGTGCTGTCGGCGCAGCTGGCCCAGGCCGAGGCCGAATATCAGCGCGCCGAGGCCGGGGTGCGGCAGGCCGAAAGCCAGATCGCCAGCGCCGAGGCCAGCCTGACCCAGGCCGTCGCGGCGCTGGAGCGCACCCGCAGCCTGCGGCAAAGCGGCAATGCCAGCCAGGCGGTGCTGGATCAGGCCATCGCCACCGAGGCTTCGGCGCGGGCGGCCTCGGCCTCGGCCTCGGACGGGCTGGGCGTGGCGCGGGCGGCGCAGGCCCAGGCCGCGGCGGCGCAGCGCATCGCGCGGCTGAACCTGGACCATGCCCGCATCGTCGCGCCGGTCGATGGCGTGGTGGTGGCGCGGACCGCCCGGCGGGGGGCCATTCCCGGCGGCGGCGGCGAGCCGCTGTTCACCCTGATCGCCGGCGGCGAGGTCGAGCTTGAAGCCGACGTGATCGAGACCGCGCTGAGCCAGCTGAAGCCGGGCGATACGGCCGAGATCGCGGTCGCGGGTCTTGGCCGCGTCGAGGGCAAGCTGCGGCTGGTGCCGGCCGCCGTCGATCCGGTGACGCGGCTTGGCCTGGCGCGGATCGCACTGGAACCCGACCCGCGCCTGCGTCCGGGACTTTTCGCCAGCGGCTGGATCATCACCGACCGGCGCGAGGCGGTGACCGTGCCCAGCTCGGCCATCCTGGCGGATGCCTCGGGCGAGCGGGTGCAGGTGGTCAAGGACGGTCGGATCGAGGCGCGCGAGGTCCGCGCCGGCCTGCTCTGGCAAGGCCGGCGCGAGATCGTCGAAGGCATCGCGGCCGGCGAGACGGTGGTGGCCCGGGCCGGCGCCTTCTTCCGCAGCGGCGACCAGGTGCGGGCGGCGCCATGAACTTCTCGGCCTGGTCCATACGCCATCCGGTGCCGCCCATCGCGATCTTCCTCGTGCTGATGCTGATGGGGTTCTACAGCTTCAGCCGGCTGGCGGTCACGGCCATGCCGAATATCGACCTGCCGCTGGTCAGCGTCGTGGTCAGCCAGCCAGGCGCCGCGCCCAGCGAGCTGACGCGGCAGGTGATCCAGCCCATCGAGGATTCCATCGCCTCGATCACCGGCGTGCGGCACATCACCTCGTCCGCAACCGACAGTTCGGCCCGCATCTATGTCGAATTCGAGCTGGAAACCGATACCGACCGCGCCGTCAACGACGTCAAGGACGCGGTGGCCAATGTCCGCGCCGACCTGCCGGAATCCATCGTCGAGCCGCTGATCCACCGCATCGACGTCAGCGGCATGGCGATCCTGACCTATGCCGTCAGCAATCCCGGCATGAGCATCGAGCAGCTGTCGGATTTCGTCGACGACGTGGTGTCGCGGGACCTGTCCACCGTGCCGGGCGTCGCCAGCATCACCCGCATCGGCGGCGCCGACCGCCAGATCAATGTCGAGCTGGACCCCGACCGCATCATGGCCTTCGGGCTGACGGCTGCCGAGATCTCGGACCAGCTGCGGGCCAAGAACATCGACATGGGCGGCGGCCGGGGCGATCTGGCCGGCACGGAATATTCCATCCGCGCGCTGGGATCGGCGGGCGACGTGGCCCGGCTGGCCGCGACGCCGATCCTGATCGGGGGCGGGCGGACGGTGCGGCTGGACCAGCTGGGCAGCGTCACCGACGGCGCCAGCGAGGAACGCAAGTTCGCGCTGCTCGACGGCCAGCCCGTGGTCGCCTTCGGCGTCTTCCGCGCCAGCGGCGAATCCGATCTGGAGGCCGGCGACGGCACCAAGGCCCGCATCGCCGAGATCGAGGCGCGCAATCCCGGCACCCGCATCACCCTGATCGACGATGCGACGACCTATACCTCGGGCAGCTACCATTCCACGATGGAGACGCTCTACGAGGGCGCGGCGCTGGCGGTGGTGGTGGTGTTCCTGTTCCTGAGGAACTGGCGCGCGACGCTGATCGCCGCCGTGGCGCTGCCCCTGTCGATCATCCCGACCTTCTTCGTCATGCACTGGCTGGGCTTCACGCTGAACGGCATCAGCCTGCTGGCGATCACCCTTGTCACCGGCATCCTGGTCGACGACGCCATCGTCGAGATCGAAAACATCGTGCGGCACATCAACATGGGCGTTCCCGCCTATGAGGCCAGCATGGAGGCCGCGAACGAGATCGGCCTGACCGTCATCGCCATCAGCTTCTCGATCGTCGCGGTCTTTGCCCCGGTCAGCTTCATGGGCGGGATTCCGGGCCAGTATTTCAAGCAATTCGGCTTGACCGTCGCGGTTTCGGTGCTGTTCTCGCTTCTGGTGGCGCGGCTGATCACGCCGATGCTGGCCGCCTATTTCCTGCGCGACAACACCCGCCTGGCCGAGGAGCGCGACGGGCCGGTGCTGCGGACGCTGATGGCGGTGCTGGCCTGGACGCTGCGCCATCGCGGCCTGACGCTGCTGATGGGGCTGGGGGTCTTTGCCGGCTCGATCTTTTCCGCCACGCTGCTACCGACCGAATTCATCCCGGCCTCGGATGTCGGCCGCAGCCAGATCACCATCGAATTGCCGCCCGGCGCCACGGTGTCGGAAACCGAGGCGGCGGCGCGGATGATCTCGCAGCGCATCGGCGCGGTGCCCGAGGTGCGCTCGGTCTTCGTCAATGGCGGAGAGGACGACGTGGCCAAGGCCAAGCTGATGGTCAATTACGGCCCCAAGGAAGAGCGCGAGCGGTCGAGCTTCGTCATCGAGGACGAGTTGAAGCGCGACCTGTCGCAGGTTCCGGACCTGAGGATCAACTTCCAGAACGAAGAGGGCAATGCCGACCTGCAGGTCTCGGTCCTTGGGGACAGCGAGGAGGGCGCGGCCGAGGCGGCCGAGCGGCTGATGGCGGCGATGAAGACCCTGTCCACGCTGGAGGGGGTAACATCCTCGGCCAGCCTGCAGCGGCCCGAGATCCAGATCCATCCGCGCCCCGAGGTCGCGGCGCAGCTGGGCGTCACCGCCAGCGCGCTGGCGACGACGCTGCGGGTGGCGACGCTGGGCGACACGGAATCGAACCTGGCCAAGTTCAACACCGGCGACAAGCAGATCCCGATCATGGTGCGGCTGGACGAGACCGCCCGGCGCGACCTGATGACGGTACGCAACCTGCGGGTGCCAAGCTCGGCCGGGCAGGTGCCGCTGGAGGTGGTGGCGGATGTGTCGATCTCGGCCGGGGCGACCGAGATCGGGCGCTACGACCGGCGCTATCGCACCACGGTGTCGGCGAACCTGGCGGGCGGGGCACTGCTGGGGCCGGTGAACGCGCAGGTCACGGCCTTGCAGAGCCAGGTCGAACTGCCGGCGGGAACCCAGATCCAGCCCTCGGGCGATGCCGAGATCATGGCCGAGGTGTTCCAGGCCTTCACCGTGGCGATGATCTCGGGCGTGCTGCTGACCTATGTGGTGCTGGTGCTCTTGTTCCACAATTTCGTCACCCCGGTCTCGATCCTGATGTCGCTGCCGCTGGCCATCGGCGGCGCGATCCTGGCGCTGTTCCTGACCGGCAATTCCATCAGCATGGCGGTGGTGATCGGCTTTCTGATGCTGATGGGGATCGTGACCAAGAACGCCATCATGCTGGTGGAATTCGCCGTCAGCTCCATGGACCAGGGCGTGGAGAAGCGCGTGGCGATCCTGGATGCGGTGCACAAGCGGGCCCGGCCCATCGTGATGACCACCATTGCCATGACGGCGGGCATGGTGCCCTCGGCCCTCGGCGCCGGCGAAGGGGCCGAGTTCAGCTCGCCCATGGCCATCGCGGTGATCGGGGGGCTGCTGCTTTCGACGCTGCTGTCGCTGCTGTTCGTGCCTTCGCTGTTCTCGGTCATCCATGGCGGGCAGGTGCGGGTGGCGCGCTGGCTGCGGCGGCGGATCGGGCTGAACGCGGCACCCGAGGCGGCGGGCGAGTGAGGCCGCTGCCGGGGGCTTCGTGCCCCCGGACCCCCGCGGGATATTTGGACAAGAAAGAAGAAAGGGGGCCGCCGGCCCCCTTTGCGGTTCATGCTGCCCGGATCAGGCCAGCATGCCCATCGGGTTTTCTAGGTGCTTGACGATGGCTTCCAGCAGCTGGGCGCCGAGGGCGCCGTCGATCACCCGGTGGTCGACCGAGAGGGTCATCGACATGACGTTGCGGACCACCACCTCGCCATTCTCGACCACCGGGGTCTGGATGCCGGCACCGACGGCGAGGATCGCGCCATGCGGCGGGTTGATCACCGCGTCGAAATTCTCGATCCCGAACATGCCGAGGTTGGAGATGGCGAAGCTGCCGCCCTGGTATTCGTGGGGCGCGAGCTTCTTGGTCTTGGCGCGGGTGGCCAGGTCCTTCATCTCGGCCGAGAGGGCGGACAGCGTCTTTTGCTGCGCGTCCTTCAGCACCGGGGTGAAGAGCCCGCCTTCGATCGCCACCGCGACAGCCACGTCCGAAGGCTTCAGCTTCAGGATGCGGTCGCCGACCCAGACCGCGTTGGCATCCGGCACCTCTTGCAGGGCCAGCGCGCAGGCCTTGATGATGAAGTCGTTCACCGACAGCTTCACGCCCCGCGATTCCAGCTGCTTGTTCAGCATGGCGCGGAACTTCATCAGCTCGTCGAGCTTCGCGGACCGGCGCAGGTAGAAATGCGGGATGGTCTGCTTGGCTTCCGACAGGCGCGCGGCGATGGTGCGGCGCATGCCGTCCAGCGCCACCTCCTCGGTCTCGCGGTCGGCATAGATCTTGAGGATGGTTTCCGCGGAGGGGCCGGCGGGGGCTGCGGCCGCCGGGGCGGGAGCGGCGGCTTTCGGGGCATCGGCGGCGGCAGGCTTGGCCGCGCCGGGCTTGGCGCCCTCGACATCCGCCTTGACGATGCGGCCATGCGGGCCCGAGCCCTGGACCGAGGCGAGGTCGATGCCCTTTTCTGCCGCAATGCGCCGCGCCAGGGGCGAGGCGAAGATGCGCCCGCCCTCGGCCGATTTCGGCGCGGCCGGGGCAGGGGCTGCGGCTGCCGCCGGTGCCGGGGCGGCTTCGGCTTTCGTCGCCTCGGGCCTGGCTTCCGCCTTGGGCGCCGGCGCCGCGCCGATGTCGTCGGCGGATTCGCCCTCCTCCAGCAGCACCGCGATGGGGGTGTTGACCTTGACCCCTGCCGTGCCCTCGGCGATCAGGATCTTGCCCAGTTTGCCTTCGTCGACGGCCTCGAATTCCATCGTGGCCTTGTCGGTCTCGATCTCGGCCAGGATGTCGCCGGATTTGACCTCGTCGCCCTCTTTGACCAGCCATTTGGCCAGCGTGCCCTCTTCCATGGTCGGAGAAAGCGCGGGCATCAGGATTTCTGTCGGCATCTCGCTCGCTCCTTAACGGTAGGTGACTTTCTTGACCGCGGCCACGACCTCGTCCGAGGTGATCAGCGCGTGCTTTTCAAGGTTCGCGGCATAGGGCATGGGCACGTCCTTGCCGGTGCAGTTGATCACCGGCGCGTCGAGATAGTCGAAGGCGTTCTCCATGATATGGGCCGAGAGGTGGTTGCCGATCGAGGCGACCGGGAAGCCTTCCTCCACCGTCACGCAGCGGTTGGTGCGCTTTACCGATTCGATCAGCGTGGCGTAGTCGATGGGGCGCAGGGTGCGCAGGTCGATCACCTCGGCCTCGATGCCTTCCGACGCCAGTTTCTCGGCGGCTTCGAGCGCATGGACCATGCCGATGCCGAAGCTGACCAGGGTCACGTCCTTGCCGGGGCGCACGATCTTCGCCTTGCCGAAGGGGATGGTGAAATCGTCAAGATCCGGCACCTCGAAGCTGCGGCCGTAGAGGATCTCGTTTTCCAGGAAGATCACCGGGTTCGGGTCGCGGATCGCCTGCTTCAGCAGGCCCTTCGCATCGGCCGCCGAATAGGGCATCACCACCTTGAGGCCGGGGATCTGCGCATACCAGGCCGCGTAATCCTGGCTGTGCTGGGCCGCCACGCGGGCGGCGGCACCGTTCGGGCCGCGGAAGACGATGGGGCAGCCCATCTGGCCGCCGGACATGTAAAGCGTCTTGGCGGCCGAGTTGATGATATGGTCGATGGCCTGCATGGCGAAGTTGAAGGTCATGAACTCGACGATCGGGCGCAGCCCGGCCATGGCGGCGCCGGTGCCGATGCCGGCAAAGCCGATTTCCGAGATCGGCGTATCGACCACGCGGCGCGGGCCGAACTTGTCCAGAAGACCCTGGCTGATCTTGTAGGCGCCCTGGTATTCGCCGACTTCCTCGCCCATCAGGAAGACGGTCTCGTCGCGGGTCATTTCCTCTTCCATGGCCTCGCGCAGGGCCTCGCGCACGGTCATGGTCTTCATCGGCGTGCCGTCCGGCCAGTCGGGCGACTGGTCCGCGACCGGAGCCGGGGCGGGGGCGGCCGCCTCGGCCGGGGCGGACGGAGCCTCGGCCCTGGCCTCGGCGGGTGCGGCCTCGGCGGGCGCCTCGGCCTTCGGCGCCGGGGCGGCATCGGCGGATTCGCCTTCCTCGACCAGCACGGCGATGGGGGTGTTGACCTTGACCCCCTGGGTGCCCTCGGCGATCAGCAGCTTGCCGAGGATGCCCTCGTCGACGGCCTCGAACTCCATCGTGGCCTTGTCGGTCTCGATCTCGGCGAGGATGTCGCCGGATTTCACGCTATCGCCTTCCTTGACTAGCCATTTGGCCAGCGTGCCTTCCTCCATGGTCGGCGACAGGGCGGGCATCAGGATTTCGGTTGCCATGGTTCCCTCCCCTCAGGCGTTCTGTTCCGCGCCGCCCTGCGGCACTTCCTTGGCGTAGATATCGGT
>WKJB01000019.1_pt1 | contig 72548 bp, 78 predicted proteins | sample 5403331 | NCBI WGS metagenome assembly WKJB01 (sample SAMN13198853, study PRJNA488119) | plastic metagenome | isolation source: water-polyurethane dispersion (WPUD) containing a polyether... | place: Mexico: Mexico City | collected 2016 | reverse complement strand
CTCATCACCGAGCCGCTTGCGATCACGATGTGGGACTCCTCGTGGATCCGTCGTCGTTACCGTGGTGGCGGCTTCGAGGACTGGGACAAGGCGCTCTCTGAGCTCACCGAACGCGGCTACAACGCGGTGCGGCTCGACGTCTTCCCGCACCTCATCGCGCGCGGGCCCGGCGGCGACCTCGTCGAGCGTTTCAAAGACGTGCCCAACCAGTTCCCGCAGTTCTACGGCTTCGGCATGTGGGGCAACCCCTGGACGATGTACATCGAGCCGCGCAAGGCGCTCGTGGAATTCCTCACCAAGTGCCGCGAGCACGGTGTGAAGGTTGCCCTGTCGACGTGGTTCAAGCCGACGGATGATCGTCGCAACGAGCAGATCGAGGGCCTCGACGAGTTCGTGCGCGTCTGGCAGGAGACCCTCGAGTTCATCGACGCCCACGGACTCATGGACGTCGTCGTGTACCTGGACCTGCTCAACGAGTACCCCAACGGGCACGTCTTTTCGTGGCTGCACCGCACCGTCAAGACGATGGCGTGGCCGCCGAACCCGAATGGCGGCTACAACGACCGACAGCGCGACTTCCTGTGGGACTTCATGTCGCAGGCCATCGAGCGCCTCCGTGCCAACTGGCCCGACCTCACGATCTCCACGAGCTTCACGTTCGACAGCTTCGAGCGCTACTTCGAGCACAAGGACCTCGGCGTGCTCGAGTTTCTCGACGTTCACATCTGGCTCAACTACCTGCCGGGGTTCGAGGAGGTCTCCGACTACTCGCGCACCATCGAGCGCCACGGTCGCCCGGGCGAACTGTTCCGTACCGAGCAGGGCGGCAACGCCTACGCCGAGGATGCCCGGCTCATCCCCCAGGACTACCACTACGACGAGACCTACGCCGCCGTCGCCGAAGCCTGGGATACTCGCCGGGACGAGTGGGTGCAGAAGCTCGAGGGCCAAATCGACCGGGTCGTCGCCGCCGCGAAGCCGCACAACCTGCACGTCGGCCAGACTGAGGCGTGGGGCATGGTCAACTGGCTCGACCACCCGCTGCTCGACTGGCGCATCCACCGCGAGACCGCCGAGGTCGGCACGGCGATCGCCGCTCGCCGCGGTTTCTCGTTTGACTGCACCGCCAACTTCTGCCACCCGCACTTCCTCGGTTTCTGGGACGACGTGCCGTGGCACCGCAGCGTCACGGATGTAATCCGCTCGGGCGTCCCGCGCCTGGATCGGGGCCGGGCATGAGGCTGAGGTCGCTGACGACATTTCTGTGCGACGCCTACCGCACCAATTGGGTGCTCGTGAAGCTCGAGACCGAAGACGGACTGCACGGCTGGGGCGAGGCCACGCTCGAGTACAAGGAGCACGCGGTCGAGCAGGCGATGCTCGTGCTCGAGGAATCGCTGCGGGGCCGCGACCTCGGCGCGATCCAGGCCTGGTGGCAGGACGCCTACCGCGACGCCTACTGGCGCGGGGGAGCCGTGCTCACAAGTGCCCTCTCGGCAATCGAGATGGCGCTGTGGGACCTCAAGGGCAAGGCCCTCGGGGTGCCCGTGTTCGAACTGTTCGGCGGGCACGCGCGCGACGACATCCCCTGCTACGCCAACGGATGGTTCGCCGGAGCCCGCACACCGGAGGAATTCGCCGACAAGGCCGTCGAGGCTGCCGAGTGGGGCTACCGTGCCATCAAGTGGGACCCGTACGGCTCGGCGTTCCGATCGCTCAGCTCGGCCGAGCTGAGCGCGTCGATGAGGGTTGTTGAGGCCGTCGCCTCCGCCGTCGAGGGTCGTGCCGAGCTCATCATCGAGGCGCACGGTCGCTTTGAGCTGCCGACCGCGGAGCGCATCGCCCACGCACTTGAGGGGCTAGACGTGCTGTGGCTCGAGGAGCCGCTCATCCCCGGCAACCTTGCAAACTATGCCCGGCTCAAGGAACGCACGACTACGCCGCTGTCGCTCGGCGAGCGGCTCTACACGCGGTGGGACTTCCGCGAGGTCTTCGAGACCGGCTGCGCCGACTACGTGCAGCCCGACGTCTCGCACGCCGGCGGCATCTGGGAGACACGGATGATCGGCGCGCTCGCCGAGCTCTGGCAGACGGGCTTCGCCCCGCACAACCCCTCCGGTCCCGTCGCCAACGCGGCGACGCTGCAACTGGCCGCCTGCACCCCCAACTTCAGCTACCTCGAGACCATGGCCACCGACGTGCCGTGGCGCTCTGAGGTGGCCGTGGAGCAGTCCGTGATCACCCACGGCGTCGCCCGCGTCTCGACCGCCCCCGGGCTTGGAGTCGAGATCGACGAGGCGGCGCTCGCCAGGCATCCGTACGTACGCCATGACCTGCGCCACTACACCGGCGCACTCACCGAGATCCGACCCGACAACGCCACCGCACGACACGAGGAGAGCACCGTATGACCCGGCCGCTTGAGGGGAAGTGGGCCCTTGTCACCGGCTCCGCCCACAACCTGGGGTTCGCCATCGCGAGCGAACTCGCTGAACTGGGTGCCCGCATCGTCGTGCACGGGATGCACGTTCCCGAGCAGGCCGCCGCGCGCATCGCCGAGGCGCACCCCGGTTCTGACCCCGTCGCCCTCGGCTTCGACCTCTCGGACGCCGAAGCCGTGGCCGCGGGGTTCGCCGAACTTGAGGCGCGGGGCATCCAGCTCGACATCCTCGTCAACAACGCCGCGCACCTCGGCATCACCGAGACAACGGCCATCGAGCAGCCGGCGGAGCTGTTCCGGGACGTACTCGAGGTAAACGTATTCGGCACCTATCAGTGTTCGATCCTCGCAGTGCGCTCGATGGCGCAGCGCGGCGGGGGCTCGATCGTCAATATCTCCTCGCTCGCGGGCCAGCGGGCCATCCACGACCGTCTCGCCTACAACACCTCCAAGGCCGCAATCGACGGGATGACCCGCTCGATGGCCATCGACTTCGCCGAGTACGGCGTGCGCGTCAACGCGATCGCACCTGGATATGTGTGGAGCGACCGGTGGGAGGCGATTGGCGAGGAGGAGGCCGAGCGTCGGCGCTCGCGGATCCCGGCGGGGGCCGAGACGACGCAGCGCGAGATCGCGAGCCTCGTGGGGTACCTGGTCTCTCCGAGCGCGCCGACGCTCACCGGTGAGGTCATCGTGATCGACGGAGGTCTTGCGGCGCAGCAGTCGCCGCGCGAGACGGCTGCGGCGAACTAAGGTGTGTTGCTGAAGGGATTCGTTGCGTGGGGCGGCGAGTCTGTTTGTCGTGTCGCGTGTGATGTGATCTCTGACAGGGTGTGGGCTGTGATCGGCCCGTTGTTCCCGCCGGGGAAGACGGGCGGCCGTCCGCCGGTGGATCGCCGGACGATGGTGGAGGCGGCCGCGTGGCGTTTCCGGACCGGGGCGCCGTGGCGTGACGTGCCGGAGCCGCCTGACCATGGAATAGGCCGGTCGTGGGGTGGTTTGACCACCAGGGTGCATCTCGTTGCGGACGGGCGCGCGGCCGCCCGGATCGCGTGCTGGCCCAGCAGCACCGCTACCGCGGCCGGAACGTCGTCGAGCGGTGCTTCAACAAGCTCAAGCAATGGCGCGGCATCGCGATGCGCTCCGACAAGACCGCCCGCAGCTACGAAGCCGGAATCTGCCTCGCAGGGCGTACGAGCAGTCGTTGCATACTCGATGGTGTGGCTGACGACGCACGAGACGCAGATGACCTTCCCCCTCGCGTGAGCGCCCCCGAGCTCCTCGCCGTCGGGGAGACCATGGCGATGGTCGCGCCGATGGACGGATCGCGGCTCGTGGAGGCGCGCGAGTTCCGGCTCGACGCCGGCGGTGCGGAGTCCAACGTGGCGGCGCACGTCGCCGCGCTCGGGCACCGGTCCGCCTGGTACAGCCGACTCGGCGACGACGCCCTGGGCGACCGCATCCTCCGACAGCTCGAGGCGCTCGGCGTCGACGTGAGCCGCGTGGAGCGGGACGCGGAGCATCCGACGGGTCTCTACGTGAAGGACCCCGGTCACGGCGTGCGGTACTACCGCAGGGGCTCGGCGGCGTCGCACCTGACGCCCGAGCACGCGGCGCAGGTCGACCTCGACGGGGTGCGGATCCTGCATCTGTCGGGCATCACGGCGGCGATCTCGGACACGGCCTCCGCGTTCCTCGACGCGCTCATCGACAGGGCGCGCGAGGCCGGGGTCCCGGTGAGCTTCGACGTGAACCACCGGGCGGCGCTCTGGCCGCTCGGGGTCGCGGCGCTGCGCCTGCGCGAGCTCGCCGCGCGCGCGGACATCGTCTTCGTCGGGCGCGACGAGGCCGAGACGCTCTGGGGGACCGCGACCGCGGCGGGCGCCCGCGCGGCGCTGCCGGAGCCGGCCGAGCTCGTCGTCAAGGACGGCGACGTCGGCGCGACGCTCTTCGACGCGGAGGGCGAGCACTTCGTGCCGGCCCTCGAGGTCGAGGTCGTCGAGGCGGTCGGGGCGGGTGACGCCTTCGCGGGCGGCTTCCTCGCGGCCCGGCTGGCGGGGGGCGGACCCGAGGAGTGCCTGACCGCGGGACACGAGCGCGCCGCGCTCGTGCTGCAGACCACGAGCGACACGATCGAGGAGACGGCGTGAGCGGGTTCGACGACATCTTCCAGGGAGCGCCGCTCATGGCGATCCTGCGCGGCATGGGCGTGGAGCGGTCCGTCCGCCTCGCGACCACCGCGTGGGAGCTCGGCATCGACGCCGTCGAGGTGCCGGTGCAGAGCGAGGAGGACGAGCGGACGCTGCGCGAGCTCGTGCGGTTGGGCGCCGAGCGCGGCAAGGCCGTCGGGGCGGGGACGATCGTCTCGCCCGAGCTCGTGACCGTCGCGAAGGACGCGGGCGCACGCTACCTCGTGTGCCCGGGCCTCGACCCGCGCGTCGTGGAGGCGGCGGCGGAGGCGGGGCTCCCGATCCTCCCGGGCGTCGCGACGCCGAGCGACGTGCAACTCGCCGTGTCGCTCGGCCTCGACTGGCTCAAGGCCTTCCCCGCGACCTGGCTCGGCACCTCGTGGTTCACGCACATCCGGGGGCCGTTCCCGCACGTGCGCTTCGTCGCGACGGGCGGGCTCGACGCCTCCAACGTGTCGGACTTCCTCGACGCCGGCGTGCGCGTCGCGGCCGTCGGCTCGGCCCTCGAGGACGCCTCCCAGCTCGAGCGCCTCGCCGAGGTGCTGCGCACGCGGAGGAGCCCGTCGCCCTGAAAGCAGCGCTGCTGCTGCCTACCTGCGTCGTGACAGCGCGGTGAGTACGCCGGTGCACGCGTCCGCGCCCCGGGGCGTCACGGCTCCAGCAGGATCGTGAGGATCTCGAACGGCCGCAGCTCGAGCGCGCCGAGGTCGACCGGCACGAGGGGCCGCTCCAGGAGGTCGACGCGCGTCGCGAACCGGTGCGGGATGCGCGTCGTCACCGCCGTCGACGCGGAGCGCCCGAGGCTCTCGTAGAGCCGCAGCACGACCCCCTCGCCCTCGTCCGCGTGCTTCACGGTCTCGACGACGACGCCCGGGTCGGAGCTCGCGACGAGGCTGTCGAACTCGACCCCGTGCGCCGGGCGCAGCGGGTTGTTCAGCCGGTAGCCGTCGCGCACGACCTCGCCGAGGGCCCCGGGCGCGAACGGCCGGATCGCGTACGTGAACTCGTGCACGCCACGGTCGGCCGTGCGGTCGGGGAAGGTGGGGGAGCGCAGGAGGTTGAGGCTGAGGAGTCCGTTCTTCGCGCGGTGACCGTACTTGCCGTCGTTGAGCAGCGCGAAGCCGCCGTCCCCGTCCTCCACGGCGATCCACTTGTGCGCGACCACCTCGAACTGGGCGCGCTCGACCGGGTCGCGCTCGGTCGTGGGGCGGCGGATGTGGCCGAACTGGATCTCGCACGCCGCCTCGTCGGCCCAGCGGCTCGGCCGGAACTCGGCCCGCAGCATCCGGTGGCTCGCGCGCCAGTCGACGCGCGTCTCGAAGCGCACGAGTTCGCTGCCGTGCTCGAGCACGATGCGCTGCTCGACCTCGACGCCCGGCCCGGTGAGCCGCTGCTCGCGCACGACGGTGGGGCCGTCGATGCGCGTCGCGGATGCCGCGAGCCGCAGCTGCCGCGGGCGCCGCTCGGCGTAGCGGGGGTCGATGTCCCACGCGTCGAACGGCCACTGGTAGGGATCGCGGTGCACCACGAGCCGGCCCAGGCCGGCCCCCGCGTGCTCGGTGCCCGCGGCGTCGGTGAGCGAGGTGATGACGCCGTGGTCGTCGAACCGCAGCTCGACGACGCCGTTCGAGATCGACGACGGCAGGGCGGTGAGCCGGAACGGCCCGGTCGCGCGCTCGAGCCGCGCGGCCGCGTAGGGCTCGACGACCGCGCGGTGCCACGCGCCGTCGACGCGCACGTGCTCGTCGCGCGGGAAGCTCGTGAGGTTGACGACCGTGTCGACGTCGCTCGTCGACAGGCCCGACAGCGTCCGGTCGGCGAGCGCGTCGAGCTCCCCCTCGAGTCGCACGTAGGTCTCCCGCGCCTCGCGGTTGACCCGCTCGATCGCCGAGCCCGGCAGGATGTCGTGGAACTGGTTCAGCAGCACCTCGCGCCACACGGGCTCGAGCTCGGCGCGCGTGTCGACGCCCGACGCGACCGAGAGCGCCTCGACGTCGTGCAGCATCCGCTCGACGGTGCGGTTGTGGCGCTTCGTCGCGCCCTGGGTCGTGTAGGTGCCCTGGTGCGCCTCGAGGTACAGCTCGCCGTGGTGGTGGTGCAGCGAGGCGAGGTCGGGATGCCGCTCGAGGCGCTCGAAGAACGCGCGCGCCGTCGAGAACTCGACGCGGGGGAGCCCCTCGACCCCCTGACCGTCGCGACCGCGCTCGCGCTCGAGCACCTCGAGGTGGACCTCGCCCGGCCCGCCGCCTCCGTCGCCCGAGCCGTAGACGAGCAGGGCGGTGCCGAGCGCGCGCTCGGGGTACTGCGCGAGGGCCTTCAGCAGGTTGTCGGCCGCGCCGCGCGAGTTGTAGTCGCCCTCGGGCGGCATGTGCACGAGCACGTCGGTGCCGTCGATGCCGTGCCAGCGGAAGGTGCGGTGCGGGAAGTCGTTCGTCTTGTTCCAGGCGAGCTTGATCGTGACGAAGCGGTCCATGCCCGCCCCCCGCAGGATCTGCGGCAGCTGCCCCGAGTAGCCGAAGGTGTCGGGCAGCCAGCAGAGGCGCAGCTGCTCGTCGTCGAGCCCGAACTCCTCGCGCAGGAACCGCCGCCCCACGGTGGCCTGCCGGATGAGCGCCTCGCCCGCGGGGAGGTTGGTGTCGGGCTCGACCCAGAAGCCGCCCTGCAGCTCGAGCCGCCCCTCGTGCACGGCGCCGCGGATCCGCTCGAAGATGGCGGGCTGCTCGGCCTTCATCCACGCGAGCTGCTGCGGCTGGCTCGTGCCGTAGACGTAGCCCGGCCGGCGCTCGAGGGTCTCGAGGGCGCGCGTGTAGGTGCGTGCGGCCTTGCGGCGCGTCTCGCGCAGCGGCCACAGCCACGCCATGTCGAGGTGGCTGTGGCCGACCGCGGAGAACACGAGCTCAGAGGTCGACGGTCGCGAGAGCGGGTCGGCGAGCACCTCGCGTGCGGCGGCCGCGTCGCCCCCGCGGAAGAGGTCCCACGCCTGGTCGAGCGCGCGGTGAAGGCGGTAGGCGAGCGTCTCGTCGTCGGTCGCCCCGGCGAGCACCGCGAGGGTCAGGTAGTCGTAGTAGAGCCCGAACACGGTGTCGTCGCGGCGGGCGAGCCGCGCCCCGTGGAACACCCCGCGGCCGACCTCGTAGAGGATGAAGCCGTTGTAGGCGACGTCGGCGTAGAGCTCGACGCGTGCGCCCGCCGCGAGCGGCTCCCCGACCGGCCGGTAGCGGCCGCCCGCGTGCGGCAGGTCACCCTGCTGGAAGACCGTCGTCGTCGCGCCGACGATGCTCCCCTCGGCGTCGTGCACGAGGCCCTCGCCGCGCACGCCGAGCATGACGATCGCGCCGTCGGCATCCGCGGGCACCTCGCCCGTGATCCGCAGCCACGCGCACTCGAGCACCCCGCCGAACGCCCGCCCGGGACGGATCGGCTGGAACGCCGCGCGGTCGAGCTCGCCGAACGGGACCGGCTCGGCCGAGCGCGCGACCTCGGCGTCGAGCGTCGCGACGGTCTCGTAGACGCGCTTGCGGATGCGGCGGAGCCGGCGGTAGTGCTCGGGCTGCTCGACGCGGATCCCGAGGAGGAACGGAAGGAAACCCGCCATCGACCCTCCCTCGCGCGCTAGGCCGAGTCTATGTCCGCGTGCGCGCGGGGCTATCGTTCCCTTCGTGAGCACACCGGGACGGTCGGAGCGGCGGTCGGGCGGCCGCGTGACGATCAGCGACATCGCCGAGCGCGCGGGCGTCTCGATCGGCGCGGTGTCGTTCGCGCTCAACGGGCGCAAGGGCGTCTCGGACGAGACGCGCGCCCGCATCCTGCGCGTCGCCGACGAGCTCGGGTGGGCGCCGTCGACGGCGGCGCGCTCGCTCGCCGAGGCGAAGACCGAGACCTTCGGGCTCGTGCTCGCGCGCGACCCGCACAACCTCGGCGTCGAGTCGTTCTACATGGAGTTCTTCGCCGGGCTCGAGATCGAGCTGTCGAAGCGCGGCTTCAGCCTCCTGCTTCAGGTCGTCGGCTCGAACGACGACGCGCTCGAGACGCTTCGGAAGTGGCACCGCACGCGCCGCGTCGACGGCGTCGTGCTCACCGACCTCACGGTCGACGACCCGCGCGCCGCGTTCGCGGCCGAGGCGGGCCTGCCGGCGGTCGTCGTGGGCGACCCGAGCGTCGCGGGCGGCCTCACGAGCGTCTGGACGGATGACGCGGCCTCGATGCGCGAGGCCGTGCGTCACCTCGCGGGGCTCGGCCACCGCCGCATCGCGCGCGTCGCGGGGCTCGAGGCGCTCGCCCACACGCGCATCCGGGACGACGCGTTCCTCGACGAGACGCGGGCGCTCGGGATCGAGCCGATCGTGCTCCGCACCGACTACACGCCCGTGCTCGGCGAGCGCGTGACGCGCGAGGCGCTCACCGCCCCCGAGCCGCCGACGGCGCTCATCTACGACAACGACGTCATGGCGGTCGCGGGCCTCACGGTCGCGATGGAGCTCGGGCTCGGGGTGCCGTCCGACCTCTCGATCATCGCGTGGGACGACTCGGTGCTGTGCGAGCACACCCTCCCGAAGCTCACGGCCCTGAGTCACGACGTCGTGGCCTTCGGCTCCCACGTCGCGCGCCGCCTCTTCGACGTCGTCGCGGGCTCCGCCCCGGCCGCGTTCCTCGACTCCTCGCCGTCGCTCGTCGTCCGCGGCTCGACCGGCCCGCGATAACAGATCGATAAAGCGCTTTACTTAAAGCGCTTTAGTTCATACGCTCCCGAGCATCCCCCATCGACGCGGGATCCCCCCTCGCGTCGATGCACCACGGGGTCCGATACAAGGGAGTATTCGCATGGCATCACGCAACGCGATCATCGGCCTTGTCGCGGGCGCGGCGACGGCGGCACTGCTGCTCACGTCGTGCTCGAGCGGCGGAGGCGACGACGCGAACAACACCATCGACGGCGACGTGAAGGGCGAGGTGACCTTCGTCACCTGGCGCACCGACCTCATCCAGGACGGCACCTTCGAGGAGTACGCAGCCCAGTTCCACGAGAAGTACCCGGATGCGACGGTCACGTTCGAGGGCATCACCGACTACGAGGGCGAGCTGCGCACGCGCCTCTCCACCACGAACTACGGCGACGTGCTCGGCATCCCGAACAGCGTGCTGCCCGACCAGTTCGCGGACTTCTTCGAGCCGCTCGGCGAGACCGACGACCTCGCGGCCGACTACCGCTTCCTCGCGCCGAAGAGCTACGAGGGCGTGCAGTACGGCATCGCGCTCGGCGGCAACGCCAACGGCCTCATCTACAACAAGGACGTCTTCGAGGCCGCCGGCGTCACCGAGGTGCCGAAGACGTCCGAGGAGTTCCTCGCGGCGATGAAGGCCATCGCCGACAGCACCGACGCCATCCCGTACTACACGAACTACAAGGACGGATGGCCGCTCAGCCAGTGGTCGAGCAACATCGGCGCCATCACGGGAGACCCGGATGCGCAGAACGCCATGACGAAGGACGACGAGCCCTGGACCCCGGGCAGCGACATCTACACGATCGACAAGCTCATCTACGACCTCGTCGCCGGCGGCTACACCGAGGCCGACCCGCTCACGACGAACTGGGAGCAGTCGAAGGTCGACTTCGCGACCGGCAAGATCGGGACGATGGCGCTCGGCTCGTGGGCGATCTCGCAGATGCAGGCCGCCGCGAGCGACAACGGCATCGACCCCGAGGTCGTCGGCTACATGACCTTCCCGGCCACCGCGCCCGACGGCACGCAGTACGCGGTCGTCGGCGGCGACTACAACCTCGGCATCAACAAGCACTCGAAGGTGAAGGCGGCCGCCAAGGCGTGGATCGACTTCCTCATCGAGGACTCCGGGTTCACCGACACGCAGGGCATGGTCTCGCCGCTGCTGTCGAAGGACCTGCCCGACAACCTCGCCGGGCTCACCGAGGAAGGCGTCGAGCTCATCGAGCTCACCCCCGCCCCGGCCGGCGAGGAGGCCCTCTTCAACAACATCGCGGACGGCGCCCAGATCGACATCTGGGGCAACATCTACCGGCAGAAGCTCGTCGACATCGCACGCGGTGCCGCCGACGGCGACTTCGACTCCTACATCGCGGAGCTCAACGCGCGGTGGGCGGAGTCGCGCGCCGAGCAGGGCTGATGGTCGCGATCACCAGCACACCTCCCCGCACGCCTCGGCGTCGCGGCCGGCGGGGGCCCTCCGGGGTCCCCGCCGGGCGGGGGGCCGTGGCCCGTCTCACGCCCTACCTGTTCCTCCTCGCGGCGGTCGGGCTGCTCCTGCTGCTCACCTACCTGCCCGCCGCGAACATGCTCTGGTACTCGCTCACCGACTGGGACGGCCTCGACCTCGAGAAGGAGTTCGTCGGCGTCGACAACTACGTCGAGGTGTTCACCAACCCGCAGATCTTCGCCGTCTTCGGCGTGAGCCTCTACTACTTCGCGGGCTCGTTCCTGCAGATGGGGATCGCGCTCTACTTCGCGGCGCTGCTGAGCTACCGCACTCGGTTCTCGAACCTGTTCCGCGGCATCCTGTTCTTCCCGTACCTCATCAACGGCGTCGCGATCGGGTTCGTGTTCCTCTACCTGTTCCAGCCGGGCGGCACGCTCGACACCGTGCTCGGGTGGTTCGGCCTCGCCGACCCGCCCAAGTGGCTCGGCGATCCCGCGATCGCCAACTACTCGCTCGCCGCGACGAGCGTGTGGCGCTACACGGGGCTCAACTTCGTGCTCTTCCTCGGAGCGATCCAGTCGATCCCCGGCGAGCTCTACGAGGCCGCCGAGATCGACGGCGCCAACCGCTGGCAGCAGTTCTGGGCGCTCACCTTCCCCGGCATCCGGCGCATCATCGGGCTGAGCTTCATCCTCGCGATCGCCGGCAGTCTCTCGGTGTTCGAGATCCCGTTCATCATGACGGGCGGCGCCAACGGCACCTCCACCTTCGTCATCCAGACGCTGCAGACGGCGTTCAACTTCCGGCAGGTCGGGCTCGCCTCGGCCATGGCCATCGTGCTGCTCGCGATCGTGCTCGTCGTCACCTTCGTGCAGCGCAAGCTCTTCCCCGACGAGAAGGTCGACCTCACATGACCACGACCCACCCCACGCGGTACCGCGCGGCGGCCGCGGCATCCGGAACCGTCAAGTACGTCTCGCTCGTCATCGGCGCGCTCGTGACGCTCATCCCGCTGTCGGTGCTCTTCATCGCGAGCTTCAAGACGTCGAGCGAGTTCGGGCAGACGGGTCCGTTCGACCTGCCGGCCAACTGGTTCAACCTCGACAACTACATCGAGGCGTTCAACAAGGGCGGCATGGTCGAGGGCTTCCTCAACACGACGATCATCCTGCTCTTCTCGCTCGCGGGAACGATCGTCATCGGCACCATGGCGGCCTACGCGATCGACAGGTTCCAGTTCCGCGGCAAGAGGCTCGTCGTCGCGCTGTTCCTCATCGCGACGCTCATCCCGGGGGTCACGAGCCAGGTCGCGACCTTCCAGATCATCAACGGGCTCGGCCTCTACAACTCGATGGCGGCGCTCATCCTGCTGTTCATGGGGACCGACATCGTCTCCATCTACATCTTCATCCAGTTCATGCAGTCGATCCCGACCTCCATCGACGAGGCCGCGATGCTCGACGGCGCCAACCGCTGGACCATCTACTGGCGCGTGATCCTGCCGCTCCTGCGGCCGGCGATCGCGACGGTCGTCATCGTGAAGGGCATCGCCATCTACAACGAGTTCTACCTCCCGTTCCTCTACTGGCCGTCGGAGGGCGTGATCTCCACCTCGCTGTTCCGGTTCAAGGGCCCGTTCGGCGCCCACTGGGAGACGATCGCTGCGGGCACCGTGCTCGTGATCGTGCCGACGCTCATCGCGTTCGTGCTGCTGCAGCGCTTCATCTACCGCGGTCTCGCGACGGGGGCGGTCAAGTGACGGCGCGCGAGCTGCACACCGGGTGGACGGTGCGCGCGGCGGGTGGGCCCGTGCCGGAGGCCCTCGTCGATGCGCGACTGGCGGATGCCGGTGTGCCGGCGGTCGTGCCGGGTGTCGTGCACCAGGCGCTCCTCGACGCGGGCCTCATCCCCGATCCCTACCTCGACGACAACGAGTCGGCGCTCGCGTGGATCGGGCTCGTCGACTGGGAGTACGCGCTGCGGCTCGAGGCGACGGATGCCGAGCTCGCGGCCGACCGGCTCGAGCTCGCGTTCGACGGGCTCGACACGGTCGCGACGGTCACGCTCGACGGGCGCGTGCTCGGCGAGACGGCGAACCAGCACCGGCGCTACCGCTTCGACGTGACGGGGCTCGTGCGTGCCGGCGGAAGCGAGCTGCGCATCCGGTTCCGCAGCCCCGTGCGCTACGCGAACGAGCAGAGTCTCGCGCTCGGCCCGCGCCCGCGGCCCTACCCGATGCCGTTCGAAGCGATCCGCAAGTCGGCGTGCAACTTCGGCTGGGACTGGGGCATCGCGACGTTCACGAGCGGCGTCTGGCGCTCGGTGCGGCTCGAGGCGTGGTCGACCGCGCGGATCGCGGAGGCGCGCGTCGCGGCCGCGGCGGTCGGCGAGGGCGGGGTCGTGACGGCCGAGGTCTCGGTCGCGCGCGCCTCGGACGCCGGGCTCGAGGTGGAGCTCGAGGTCGCGCTTCCGGACGGCGGGGTCGCGGTCGCGCGGGCGGCGATCGGCCCCGGCGCCTCGGAGGCGTCGCTGCGGGTCGAGCTCGAGGCGGTCGAGCGTTGGTGGCCGGTCGGCCACGGCGCGCAGCCGCTCTCCGACGTCGCGGTGCGGCTGCGTCGGACGGACGGCGGCGAGCTGCTCGACGAGACCTCGCGCCGCGTCGGCTTCCGCACCCTCCGCTGGGACACCGAGCCCGACGCCGACGGACGACCCTTCCAGCTCGTCGTCAACGAACGCCCCGTCTGGGTCAAGGGCGTCAACTGGATCCCGGATGACGCCCTCTTCCCGCGCGTCGACCGCGCCCGCTACGAGCGCCGCCTGCGCCAGGCGGCCGCGGCGGGCGTCAACCTCGTGCGCGTGTGGGGCGGCGGCATCTACGAGGACGACGCGTTCTACGACCTCGCCGACGAGCTGGGGCTCCTCACCTGGCAGGACTTCCTCTTCGCCTGCGCGGCCTACCCGGAGGAGGAGCCCATCCGCTCGGAGGTCGAGGCGGAGGCCCGCGACAACGTCGCGCGCATCGCCCACCACGCTTCGCTCGCGCTGCTCACGGGCAACAACGAGAACCTGTGGGGCCGCGTCGACTGGGGCTGGGAGACCCGACTCGACGGTGCGACGTGGGGCGAGCTCTACTACTACGACGAGCTGCCGGCGGTCGTCGCCGAGCTCGCGCCGCACGTGCCCTACGCGCCCGGCAGCCCGTTCAGCCCGGACCGCGACCAGCATCCGAACGACGAGACGAGCGGCTCGACGCACCTGTGGGAGCAGTGGAACCGGCGGGGCTGGGAGACCTACCGCGAGCACACGCCGCGCTTCGTCGCGGAGTTCGGATGGCAGGGCCCGCCCGCCTGGACGACCCTGACGCGCGCGCTCAGCGATGACCCGCTCACCCCCGAGTCGCCCGGCATGCTCGTGCACCAGAAGGCGATCGAGGGCAACCAGAAGCTCGTCGACGGGCTGCTGCCGCACTACCGCGTGCCGCGCGACATGGACGCCTGGCACTGGGCGATGCAGCTGGGCCAGGCGAACGCGGTCGGCTTCGCGCTCGAGCACTTTCGCTCGCACGCGCCGCGCACCTCGGGTGCCGTCGTGTGGCAGCTCAACGACTGCTGGCCGGTGACCTCGTGGGCGGCGATCGACGGCGACGGTCGTGAGAAGCCGCTCTACTTCGCGCTCAAGAACGCCTTCGCCCCCCGGGTCGTGACGATCCAGCCGCGCGGCGCGGCGCTCGCGGCGGTGGTCTCGAACGACACCGCGGATGCGTGGGAGGGCTCGCTCGTGCTCGCGCGCCGCGGGTACGACGGCGCGGTGCTCGCCGAGGTCTCGGTGCCGGTGTCGGTCGCGCCGTGGTCGAGCGCGACTGTGGAGCTGCCGGATGCCGTTGCCGCATTCGGCGACCCGGCATCCGAGCTGCTCGTCGCGTCTCTCGACGGTGTGCGGGGGCTCTCGTTCGGCACCCGGCCGCGGGAGTCTGCGCTGCCGGTGGCGCGGTTCGAGGTGCGCACGGCGTTCGGCGGCGAGTCCGACGAGCTGCTCGTGACGGTCGTGGCCGAGACGCTGCTGCGCGACGTCACGCTGCTCGTCGACAAGGTGCACCCGGATGCGACGGTCGACTCGGGACTCGTGACGCTGCTGCCGGGGGAGGCGCACACCTTCCACGTGCGGGGCGCGGGGGGCGCTGCGGCATCCGCGTTCGCCGACCCGCGCGTACTGCGCTCGGGCAACGAGCTGGTGGTCCGGTGAGCGGGGCCCCGGTGAGCGGCGAAGCGTCGAGCGCGCTCGAGACCCTGCGCATCGCCGGTGACCCCGTGTGCGGCATGACGTGGGGCTGGGTCGGCACGTGCGGCACGTGGGCGACTCCCGAGGCCGCGGAGTCGATGCGCCGCATGGCCGAGCACGGTGTCACGTGGACGGCCATCGCCTACGCGACCGAGCAGGCCACGGCGTTCTCGACCGACATCCCCTTCGAGCGCGGGCCGCAGGTGGGCGACGACGAGATCGTCGGCGCCATCCGCGCGGCCCACTCGCTCGGGCTGCGGGTGTGCCTCAAGCCCGTCGTGAACGTCGCCGACGGCACGTGGCGCGCGCACATCGGCTTCTTCGACTGGGACGTTCCCGGCGAGCCGAGCTGGACGGAGTGGTTCGCGTCATACCGGCGGTTCATCCTGCACGCGGCGCGCATCGCCGAGGCCGAGGGCTGCGCGATGCTGTGCGTCGGGTGCGAGATGGTGCGCTCCGACTCGCGGGAGGCCGAGTGGCGCGCCCTCATCGCGGGGGTGCGCGAGGTTTACTCGGGGCTCGTCACCTACAACTGCGACAAGTACCAGGAGGATCGCGTCACGTGGTGGGACGCCGTCGACGTGATCTCGTCGAGCGGCTACTACCCGATCGACGGATGGGAATCGCAGCTCGACCGCATCGAGGCGGTCGTCGCGGCATCGGGCAAGCCGTTCTTCTTCATGGAGGCGGGCTGCCCCTCGCGCACCGGCTCGGCGGCACGGCCCAACGACTGGGCGCTGCCGGGCGAGCCCTCGGGCGCGGAGCAGCTGCGCTACTACGAGGCGATGTTCGACGCCGTGCGCGCGCGGCCCTGGGTGCGCGGGCTCATGCTGTGGGACTGGCCGGCCCGCTTGTACCCTGAGCAGGACGCGGTGGCGAACGACGACTACTGCCCGTTCGGCAAGCCGGCGGGCGAGCTCATGGCGGCCCGCTACCGCGACTGGAGCACGGAGGGGTAGTTGTGGACGAGGTGCTGCTCGCGATCGACGCGGGGCAGACGGGCATCAAGCTGCGTCTCGAGCGTCCCGGCGCCGAGCCGGTCGAGCGCGTGCTCCCGGGGGTGCGCACCGACCAGCCGCTCCTGCCGCAGCTCGCGGATGCCGCGCGCACCGTCGCGGGGGAGGTGCCGATCGACGTGGTGGCGGCAGGCGCCTCCGGCCTCACGAGCCTCGAGCACGACGCGTCCGCGCTCCGCGACCTCCTGCCGTGGGACTCGCGCGTGCTGCTCGCCCACGACTCGGTGACCTCCTACCTCGGCACCCTCGGCGAGCTGCCGGGCGTCGTCGTCGCGAGCGGCACGGGCTCGATCGTGTTCGCCGTCGGCCCCGCGGGGGTCGCGCGCGTCGACGGCTGGGGCTACCTCATGGGAGACGCCGGCAGCGGCTTCTGGCTGGGCAGGCAGGCGCTCGACGCCGTCATGCGGGCCCACGACGGCCGTGGTCCCGCCACCTCGCTCACCGCGGTCGTGCGCGAGCACTGGCCCGACCTCGAGGACGCCTACGTGCTGCTCCAGTCCGACCCCGCGCGCGTGAGCGTCGTCGCATCCTTCGCGCGCGCCGTCGCCGAGCACGCGGACACGGACCCCGTGGCCGCCCGCATCTGCCGTGAGGCGGGGGAGGAGCTCGCCCTCTCCGCCGTGACCGCCCTGCGCCGCGTCGGCGTCGAGACCTCGCCGTTCGTGAGCGCGATCGGCGGCGTGCTCCGCGGAGCCCACGTGCGCGCGGCGTTCGAGGAGGCCGTGCTCGCCGTGCACCCGACCGCCCGATTCGAGGCTCCGCACGGCACGGGCATCGACGGGGCCGTCGCGCTCGCGCGCCTCGCCCCCGAGCACCCCCTGCGCAAGCTCGTCGCCACAGCGGGTTGAGCGGCTCGCTCGCTCCATCGCTGGTCGAGTAGCGCCGCAGGCGCGTGTCGAGACCAGCCCCCGCTCAACCCCCCGGCACGACCCCCACGAGCTCGCCCAGCCACGCCTGCGCACGGCGCACGAGCATCCGGGCGGGCGCCGTGTCGGCGGCCCAGTTCTCGAAGGCGTGCGGCGTCCCCGCCGTGACGTCGAGCGTCACGGGGACGCCCGCCTGCTCGAGGCGCCGGGCGTACTCGACGTCCTCGTCGTGGAAGAGCTCGATGTCGCCCACGCAGATCCACGCGGGCGGGAGCCCGGCGAGGTCGGGCCGCCGCGCGGCGACGGCGTAGGCCGGCACCTCGTACGAGCCGGGCGGCCGCCCGAGGTAGGAGCTCCAACCGAAGCGGTTGAGCACGTTGTTCCACACGAAGTGGTCGAGCGCGTCGAGCTCGGTGCGCGCCGCCGTGCGGTCGTCGAGCATCGGGCAGAACAGCCACTGCCCGAGCGGATGCGCGCCCGTGTCGTGCAGGAGCTGCACGACGCTCGCCGCGAGCCCGCCGCCCGCGCTCTCCCCACCCACGACGACGCGTCGCGGGTCGACGCCCAACGACGGGGCGTGCGCCTGCAGCCACTGCCACGCGGCGTGGATGTCCTGCAACGCTGCGGGGAACGGATGCTCGGGCGCGAGCCGGTAGTACGCCGACACGACGGTCATCCCGAGCGCCGCGGCCGTCTCGCTCACGAGCCGCTCGTCCTGCCGGGGGTTGCCGAGCACGAGGCCGCCGCCGTGGATCCAGAGGAGGGCCGCATCCGTGCGCTGCGCGGGAGGCTGGTACAGGCGCACCTTCGCGGCCCCCGCGCGCAGCGTGCGCACGCGCACCCCGCGGGCGCGCTTGACCGGCATGACCGACAGCGCGACACCCGCCGCGCGGCGCACGGCCGGCTTCGTCGGGTCGGCGGTGGGTGCGGTTCGGGTGGCGGAACGGAGGTCGACGTCGACCCGCTCGAGGTCCATAGCCGCCACTCTGTCGGCAACCGCCGGGTCGGGTCAACGACGGTGATCGGCGCGTCGCGGCCCTTGTCGGTTACGTCGTGAGGCGCTCGGCGACAACTCGTCACACACCGTGACGCGACCGGCGCGAATGTGACACGACGCGTTTGCCGCGGCGGGGCGACCGTGCGTTCAATGGGCGCTCCCGCACCTGTGGACCACCAGCACGAAAGGCGACACCGTGTCCGATCAGAAGTCGACGCCCGAGGCCACGAGCGACCTCCGCTCCGCCGTCGAGGCGAGCAGCAAGAAGAAGCGCAACATCCTCATCGGCGTGATCGCGGCGATCGTGGCGGCCGTGCTCGTGGTCGGCGGCGTCGTGCTCGGCACGTCGCTCGGCGGTCAGCGCGCCGAGGCCGACGGCGACGCCGGCGGAACGGCCGCCGAGCCCATCAAGGTCCGGATCGCCGTCTCCGAGGACTCCGCCTTCCAGGACGCCATCAAGGAGGTCGCCGCCGAGCAGGGCCTCGAGATCGAGTGGGTGAACACCGAGGACTGGGTGCTCCCCAACACCGAGCTCGTGGCCGGCACCGTCGACGCCAACGCGTTCCAGCACATCCTGTACCTCTCGGCGTTCAACGCCGAGAACGGGGCAGACCTCGCGCCCGTGTTCTCGACCGTCATCACCCAGTGGGGCGTCTTCTCGGCGAGCCACGACTCGCTCGACGAGATCCCCGAGGGCGGCCGCATCGCCATCCCCGACGACCCGTCGAACGGCGGACGCGCGCTCAACATCCTCGCCGCGGCGGGCCTCATCGAGCTCGCCGACGACGCGGGCGACTTCCCGAGCACCGACGACGTCACCTCGAACCCGCGCGGCCTCGAGTTCGTCGAGATCGGCGCCCGCACCATCCCGCAGCAGTTCGACGACCCGAGCCTCTCGGCCGTCGTGGTCGGCACCTCGTACTTCGACCCGAGCCAGGGCGTCACCAAGGAGTCGGCGCTCTACCTCGACGACTCGCTCGCGGAGCAGAACCTGCCGTACGTGAACGTCGTCGCGACGCGAGCCGACAACGTCGACAACCCGGCGTGGAAGATCCTCGAGAAGGTCTACGCAGACCCGCGCGTCGCCGAGGCCCTGCTGGAGGAGAACTTCGGCAACAGCGTGCTCGTGAAGGTGCCGGTCGAGACGCTCCGCGACAAGCTCGCACAGCTGCAGAAGTCGGCCGAGGCGAACAAGCAGCCATGAGCACGGCCATCTCGTTCGAGAACGTCTCGAAGAGCTTCGAGGTCGACGGGCGCCGCGTCGAGGCGCTGCGCTCCGTCGACCTCGAGGTCGGGCGCGGCGACATCTTCGGCATCGTCGGGTACTCCGGCGCCGGGAAGTCGACGCTGCTGCGCACCGTGAATGCGCTCGAACGTCCGACGAGCGGCCGTGTGGTCGTCGACGGGCGCGAGATCTCGTCGCTCACCGGTCCCGCGCTGTGGAAGGCGCGGCGCGGGATCGGGATGATCTTCCAGCAGTTCAACCTGCTCGCCTCGCGCACCGTCTACGGCAATATCGCCTACCCGCTGGCCCTCTCGGGCCTCGGCAAGGATGCGGTGCTCGACCGCGTCGAGGAGCTGCTCGACTTCGTGGGCCTCACCGACAAGGCCCTCGCCTACCCCTCGCAGCTCTCGGGCGGGCAGAAGCAGCGCGTCGGCATCGCGCGCGCCCTCGCGACGCGCCCCGACATCCTGATCTCCGACGAGTCGACGAGCGCCCTCGACCCCGAGACGACGGGAGAGGTGCTCGAGCTGCTGCAGCGTGTCAACGAGGAGTACCTCGTCACGATCCTGCTCGTCACGCACGAGATCGACGTGATCCGCCAGATCGCCAACCGGGTCGCCGTCATGGACAGCGGCCGGGTCGTCGAGCACGGCACGGTCTACGACGTCTTCTCGAACCCGCAGAACCCCACGACGCGGCGCTTCGTCTCGTCGGTGCTGCACCACGAGCCGTCCGCCGCGACGCTCGAGAGCATCCGGGCCGTGCACCGCGGGCGCATCGTGCAGATCCACGTGGAGAACCGCGAGTCGAACGACCCGTTCCTCTCCCGCGTCGCCCGCACCCACGACGTCGACTTCAACGTCGTCTACGGCGGCGTCGACGAGCTGCAGTCGCGGCTCTTCGGCAGCCTCACGGTCGAGCTGCTCGGCGACGACGACGCAGTCGATGCCGCGATCCACGACCTGCGCTCGATCACGGCTGTGCGGGAGGTCGCCCATGCGTGAGTTCGACCTCGCGGCGTTCCTGCCGCGGTTCCTCAAGGCGCTCGGAGAGACGGGCCTCATGGTCGGCGTCTCCTTCGGCGTCGCGGGCGCCGTGGGGGTGCTCATCGCCCTGTGGCTCTACGCGTCGCGCCCGGGCAACCTCCTCGAGAACCGCGTCGTATTCACGGTGCTCAACGCGATCATCAACTTCGTGCGGCCCGTGCCGTTCATCATCGTCGCGATCGCCGTCGTGGGGCTCACGCGCCTCATCTACGGCACGAGCCTCGGCCCGCTCGCCGCGTCGTTCCCGCTCGCGATCGTCGCGAGCGTCGCGATCGCGCGCGTGATCGAGTCGAACCTCGTCGCCGTGAACCCCGGTGCCGTCGAGGCCGGCACGGCGATGGGAGCGAGCCCGCTGCGGGTGCTCTTCACGATCGTGATCCCCGAGCAGCTCGGCCCGCTCGTGCTGGGCCTCACCTACATCCTCGTGGCCCTCATCGACGCGAGCGCCGTCGCCGGCGCGATCGGCGGCGGCGGCCTCGGCAACCTCGCGCTCCAGTACGGCTGGGCGCGATTCGACTACACCGTGATCCTCGTCGTCGTGCTCGCGCTCGTCGTGATCGTGCAGCTCGTGCAGGCGGCCGGCAACCGGATCGCACGGAAGGTGATGCATTGACCGCGTTCTCCCCGGAGACTTTCGCGCAGTTCCTCGCCCGGGTCGCCCCGGGCGCTGTCGAGCGCGAGCGCGAGCGGCGTCTGCTCCACGCCGAGCTCGCCGAGCTGCGCGCGTTCGGCTTCGGCGCCCTGCGCGTGCCCGCCGCGCACGGAGGTGCCGACGTCCCGCTTGAGCAGCTCTTCGCGCACCTCGTGGACCTCTCGGCGGCGGATGCGAGCCTCGGCCACGTGTGGCGCGGTCACGTCGCGTTCGTCGAGGCGCTGCGCGCGCAGGGGGATGCCGCCCCCTCCCGCTGGTACGAGCGCGTCGTCGCCGGCCAGTTCGTGGGCAACGCGCAGTCGGAGCGCCAGGAGACGGCGCGCCTCGGCACGCGCCTTGAGCGCGAGGGCGACACCCTCGTGCTGAGCGGCACGAAGTACTACACGACCGGCAGCATCTACGCCGACTGGATCCACCTCGCGGCGCTCGACGGCGACGAGCGGGTCGCCGTGACGGTGACCGCGCACCACGACGGCGTGCGCTCGATCGACGACTGGGACGGCTTCGGCCAGCCCCTCACCGGCAGCGGCACGACCGTCTTCGAGCGCGTGCCCGTCGATCCGGACGACGTGGTCGCCTCCGACACGGACGCGGCCCGCTGGCACCTGCTCGGCTCGGTCTTCCAGCTGAGTCTCGTGGCGGTCGTCGCGGGGATCGCGCAGCGCGCGCTCGACGACACGATCGCGTTCGTCGTCCCGCGCCGCCGGACCTTCGGCTTCGCGGGCGAGACCCTCCCGCGCGAGGACCCGCTCGTGCAGCTCGTCGTCGGCGAGTTGAGCGTCGCCGCGAGCACCGCCCGGCGGCTCGTGCTCTCGGTCGCGCGCGAGCTCGGCGACGCGGTCGACTCCGGCGCCGACGCGGACGAGCTGCAGCGCCTCCAGTTCGACGTGTTCCGCCTGCAGGAGGTCGTGCCGCGCCTCGTGCTCGAGGCGGCGACGCGCCTGTTCGAGGTGGGCGGCGCATCCGCTCTCGCCGTCGACCGCGGGCTCGACCGGCACTGGCGCAACGTCCGCACGATCGCGTCGCACAACCCCGTCATCCAGCGCACGCGCGCCCTCGGCCAGCATGCGCTCACGGGGACGCTGCCCGAGTGGAAGGCTCCCGGCGCATGACCGCGCTCGCAGGGCTCGAGGTCGGCGCGCAGGGCTTCGGCGGCATGGCGCTCGCCGAGGTCTACGGGCCGACCGACCAGGACGCCGCCCTCGCGACACTGCACCACGCGGTCGACGCGGGCATCCGCCTCATCGACACCGCCGACGTCTACGGCCGCGGCTCGAACGAGCGGCTCGTGGGGCGGCTGCTGCGGGAACGGCGCGACGAGGTCGTGCTCGCGACCAAGTTCGGCTTCGTGCACGACCCGGAGCCCGGCGGACCGCGGTTCCGCGGCGACCCCGCGTACGTGCGCGAGGCGGCGACGGCGAGCCTCGGTCGGCTCGGCGTCGACCGCATCGACCTGTACTACTACCACCGCGTCGATCCGCGCGTGCCGATCGAGGAGACGGTCGGCGCGCTCGCGGAGCTCGTGCGCGAGGGGATCGTCGACCGCATCGGCCTCTCGGAGGTGACTGCGGACGAGCTCGAGCGGGCCCACGCGGTGCACCCCATCACCGCCGTGCAGTCGGAGTGGTCGATCTGGAGCCGCGACGTGGAGGCGCGTGTGGTGCCGACCGCAGCCCGCCTCGGCGTCGGCTTCGTCGCCTACTCCCCGCTCGGGCGCGGGTCCCTCGCGGCGCCCGTCACCGAGCTGCCGGAGGGCGACCTGCGGCGCAACTTCCCGCGCTTCGACCCCGAGCGTCTCGCCGTCAACGCACGCGTCGGCGAGACGGTGCGCGCGCTCGCGGAGCGCGAGGGCGTGACGCCCGCGCAGCTCGCCCTTGCGTGGCTCGCCGAGCGCGGGCGCGCGCACGGCATCCCCGTCGTCCCGATCCCGAGCACGCGCCGCCCCGAGCGCGTCGACGAGAACCTCGCGGCGGTCGACGTGCGGCTGAGCGCCGCCGCGCTCGCGGCGCTCGAACCGCTCGCGGGCCTCGTCGAGGGGGATCGCGCACGGCACGTCGACGACATCTCGCAGGGGCGCGAGCGCCGGACGGCGGTGGCCGGATGAGCCGCCTCGTCGAGCGCTTCGCCCCCGTCTTCGACGAGGTCGGTGCGGATGCCGTGGCGCGCGAGAGGGAGCGCCGGCTGCCGTTCGCCGAGGTCGAGCGGCTGCGTGAGGCCGGGTTCACGCGCGTGAGCCTGCCGCGCGAGTTCGGGGGAGACGGCGCCGACCAGCGCGAGCTCTTCGAGCTGCTCGCCGAGCTCGCCCGCCGAGACCCGAACCTCGCCCAGCTGTTCCGCTCGCACTTCTCCTTCATCGACCGCACCCGCCACGCGCCCGACTCGCCCACCCGCACGCGGCGGCTCCGGCTCCTCGCCGACGGCGCCATCCACGGGAACGCGACCTTCGAGAAGGGCCCCGCGAAGGTCGGCAGCTACGCCACGCGGATCACGCGCGACGGCGACGACCTCCGCCTCGACGGGCGCAAGTTCTACAGCACGGGAACCCTCTACGCCGACCTCGTGTCGGTGCTCGCCGACCGCGACGGGGAGCCGGTGAGCGTGCTCGTGCGCACGGATGCCGAGGGGCTCGAGCGCATCGACGACTGGGACGGCTTCGGCCAGCGCCTCACGGGCTCGGGCACGACGGTGTTCGAGGGCGTGCGCGTCGACGAGCTCGACGTCGTGGAGCGCGACGAGGCGCCCGGGCACGGGGGAGCGTTCGTGCAGCTCGTGCTGCTCGCGACCGTCGCCGGCATCGGCCGCGCCGTCGTCGACGACGCGGCCGGCTACGTGCGCGAGCGCACGCGCGGCTACTCGCACGCGACCGCCCGAACCCCACGCGAGGACCCGATCGTGCAGGAGGTCGTGGGCGAGCTGTCGGCGGCGTCCTTCGCCGCGGATGCGGCGCTCGCCGTCGCCGTCGACGCCCTGCAGGCGGCGAGCGATGCAGCCCTCGCGGGCGCACCGGCGTCGGAGCGGGAGGAGCTCGTCGCGCGTGCCGACCTCGCGACCGCGCGCGCTCAGCTCGTCGTGCTGCCGAACGTGCTGCGGGCAGCGACCGAGCTCTTCGAGGTGGGCGGCGCATCCGCCGTCGGCGCCTCGCTCGCCCTCGACCGCCACTGGCGGAACGCCCGCACCGTGGCATCCCACAACCCCGCGCGCTACAAGGCGCGCATCATCGGCGACCACCTCGTCAACGGCACGCCCGTCGTGTCGTGGTGGACGAACGGCGAGACCAGCTGAGGAGCAGCGTGCCCGAGAAGAAGAAGCTCATCCTGAACCTGTTCGAGATGAACACGGTGAGCCACATCACCCACGGCCTGTGGACCCTGCCGGGCAACAACCGGCACCGCTTCGAGCAGATCGAGTACTGGATCGAACTCGCGCAGCTGCTCGAGGAGGGCGGCTTCCACGGGGTCTTCCTCGCGGACGTCGTGGGCGCCTACGACACGTTCCGCGGCGGGCCCGAGACCGCCATCCGCGAGGGGCTGCAGATCCCGTCGAACGACCCTCTGCTGGTGATCCCCGCGATGGCGGCGGTCACGAAGCACCTCGGGTTCGGGGCGACGTTCTCGACGAGCTACGAGCCGCCGTTCTCGTTCGCGCGGCGCATGTCGACGCTCGACCACCTCACGCGCGGCCGGGTCGGCTGGAACATCGTCACCTCGTACCTGCCGAACGCGGCCCGCAACTTCGGACTCGAGGACGAGATCCCGCACGACCGCCGCTACGAGATCGCCGACGAGTTCCTCGACGTCGTCTACAAGCTGTGGGAGGGCTCCTGGGACGACGACGCCGTCGTCGCCGACCGCGACGCGGGCGTCTACGCCGACCCGTCGAAGGTGCGCTACGTCGACCACGTCGGCGAGCACTTCCGCGTCGCCGGGCCGCACCTCGCCTCGCCGTCGCCGCAGCGCACGCCCGTGCTCTACCAGGCCACGGGGTCGCCCGCGGGCATCGAGTTCGCGGGGCGGCACGCCGAGCTCGTCTTCACGGGCGGGCGCTCGGCCGAGGACTTCCGCCAGAACGCGCAGCGGATGCGGGAGGCCGCCGGTCGCCACGGGCGCGACGGCGGCGAACTGCGCTTCATCGTGCAGGCGGGGGTCGTCGTCGGGCGCACCGAGGAGGAGGCCGCCGACCGCTGGCGGCTGTACCAGGAGCGCACGAGCGTCGACGGCATCCTGGCCCACTCGGGCTTCCCGCTCGACCTGCCCGCGCTGCCGCGGGAACTGACGATCGGTGAGGCGCTCGCGCAGGCGGGGCTGCCCGCGTCGGCGGTGCCGTACCTCGACCCGGGCGCGACGGTCGGTGTCGTGCTCGAGTCGCTGCGCACGCAGCGCGAGGGGCGGTACTTCGTGGCGGGCACGCCGTCGGTCGTGGTGGACGAGATCGAGCGCTGGCTCGACGAGGACGGGGTCGACGGCATCAACCTGCGCCAGTACCACTCGTTCGACACGGCCCGCGACTTCGCGGAGCTCGTCGTGCCGGAGCTGCGTCGGCGCGGGCGGCTCGACGAGCGCCCCGACGAGCCCCGTACCCTGCGGGAGACCCTCTTCGGCGGTGGCGCCCGCCTCCCCGAGTCGCACCTGGGGGCGCGGTACCGCGGCGGCGCCAACCTCGACGTGCCGCTCGCGCCGCTCCGCTTCGGCTAGCCCGCGGCGCCGACGAGCGGCCGCACGACGGTGACGTCCGGATGCGGGTCGAGCCGGTAGCCGCGGCCCCGTACCGTGCGCACGACATCGCCGTAGGGGTGCAGGCGGCGGCGCAGCCGCTGCAGGTAGACGTCGATCGTGCGCTCGCTGATCGGGTCGCCGTCGGTCTCGCCGACGAGCGCCGAGAGCAGGCGCTGCCGGTCGTGCACCTCGCCCTGGTGCTGCACGAGGAACGTGAGCAGGGCGTGCTCGCGGAAGCTCAGTGAGACCACGCGCCCGTCGACGCTCACGCGGTGCCGCGCGAGGTCGACGACGACGCCCTGGTCGCGGGTGACGGCGCGTGCGGGGGCGTGCCCCAGCGACGGCTCGCCGAGGGCCGTGCGCACGACGTCGAGCGACGGCTCGCGGTCGCCCTCCGGGGCGAGCACGACGGAGGCGAAGGTCTCCGCGCCGGGGATCTCAGTGATGGCGCGCTGCACGTCGCCCACGAGCGCCCCGATGTCGACCCCGGCAGCATCCGCCGCCCGCTCGTCGATGCCGACGTAGATGCCGAAGCCGCGCAGCCCGAGACCTCGCGGCGGCGTCACCGGGGTCCTCGCCCCGGCCGCACCCTCCCAGGGGATCGTGACGTACTCCGCGGACACGGTCGACCTCCTCCTCTCGCGCGCGCGTCCGGCCGCGGGTCGGGCCGGTCGCCTCCTGTCGAGTCTGAACCGGAAGCCGGGCTGCCGGCCATCGAGGTGACGTTGTGCGACGGTGTGCGACACCGTGCGACGCCCTGTGACGTCAGGTGTCGCATCCGTCCGACGCGCGATGAGCACGCGCTCGCCGCGCTGTCAATCCCCTGCTGTGTCGCGCGCCCCCCACGCACGATTCAGAGGAAGGGGTGATGAGCGATGAGAGAAGACGAGACGGAGGTCGGCCTCCTGACCGACTCCGACCGGTTCCACGAGTTCGGGATGCAGTGGGACGAGTACGAGGTGCCGTTCGATCCGACGGCGGCGATCGACGGGGACGGCTGACACCGAGGACCCGGCGCCCGCACGACCGCGGACGCGTGTCACGCGCACCCTCGTCGCCCTGATATAGTCGTCAGGTTGACTTTTCGCGTCGACATGCGCCCGTAGCTCAATGGATAGAGCATCTGACTACGGATCAGAAGGTTGGGGGTTCGAGTCCCTCCGGGCGCACAGCGAGGTCCGATCAGACGAGTTCTGATCGGGCCTTTCCCGTTCGCGTGCGAGCGCTAGACGTCCTCGCCCCACCGCTCCCGCGGCAGCACCCACCAGTTGGCGCCGTCGTCGGCCGAGTGCACCACGCGCGAGGTCTCCTCGGGGTCGATCATCGCGAACCCGACGGCGAGCGACTTCGCCATGCGCTGCACGGGGGTGCCGGGCACGTGCAGGCCCCAGACCGTGCCGGGCGCGCGCGGGTCGGGGCGCGCGGGTGCGCCGTCGACGGGTGCCTCGGGCTCCGGTTCCGGGGCGGGCGCGGGGCCGGCCGTGTCGGCGGTCGCGGGCGGTACCGCGGCCTGCGTGCGGCGGATGCGCGACACGACGACCCCTGCCACGACGACGAGCGCGAGCAGCGCCGCCGCGACGACGAGCGCGACGGGGAAGCCGGGGCCGGAGGCGAGGGGCATGTCTCGAGGCTAGACGGGTGCGGCATCCGTCCGGCGCGTCAGCCGTCCGACGCGGCGTCCTCGACGTCCTCGTCCGGCTTGCCCGGACGCACGACCGCCGTATCGGCGACGTCGATGCGCGCCGCCCCGCCCGTGCCCGGCGAGAGCTCGACTCGGGGCGCCGCGTCCTCGGGGTCTGACTTGGGCGCACGCGTCAGCTGCTCCTCGCGCTCCTCGGGGTCGGTCAGCTGCTTCGGTTCGTCGGCCATCCCCCAAGCGGTAGTCCCGCATCGGCGCGCCGTCAAGCCCCGTGCTGCGCCGCACGCTCGGGCATAGCGTCGGGGCACCGGAGAGAGGTGCTCATGACCTGGGTCCGGCATCACGGCCTGGTGCTCGTCAACGCGGCGCTCTTCGCGATCTTCCTCGTGGGGATGACGCTCACGGGGTGGCAGGTCGCCAACGAGGAGGCGATCACGCACGGTGTCGCCCCGGAGGGTCTGGGCGCCTACCTCGCGTCGGGCGACTTCTGGGAGGCGGTCTCCGAGAACTGGGAGAGCGAGTTCCTTCAGATGGCGTCGTACGTGGCGCTCACGATCGTCCTGTTCCAGAAGGGGTCGTCCGAGTCGAAGCCGATCGGGAAGCCGGCCCCGCAGGACGAGGATCCGCGCGGGCATCGCGACGACCCGGATGCCCCGTGGCCGATGCGTCGCGGCGGCTGGGTGCTCGTGCTCTACGAGAACTCGCTGCTCCTGCTCTTCGCCGTGCTGTTCATCGGCTCGTTCGCGACCCATGCCGTCTCGGGCGCGGGGGCCTACAGCGAGGAGCAGGCCCAGCACGGCCTCCCCGGTGTGACGCCGCTCGAGTACCTCGGCACCTCGCAGTTCTGGTTCGAGTCGTTCCAGAACTGGCAGAGCGAGTTCATGGTGGTCGCCGTGCTCGCGGGTGCGGCCGTGTACCTGCGGCAGCGCGGGTCGAGCGAGTCGAAACCGGTGCACGCGCCGCACTCCGAGACCGGCGCATAGCCCGTGCTGTTTCGGAGCACAATCTGCGAGTGCCTGAAGCGGCCACCGTCTATTGGACTCAGACGAGGCTGAGTGTCAAACCTTCCATTCGAGCTTTCGCTGGAGGTCCTTCCCCCACGCATAATCGCGCGTCTCCCTCTGAATGCGTCCGAGGACGATACTGGGGGCGATTCCCAGCCTCTCGGCAATCGCCCGCACGGCAGCGGTGTTACGCCCGCGGGGCAGTTCTGCGGCGATCGCTGGAGGAATCAGTAGGTCCGAGGCCCAGGTATTCGCTTCGTCCTCCGCTGTGGTGTGTTCGCCGTTGACGTACAGCTCCTTGTCGCCGTGGAGCAACACATGGCCCAACTCGTGGAAGAGGGTGAACCAAAGTTGGTCGTCGGTCTTCCATAGCAGTGAGAGTTGGATAAGCGGGCGTCCGTCGATCCAACGAGTGGCCCCATGGATACCCAGTCCGGGGACGGCGGGAACGAAGCAAAGAATGACGCCTACGTCGCGCAGACGCTCCACAGCGATTTCTACGGCCACGACTGGGTCTTCGTGCGCCGTGAGCGCGCGAAGATCGGAGAGTCGTTGCTGCAGCCCGTCGCGATTGAACCGGGGTGCTTCGCCCAGTTCATCCGCTTGGTTTTCCGCGATCGCAAGCCACGTGGCGAGGGCGGGGACATGCTCGCGGGCGGCGGCCGACCGGCGGTAGGCGACGCTCCCCTTCTGCCAGGTGGTCCAGAAAGCATCGAAGTCGGCAACGCCGAGAAGGCTTAGCAGTTGCCGGACGGTGCCTGCCCGGTCGCGCGGGTCGGCGGTGATGAAGCGATACTTGCGGAGGTAATTCAGGGGAAACTCGGCGGCCCGCTCGTACTGTGATTCAAGCTGCACATCTGACGATCGGCGAGCAAGATCTGAGCGGTAACCCGTCTCGTAAAGGTTCCAGATCCGCGCCGACACGCCCGTGACCCGCTCGAGATTGAGTGCCATCTCGTGCGATAGCGGCGCCTTCCCACTGAGCAACTCGCTGATGTGCTTGCGTGACGTTCCCAAGCGACGCGCGAGTTCCGCGGCGTTAATACCCTCGTCGTCCATCCACTCGGTGATGAACTCGCCGGTGGGGACTACGTAGTTCGTTGGCGTCGACATTGCGGCCCCTCCCTCTAGTCGATCATTTCCGGTGGTAGTCAACGATTTCCACGACCAGTACTGATTGATCGTTCCCGTCAGGAGTAACGATCAATCGCCAGTTAGCTGATAGTCGGGCGGACCACTGGCCTGCGCGATCAGCCGTCAGCTGTTCCCACTTGCCGGTGCCCCGGAGCAGATCGTCCATCTCCTGGACGTACTCAAGCTCCTTGATTCGACGCTGGAGTGCCTTCGCCACGTCGACCCCAAGTCGTCGCTGCATCAGACGCGCGTCTGTGCAGACCTTCTCCAGGTCGCGGCCAGCATATCGCAACTCCATCCCTAGATGTTACCTAGATCGTAACACTTTCCAAAGCGCCGCCGGGCGCGTCAGCCCTGCTTCGGCCGCTGTCGCACCACGACGACGACGCACACCCCGACGAGGAACACCGCGAACAGCACCGAGCCGACGAAGGGGTCCACGAGCCGCGCGAGGAACGCCCCGAGCGGTGCGACGAGCACCGCGGCGAGGCCGATCACGAGCCCCGAGCGCAGGTCGACCTGGAGGTGCCGGCGGTGGCTCAGGATGCCGACGATCGTCGTCGGGATCAGCATGAACAGCGAGGTGCCCCGGGCCACGAGGTCGCCCGCGCCCACGAGCAGCTCGAGCCCCGGCACGGCGACGACACCCCCGCCGACGCCGACGAGGCCCGACAGGATACCGGCGAGCAGTCCGATGCCGATGAGCGCCGCGGCCGACCCCCACGTGATCACGACCACGCCCTCGCGCGACGGCGGCACGAGCAGCAGGCCGACGACCACGAGCGCGACGAAGCCCACGAAGTTCCACGGGAGCACGCGCTGCGGCAGCCGGTGCAGGATGCGCACGCCGATCGGCGACCCCACGACGCTGCCGACGGCGAGCAGCAGCGCCGCGACGACGTCGACCTGCCCGCTGATCGCGTAGGTCGTCGCGCCTGCGGCGGAGATCGGCAGGAGGGCGACGAGCGAGGTGGCGGAGGCGCGCTTCTGCGCGATGCCGAGCGCGACGAGAGCGGGCACGACGACGACGCCGCCACCGACCCCGAACATCCCCGAGACGAGACCCGTGAAGGCGCCGACACCGATGAGCGCCCAGAGGGCGGGCCGGACGGGGCGGTCGGCGTCGGTCGTCATCCGGCCATTCTCGCGGACGCCGGTCGCGCTCAGCGCCAGGCGCCGCGGCCGCTCGACGCGATGCGAGCCGTGAGCTGGTGGGCGTGCGAGAGCAGGATGCGGCCGAGCTTCTCGACGCGCTCGGGCGCGAAACGGAACTCGACCCCCGTGAGGCTCAGCGCCCACTGCGGGTGGCCGGTGCGGGTGAACACGGCGGCACCGAGCCCGTAGCTGCCCTCGACGATGAGCCCCGGGTTGAGCGCGTAGCCGCGTTCCTGCGTCTCGGCGAGCCGGGCGCGCAGGCGCCTCTCCCCGTGGGCGGCACCCCAGCGCTCGGGAAGCTCCGGATGCCGCGCGAAGTAGGCGTCGATCTCGTCCGGCGGCAGGAAGGCGAGGATCGCGAGCCCCGCCGAGGCGACGCCGAGGGGGAACCGCACGCCCTCCGAGAGCACGAACGAGCGGATGGGGAAGCTGCCGTCCTCGCGCACGAGGCACACGGTCTCGTCTCCTTGACGCACCGAGAAGAAGGCGCTCTCCTCGGTGACGGCCGCGAGCGAGCGCACGATGTCGCGCGCGAGGTCGGCGACGTCGTAGCGGGCGGCCGCCGCGGTGCCCATGAGGTAGAGCTCGGGGCCGGGGACCCACAGGCCCGTCTCCTCGTCGCGGTCGACGAGCCCCTCCCGCCGGAGGGCCGCGAGCAGTCGGTGGGCGGTCGGGCGCGTGAGCGACGCCGCCGCCGCGAGCTCGGACACCCGGGCCCCGTCGGCCGTGCGCGCGACGAGCTTGAGCAGCTGCGCGGCCCGGTCGACGGCCTGCGTGCCCCCGCCGGAGCTGCTCGTGCTGCGTGCCGATGTGGACACCGGCACCTCCGAAACGTCCACGATGTGGACGCTACGCGCATCCGATTCCACATCGCAAGCCGCGGTTTCCCGTCGACCCCGCGGCGGCCGGAGGATGGCGGCACCCAGCGACGGAACCGACGGCGGAGGATCGACGATGATCGACAAGCGGATCGCGAGCGCGGCGGAGGCGGTGGCCGACATCCCGGACGGCGCCTCGCTCGCGGTGGGGGGCTTCGGGCTCTCCGGCAACCCCATGGCCCTCATCGAGGCGCTCTACGCACAGGGCACGAAGGACCTGTCGATCGTGTCCAACAACTGCGGCGTCGACGACTGGGGCCTCGGCATCCTGCTGCAGGCCCAGCGCATCCGGAAGATGACCTCGTCGTACGTCGGCGAGAACAAGGAGTTCGAGCGGCAGTTCCTCTCGGGCGAGCTGGAGCTGGAGCTGACACCCCAGGGCACGCTCGCCGAGAAGCTGCGCGCGGGCGGGTCCGGCATCGCCGCGTTCTTCACACAGACCGGCGTCGGCACCCAGGTCGCCGAGGGCGGACTGCCCCGCCGCTACGACGGGAACGGCGGCATCGCGGTCGCCTCGCCCGTCAAGGACGTGCGCACCTTCGCCGTCGACGGCACCCCGCGCGAGTACGTGCTCGAGGAGGCGATCGTCACCGACTTCGCCCTCGTGCACGCCGCGGTCGGCGACCGCCACGGCAACCTCCTGTTCAACAAGGCGGCCCGCAACTTCAACCCGCTCGCCGCGATGGCGGGGCGCATCTGCATCGCTCAGGTCGAGCGGCTCGTCGAGCCCGGCGAGCTCGACCCCGACAGCATCCACCTGCCCGGCGTGTACGTGCACCGCGTCGTCGAGGTGGGTACGGATATCGAGAAGCGCATCGAGCGGCGCACGGTCGCCGCCGCGACGGAAGGGAAGTGACGCGGATGGCGCTCACGCGTGACGAGATGGCCGCCCGGGCGGCCCGCGAGCTCGCCGACGGCTCCTACGTGAACCTCGGCATCGGCCTGCCGACGCTCGTGCCGAACCACGTGCCCGACGGGGTCACCGTCGTGCTGCAGTCGGAGAACGGCATCCTCGGCGTCGGACCCTACCCGAGCGAGGACGCCGTCGACCCCGACCTCATCAACGCCGGTAAGGAGACCGTCACGGTGCTCCCCGGCGCCTCCTTCTTCGACTCCGCGCTGAGCTTCGGCATGATCCGCGGCGGCAAGATCGATGCGGCGATCCTCGGTGCCATGCAGGTGTCGGCCCGCGGCGACCTCGCCAACTGGATGATCCCCGGGAAGATGGTGAAGGGTCCCGGCGGCGCGATGGACCTCGTGCACGGCGCCGCGCGCGTCATCGTGCTCATGGAGCACGTCGCGAAGGACGGCTCGGCCAAGATCGTGGACGAGTGCTCGCTGCCGCTCACGGGCCGCGGCGTCGTCGACCGCATCATCACCGACCTCGCCGTCATCGACGTGACGCCCGACGGGCTCGTGCTCGTGGAGACGGCGCCCGGCGTGACCGTCGACGAGGTGATCGCCGCCACCGAGCCGCCGCTCACCGTGGCGCCCGAGCTCGCGGAGGCCGTGCGATGAGCGCGCAGGACGTCGTCATCGTCGCGGCGGCGCGCACGCCGCAGGGCCGCCTCAAGGGGGCGCTCTCCGCGCTCACCGCCGTGCAGCTCGGCTCGACCGCGATCCGCGGCGCCCTCGAGCGCGGCGGCATCCCGGCATCCGCCGTCGACGCCGTGCTCGTCGGGCAGGTGCTCGCGGCCGGCGCCGGTCAGAACCCCGCCCGCCAGGCCGCGATCGGGGCGGGCATCGGCTGGGACGTGCACGCCGGGTCCGTCAACAAGGTGTGCCTCTCGGGCCTCACCGCGATCATCGACGGCGCGCGGATGCTGCGCACGGGCGACGCGACCGTCGTGGTCGCCGCGGGCATGGAGTCGATGACGCGCGCGCCGCACCTGCTCATGGGTTCGCGCGAGGGTTGGTCGTACGGCACCGTCGAGGTGCTCGACCACATGGCCTACGACGGCCTCACCGACGCCTTCGAGCACGACAGCATGGGCGCGTCGACGGAGCGCCGCAACGCGGACTTCGGGGTCACGCGCGAGGCCCAGGACGCCGTCGCCGCCCGCTCGCACCAGCGCGCCGCCGCGGCTCAGGCCGCGGGCGTGTTCGAGGCCGAGATCGTCCCCGTCGAGATCCCGCAGCGCAAGGGCGACCGCGTGCTCGTGACGGCGGACGAGGGGGTGCGCCCCGACACGACCGTCGAGACGCTCGCGCGCCTGCGGCCCGCGTTCGCGGAGGGCGGCACGATCACCGCCGGCAACGCCTCGCAGATCTCCGACGGCGCCTCCGCCGTCGTGCTCACGACGCGCGAGCGGGCCGAGGCGGAGGGCTGGAGCGTGCTCGCGACCGTCGGGGCCTCCGGTCAGGTCGCCGGACCCGACAACTCGCTCCACGCGCAGCCCGCCCGTGCGATCGCGCGCGCGTGCGAGAAGCAGGGCATCGCGCCCGCCGACCTCGACCTCGTCGAGATCAACGAGGCCTTCGGCGCGGTCGTCGTGCGCTCGCAGGCCGAGCTCGGCCTCTCCGACGACGTCGTCAACATCCACGGCGGCGGGATCGCCCTCGGCCACCCGATCGGCGCATCCGGCAACCGCCTCGTCGTGCACGCCGTGCACGAGCTCGCGCGCCGGGGCTCCGGCTCGGCGGCCGTCGCCCTGTGCGGCGGTGGTGGTCAGGGCGACGCGCTCATCCTCACGAGGTAGATGGCCCGAGGGGCGTGAGGTCGTCCGGGTCGGCGCCCGCGACGAGCAGCCGCTCGCGGACGGCGGATGCGGCGAGGGCGTACGGACGCTCGTCGCGATAGAGCAGCGAGCGCGCGTTCGAGGTCTCGACGAGGGCGAGCAGTTCGAAGGCGAGCTGCTCCGGGTCGGTGGCGGCGTCGAGCTCGCCCGCGTCGATCGCGAAGCGCAGTTGGCTCTCGACGTAGCCGTTCCAGCCGCGCATCCACGCCCGCACAGCATCCGCCGCGGGGCCCGTCTTCGAGTCGAGGTCCGCGGCGACGGCCATGAAGAAGCAGCCGCCCGCGAAGACGCGCTCGCGCGAGTAGTCGAGCGAGGCCCGCAGGAGGGTCGCGACGCGGCGTGTGCCGCGGGGGAGGGAGCGTGAGGGCTCGATGACGGCCGCGCGGTAGACCTCGGCGGCCGCGTCGATCGTCGCGAGCTGCAGGCGCTCCTTGTCGCCGAAGAGCGTCGCGATGCTCGACTTGCCGCGGCCGGTCGCGGTCGCGAGGGCGCCGATCGTGACACCGTCGAGGCCCTCGACGGAGGCGAGCTGGGTGGCCTGCTCGAGCACCGCGCGCCGCGAGGCGTCGCCGCGGGCGCGGCGTCCGTCGGTTGCGATCGTCATGCCGACAGTTTACGAACGACCGTTCGGGATGTACAGTTCAGTCACACATTCGGAACGACCGTTCGTATTGATTCCGGAGGAAGCCATGCCCGCGACGACGATCGCCACCGGGGTGCGCGCCGCATCCGCCGTCTCCCCGCGCCTCGGCGGCGCCGTCGCCTATCGCCTGTTCTTCTCGACCCGGCCCCGCCTGCGCGTACCCGCACGGTGGGCCGCGATCGACGCCGACGCGCGCCGCGAGGCGATCGTCGTGGGCGGCCGTCGCGTCGTCGTGTCGGCGTGGGGCGAGGCGGGCCCGCTCGTCGTGCTCGTGCACGGATGGCGGGGTCGCGCCGCGCAGTTCGCGCCGCTCGTGCCACCGCTGCGGGCCGCCGGCTACCGCGTGCTCGCGTTCGACGCGCCCGCACACGGCGACTCGCGGGGCGGGCCCGTCGACATCCGCGACTGGCTCGCCGTCCTCGACGAGCTGCAGCGCCGCCACGGACGGTTCGCAGGGCTCGTCGGCCACTCGTTCGGCGCCCTTGCGGCACTCACCGCCGTGCGGCACGGGCTCGAGACGGATGCCGTGGTCGCAATCGCGGGAGCCGGGCGCCCGCAGGCGTTCCTCGGCGAGTTCGCCCGGCGTCTCGGCCTCGATGCCGCGACGCGCGCCGACTTCGAGCGCCGCTTCCTCGCGCGTGTCGGCGAGACCGCCGCGAGTGCGGCCGCACGCTACGACGCCGTCGCGCATCCGCTCGCGGGCGCGCCGCTGCTCGTCGTGCACGGCGACCGCGACCGCGAGCTGCCCCTCGACGAGTCGATCGCGCTCGCCGAGGCGACCACGGGAGCGCGGCTCGTGGTCGTGCGCGAAGCGGGCCACGGCCGCGTGCTCTCGACGCTCGAGGCGAGCGACGCGCTGCTCGCGCACCTCGACGGCGCCGCGCGTCTCGGGGTCGCGCTCGCCGGCATCCGTCCCGACGCGGAGGCGTAGCCGGCCGCGGGATGCTAACCCCCGCGAACCTGAAAGTCACCCCTATTGCGTGTCGCGGGATCGAGGCGTCCACTGGGATGTGGAGAGGAGTCGACATGAGCGACACCCGCAGGATCCAAGACCACTCGCTCGACGAGAGCACCGAGGTCACCCCGCAGCACTTCGACGACGACGGCTACGTCGTGGGGCACCCGCACCACGAGCACGTGACGGGCGACGACATCGGGCCGGACGGCCGCCTCATCGGCGAGGCGGCGACCGACGGGCCGGACGAGCCGGAGCTGACCACCGACGCCGAGGTCGCGAGCGCCCCGGATGCGCCCTCGTCGGCCGACGTGCCCGCTGTCGCCGGGCTCAGCGGCCGCTCGGAGCTCGGCGAGGACGTCGATGAGACGGATGCGCCCGACGGCCAGTTCGACAGCCAGGACATGCCGACGACCGACGGCGAGCCCGCGGAGCCGGAGGGCGAGGTGCTCGACGGCGAGGAGGCCTCCATCGCTCCGCCGCCCGCGACGCCCGGCGACCCCGGCCCGGAAGCGCCCGGTGGCCCCGACGTGACGCCCCCCGAGCCCGGACCGCCGACCCCGCCCGAGCCCGCCCCCTTCGCGCCCGACGCGCCCGACGAGCACGGTGGGCAGCCGCCGCTGCTCGGCGACCGCGCCTTCTAGCCATGCCCGTCGAGAAGGACCGCCCCGCGGGCGGTCGCATGGTCGAGCCCGGAGAGCTGAGCGCGAAGGAGAGGAGCCGCCACCTGCGGCCCCCGACGACGTCGATCCCGATCATCACGCCCGAGCAGCGTCGCGCGGCTGCGCCGCGCACCGAGGCGCCCGACTCCCCGGAGGAGCCGGATGGGCCGGAGGACGCGACCGCGTAATCCCACCTATTGATTAACGAGAGAAAACTACGCGATCGCGGCGATCGCGTTGGTCGCGTGCGCCCAGGTCGTCCTCGTCGCCGTCTGGGTGCTCCTGTCGATGGTGCGCCGCGGCTCGATCTTCAGCGTCCGCGCGTTCCGCTGGGTCGACGTCATCATCGGGGCGGGCGTCGCCGCCGTGGTCGTCTCGAGCACGATCGCCGGCCACCTCTACCTCGTCGTCGAGCCGCGCCTCGACGCCCCCGGCATCATCGTGCTCGCCGGCACCGTCGTGCTCGCGACCGCGGCGTTCGCCGCGCTCATGGTCGTCATGCGCAGCCTGCTCCGCAGCGCGACGGAGCTGCAGAGCGAGCTCGCGGAGGTGGTTTGATGGCGATCATTGTCGACATCGACGTGCTGCTCGCCGCGCGACGCATGTCGGTCGCCGAGTTCGCGGATGCCGTGGGCATCACGCCCGCGAACGTCGCGGTGCTCAAGAACGGCCGCGCCAAGGCCGTGCGCTTCACGACGCTCGACGCCGTGTGCCGCGTGCTGGAATGCCAGCCCGGCGACGTGCTCCGATGGGTGCCCGACGCATCCGTCGACGCGGCCGTCGACTGAGCTCACGCCGAGGCGGAACGCCCGGCGCGCGGGTGCAGCACGCCCGTGACCGCGCCGAGCAGCGCCCCCGCGAAGGTGTCGACGATGCGCTCGAGCGCGGCGGATGCCGAACCCAGGTCGCCCGTCGCGGCCCCGGTGAGCAGCAGCACGAGCGGCGTGATGAACACGAGGGCGAGGGCGTAGTTGCGCACGACCACGAGCTCGATCGCGAACTGCAGCACCCCGAGCAGGACGGCGAGCCACAGGCCCGCGGGGTGGAGCAGCGCGAGCAGCGAGTAGGCGCCCGCCCCGACGAGCGTCCCCGCCATCCGGTGCAGCCCGCGGGAGAACGCCGCACGGCGGTCGGCCGCGACGCCCACGACGGCGAGGCCCGCGCCCACGATCCAGTAGCCGCGCGCCGGGTCGAGCACGAGGCCGATGCCGACACCTGCGACGGCGACGATCGCGGCGCGCGCGAGCAGGAGGCGCGCGGGGCCGTCGAGCCGCGGACCCGGCAGCAGCTCCCGCAGCGGCCGGGCCGAGGCGGCGCGGACCCGGGGCAGCACGAGCGGCGTCATCGCGATCGCGAACGAGAACACGCAGCCCGCGACGACCGCGAGCACGAACTCGAGCGGCGCCATCGGCGTCGTCGAGGTGACGTAGGCCGTGAGCCCGAACACGAGCACGAAGAAGAGCGGTCCCGGCGGTCCGAGCGACCACGCGTAGGCGGTGCTCGCTCCGAGCAGCGCGATCGCGACCGTGCCGACCGCGACGGCCCAGGTCCCGCCCGCTCCCGCGAGAGCGCCGAGCGCCGCGCAGAGGGACAGCCCGGCGGCGACGAACGGCAGGACGCGCGCCCGCTCGACCGTGCGGCGGCCACCCGCGTACAGGATCGAGAACGTGCCGGTCGCGGCGGCGAACCCCAGCTCGGGCCGGCCGGCGAGCGTCATGGGCTGCAGCGCGAAGAGGCTCACCCCTCCATCCTCCCGCCGCCGCGAGGTGCGCGGCGACGCGGCTACTCCGGGGCGTGCGCCTCGAGGAACTCGTACACCTCGGTGAGGTCGACGCCCGTGAAGGTGCCCGACGGCATCGCGGCGAGCAGCGACGAGTGCAGTCGCGCGCTCGGCCACGCCGCGTCCTGCCAGCGCTCGGCGAGCTCGGCGGGGGGCTTGCGGCAGCACGACGGGTCGGGGCACGTCGAGGAGCGGCGCACGGGGGTGTCGCGGCCGCGGAACCACTTCACGTGCACGAACGGCGTGCCCACGCTCACCGAGAACGAGCCGTTCGCGGTCGACTGGATGCTCGACGTGCACCAGTAGGTGCCGTTCGGCTTGTCGGTGTACTGGTGGTACGGGCTGAAGCGGTCCTCGACGTCGAACACTTGCCGGGCTGACCAGTAGCGGCACACGATCTGCCCCTCGACCGCCCCGAGGGCATCCGTCGGGAAGTACGCGCCGTCGTTCTCGTAGGCCTTCGAGATCGCCCCCGACTCGTGCACCTTGAGGAAGTGCACCGGGATGCCGAGGTGCTCCGTCGCGAGGTTCGTGAAGCGGTGCGCCGCCGTCTCGTAGGTGACCGCGAACGCGTCCCGCAGGTCCTCGACGGAGAGCTCGCGTTTCGCCTTGGCGGCGCTCAGGAACTCGACGGCGCTCTTCTCGGGGATGAGGAGCGCGCCCGCGAGGTAGTTCGTCTCGACGCGCTGCTGCAGCAGCTCCGCGTAGTCGCGCGGCTCCTGCTTGCCGAGCACGTGCGCCGCGAGCGCCTGCAGGAGGGCGCTGCGCGGGTCGGACGTCTGCCGCACGGGAAGGTAGATGCGCCCGTTCGCGTGATCCGTGACCGACCGCGTCGACGACGGCAGGTCGCGCACGTAGTGCAGCGTGAAGCCGAGGTGCCGGGCGAGCTCGGAGGCGAGGCGCTGCGAGAGCGGGCCGCCCTCGTGACCGACGGCCTTCAGCAGCTCGGCCGCGGTCGCCTCGAGCTCGGGGAAGTGGTTGCCGCGCTTGCGCTGCTCGCGGCGCAGCTCGGTGTTGGCGCGGCGGGCCTCCTCGGGTGTCGCGGCGCGCTCGCGGTGCAGCCGGCCGAGCTCGTCGTGCAGGGCGAGGATCGTCTCGATCGCCTCGTCGCTCAGCGACTTGCGGATGGGCAGCGGTCCGAGACCGAGGCTCTGGAAGAGAGGTCCGCGCTGCGCGCGCTCGAGGGCGATCTCGAGAGCCGCGCGCTTCGACGGGGGCTCCTGGGTGAGCAGGTCGTCGACGGTCGTCCCGAGGATGCGGGCGAGCTTCTGCAGCTCGCTGAGCTTGAGCTCGCGCTTGCCGTTCTCGATGAGCGACACCTGCGAGATCGCGCGTCCGAGCTCGCTCGCGAGCGCTTCGAGCGTCATGCCCCGGTCGAGGCGGAGCTGACGGATGCGGCGTCCGATGGTCAGGGAGTCGAGCACGTCCTCATCGTCGGTCGCCGCGACGGCTGCGCTGGTCATGGATCGATGCTCGCAGGCCCGCTTCTTCTGATCAACAGAAAAAGCTGGGAATTTCGGACGAGATCGGGCGAGAAACCCGCTTGCAGGGGGCGCACCATCGAACACACGCACCGCATCCCGCGGATCGAATCGGAAGGAACGACCCCATGAGCACCACCCCCGCCCGTCCCGGCGACCAGACCCAGACCGCAGCCGAGCTCGAGGCCGAGTGGGCCGCCGACCCGCGCTGGAGCGGCATCCGCCGCGACTACACGGCCGAGGACGTCGTCGCCCTGCGGGGTCCGGTCCGCGAGGACGCCACGCTCGCCCGCCGCGGAGCCGAGCGCCTCTGGGAGTCGATCCAGGCCAACTCCGAGAACCCCGAGCACTGGATCGCCGCCCTCGGCGCCCTCACCGGCAACCAGGCCGTGCAGCAGGTGCGCGCGGGTCTCGAGGCCATCTACCTCTCGGGCTGGCAGGTCGCCGCCGACGCCAACCTCTCCGGCCAGACCTACCCCGACCAGAGCCTCTACCCGGCCAACTCGGTGCCCGCCGTCGTGCGCCGCATCAACAACGCCCTCCAGCGCGCCGCGCAGATCGAGTACGCGGAGACCGGCAGCACCTCGCGCGACTGGATGGCGCCGATCGTCGCCGACGCCGAGGCCGGCTTCGGCGGCCCGCTCAACGCCTACGAGCTCATGCACCAGATGATCCAGGCCGGCGCCGCGGGCGTGCACTGGGAGGACCAGCTCGCGAGCGAGAAGAAGTGCGGTCACATGGGCGGCAAGGTGCTCGTGCCGACGAGCCAGCACATCCGCACCCTCAACGCGGCCCGGCTCGCGGCCGACGTCGCGGGCGTGCCGAGCGTCATCATCGCCCGCACCGACGCGCTCGCCGCGACCCTGCTGACGAGCGACCACGACGAGCGCGACCGCGAGTTCCTCACGGGCGAGCGCACCGCCGAGGGCTTCTACGAGGTGCAGAACGGCATCGAGCCGGTGCTCGCCCGCGGTCACGCCTACGCGCCGTACGCCGACCTCCTCTGGGTCGAGTCGGCCGAGCCCGACCTCGAGCTCGCGCGCCGCTTCGCCGAGTCGATCCACTCGGAGTTCCCCGACCAGAAGCTCGCCTACAACTGCTCGCCGAGCTTCAACTGGAAGCGCCACCTCGATGACGACCAGATCGCCAAGTTCCAGCGCGAGCTGAGCGCCATGGGCTACGCGTTCCAGTTCATCACCCTCGCCGGCTTCCACTCCCTCAACCACGGGATGTTCGAGCTCGCGAAGGACTACTCGAAGCGCCACATGACGGCGTACGTCGAGCTGCAGGAGGCGGAGTTCGCCTCCGAGGCCTCGGGCTACACCGCCACTAAGCACCAGCGCGAGGTCGGCACCGGCTACTTCGACCGGATCGCCACCGCCCTGAACCCCGACTCGGCCACCCTCGCCCTCGTGGGCTCCACCGAGGCCGACCAGTTCCACTGACCCGTCCGATCGGCGGGAGCAACCGCACCGTCGGCGGGAGCTGCTCCCGCACCGGGCGGTGAACCCAGCACCCGGCGGGAGCAACAACTCCCGCCGGGTCACGGCTTCTCCCGCCGATCGACTCACAGAGAGACAGAACCCATGAATGCACGGATGGAGGTGCTCGGCCCGCGGGCGGAGCGCTTCGACGAGATCCTCACCCCAGAGGCGCTGGAGTTCCTCACGCGGCTGCACGACCGCTTCGTCGGCCGCCGTCACGAGATCCTCGCCACCCGCATGGAGCGGCGCCGCGCCATCGAGAACGGACGCGACCTGCGCTTCCTCCCCGAGACCCGCGAGATCCGCGAGGACCCGAACTGGCGCGTCGCCGGTGCCGGCCCGGGGCTCGAGGACCGCCGCGTCGAGATCACCGGCCCGACCGACCGCAAGATGACGATCAACGCCATGAACTCGGGCGCCAAGGTGTGGCTCGCCGACCACGAGGACGCGACGAGCCCCACGTGGGCGAACGTCGTCGGCGGCCAGCTCAACCTCTTCGACGCGATCCGCCGCCAGATCGACTTCACGAGCCCGGAGGGGAAGGAGTACCGCCTCGGCGAGGAGACCCCGACGATCGTGTTCCGCCCCCGCGGCTGGCACCTCGTCGAGAAGCACCTCCGCTACACGGACGCGCCCGGCATCGCGAGCCCCGCGTCCGGTTCCCTCGTCGACTTCGGCCTGTACGCGTTCCACAACGCGCACGAGCTCATCGCGCGCGGCAGCGGACCGTACTTCTACCTGCCGAAGCTCGAGTCGCACCTCGAGGCGCGCCTGTGGGACGACGTCTTCACCTTCACCGAGGAGGAGCTCGGCCTGCCGCACGGCACCATCCGCGCCACCGTGCTCATCGAGACGATCCCGGCCGCGTTCGAGATGGAGGAGATCCTCTACGAGCTGCGCGACCACTGCGCCGGCCTCAACGCCGGTCGCTGGGACTACATCTTCTCGATCATCAAGAACTTCCGCGGTCGCGGGGCGGCGTTCACGCTGCCCGACCGCGCGAAGATCACGATGACGGTGCCCTTCATGCGGGCCTACACCGAGCTGCTCGTGAAGACCTGCCACAAGCGCGGGGCGCACGCGATCGGCGGGATGAGCGCGTTCATCCCGAACCGCCGCGACCCCGAGGTCACGGCTCGCGCCCTTGAGCAGGTGGCGAACGACAAGCGCCGCGAGGCCGGCGACGGCTTCGACGGCACGTGGGTGGCGCACCCCGACCTCATCGAGACCGCCCGCGCGGAATTCGACGCCGTGCTCGGCGACCGCCCGAACCAGGTCGACCGCCAGCGCGACGACGTGCACGTCGAGGCGCGTCAGCTCGTCGACGTGGCGCTCGACGGCGAGGTCACGGATGCCGGCGTGCGCGCGAACGTGTCGATCGCGCTCCGCTACCTCGAGTCGTGGCTGCGCGGCGTCGGCGCCGCGGCCATCGACGACCTCATGGAGGACGCCGCGACCGCCGAGATCAGCCGCTCGCAGCTGTGGCAGTGGATCCGCCAGGGCGTCGTGACGAAGGAGGGTACGCGCGTGACGGGTGAGCTCGTCGAGGGCATCCTCGAGGAGGAGCTCGAGGAGCGTCGCACCCCGAGCGGCCGCTTCGACGACGCCGCCGAGCTCGTGCGCTCGCTCGCCCTCGAGGACGACTTCCCGACCTTCCTCACGATCGAGGCGTACTCGCGCTTCCTCGTGGAGCCGGAGGCGCGCGACGCGATCGCGGCGCTCACCACCGGTCCCATCGCGACCACGGGGAGGGCCGCCTGATGCGCATCGTGCTCGTCGGCCCTCCCGGTGCGGGCAAGGGCACACAGGGCCGCCTGATCGCGGAGCGCCTCTCGGTTCCCCGCGTCATCGTGGGCGACCTGCTGCGCGACCACATCGCGTCGGGCTCGCCGCTCGGCGAGCGTGCGCGGGAGTACGTCGACAGCGGCCGGCTGGTGCCCGACCACCTCGTGGTCGGCATCGTCGAGCAGGCGATCGAGTCGCACACCGACGGCTTCGTGCTCGACGGCTTCCCGCGCTCGATCGCGCAGGCGAGGATGCTCGACCGCTTCCTCCGGGCCCGCGCGGCCGAGGTCGACGTGGCTCTCCACTTCGACGTCCCGGATGCCGAGCTCACGACCCGCCTCGCGGCCCGCGAGCGCGAGGACGACACCCCCGGGGTCGTCGCCACGCGGATCGCCGGGTTCCGAGCGGCCGAGGAGGCGCTCCTCGCGCACTACCGCGGGCGCGTCGTCGAGCTCGACGCTGTCGGCTCGGTCGACGAGGTGTTCGACCGGGTGCTCGACGGACTGCGGGAGGCGCTCGTCGCCGCCTGAGCCGGCGATCTCATCCGGTTCCCGATCCATCCCACACCCCCCCACCCCAGGGAGGCAGGAGACCCCCTTCGCGCCGCGGCGTCGAACGCACGCCGACGCTCCCGCGGCGCGGAGCCTCCTGCCTTCCTGCGCTCAGCGGGAGCGGGATCCCGCGGCTAACTCGGCGGCGTCAGGAGCTGCTGTACGAGGGCGCCGTAGCGCTTCACGAGGTCGGAGCGATCGGCCTGCAGGAGGTGGGTGTCCTGCACGACCCACATGCTGTAGAGCAGGCCGCCCACGAGGGCGGCGGCGAGTCGCGCGCGCAGCTCGGCATCCGGTCCCTCGAGCCGCTCCTGCAGGGGGAGCACGAACGCGGTGTCGTGCATCTCGCGCAGGCGGGGCACGACGCCGTCGGACTCGCTCGCGCGGACGAGCGCGAGGAACATGCCGCGCAGCCGGTCCGTGGTGTCGACCATGTACTCGACGAAGGTCTCGCCGAGCTCCTCGATCGGGCCGTCGAACAGCGGGCCGAGCTCGTCGTCGAGGCGCATGGTCTCGAGGAAGAGCTCCTCCTTGGAGCCGAAGTTGCGGATGACGAGGGCCGGATCGACGCCCGCCTCGCCCGCGATGTCGCGCACCGACGTACCGATGTAGCCGTGCACGGGGAAGAGCTTCGCGGCGGCGGCGCGGATGGCCTCCTTGGTCGGGGGGTGAGGGGGGCTCATGCATTCATGGTGTCACGGAGTCAACCCCGTGGACCCCTGGTGCTGTGAAGAGGATGCTCGTGGCATGGGAACGAATGCGAGCGGCAACCAGTCCGGCGACTCGGCGGCGACGCACGACGTCGTGAACAGCGGCCAGTCCGAGGACATCGAGAACAGCCTCGCGGGGCAGGGCACCTCCGACCGGGAGACCCTCGAAGACATCGTCGAGGCGGAGGGCGACTCGCCCGTCCCGCCGGCCGACGAACCCGAGTGATCCGACGGATGCGGGGCCGGCTCTGCCGGGGTCAGCCCTCGTCGGGCACGCGCTCGAGCCGCCAGGACGTCGTGCCGGTCGGTACCCACCGGTAGCGCCCGCCGCCGACGAGGGATCCGAGCACGAGTGCCACGATGTCGACGATCGCGTGCAGCACGACGAGCACGATCGCGACGATGGCGGGGAGGCCGAGCGCCTCGATGAGCCACACGGCGCCGAGCACGACGACGTGCAGCACGATCACGCGTCCGTAGGCGCGTCCCACCCCGGCGCGCGGCGGCGGATCGGACCGCGACGCGGAGTACCAGGCGAGCCCCGTCGCGACGAGCCACGCGAGCACGAGCCAGAGCGCGTCGAACGGTGCGGACTCGGAGCCCGTGATGACGGGGGCGAGCAGGATCAGCACGATCACGAACACGCCGTGCACGAACGTGAAGATGCCGTAGTGCATGAGGAAGAACGAGGACGGGAAGCCGCCCGGCCCCTCGCCGCCCGCCGCGGCGCGGCGCCGCAGCGCGATGAAGGTGACGCCGCCGATCGTCACGTTCTCGAGCCAGTAGAGCAGCACGACGGGCCGCCAGTCCCACCCCCACCACAGCAGGCCGACGAGCGGCAGCAGCAGGTAGAGGGCGACGTCGAGCCAGAGCAGCGGGGATCGGAGCGAGGCGGATGCCGCCGCGCCGGGCACACGGACGCTCACGCCGCGATGCCCCGCTTCTCGAGCGAGTCCTCGACGATCGTGAGGCCGGCGAGGCCGGGCAGCTTCGCGATGTGCGAGTCGACGTCGCGCACGAGCTTGCGGCCCTCGGGACCGGCGAAGAGGTGGTTCATGACGTGGGTCACCTCTGCCTCGTCCTGGACACCGGAGCCGACCGGTCCCCAGAAGCGCGAGAGGGCGAAGCGCGCGAGCTTCTGCGCCTTCTTCGAGTCCTTCAGCCGGTCGCGGGCCTGCGACGCGTAGAAGGCGACGTGCCGGGTCTCCTGCTTCGCGATCCGCTTGAGCAGCTCGGCGAGCACGGGGTTGCCCTCGAGCTCGGCCATGCGCAGGTAGGCGGCGTTCGCCGACCACTCGTTCGCGGCTCCCCACGCCATGTGCACGGCGACGAAGTCGTTCCCGACGAGCCCGCCCATGATCGACTGCTTGACGGGGTCGAGGCGGTCTTTCCAGCCGAGCTTGAGGCGGGTGGCCTTGAGCACGTCGTAGTCGACGGTGACGCCGTGCTTCGCGAGCACGGCCGCGAGCGCCTCGCCGTGCCAGAACTCCTCGCGGTTCCACATCGTCATGAACGCGCCCACCTCGGGTTCGTTGTGCGAGGGGGTCGTGAGCAGGTCCCGCAGGTAGCAGGTCGTGTGGTACTCGATGTCGCACATGTAGCGCAGGGTGCGCAGCGTGCTCTCGGGCAGCGGGTGCTCGTCGAAGACGTCGAAGTCGAGGTCGGCCCACGCGACGGCGGCGGAGTTCGTCGTGTACCTGTCGATGTCGAAGGCCATGGCTGTCCGGGCGGAGGCTCAGCCCCCGTCCGCTCCTTCCTCGTGCGCGGGGGCGGATGCGGATGCGGCGGTGCTCGACGCCATCAAAGCACGGTTCGCGGCGCGCGAGCCAGGCTTCCAGGTCTCGATCCGCCACCGCCGACGCCCCGCCTCGCGGGCGAGCCGGTGGTCGGGGTTGACGGCGTGGGGGTGGCCGAGCAGTTCGAGCCACACGAGGTCGGCGTGGCTGTCGCCGTACCCGTAGGAGGCGGAGAGGTCGTAGCCGCCGCGCTCGGCGTACTGCCGCAGCCAGTTGGCGCGAGCCTCGTCGACGAGCGGCGGGCGCGCGAGGTAGCCCGTGAGCTGACCGTCGCGCACGTGCATGGCGCCCGCGACGACCTCGTCGAACGCGGCGGCGACGGGTTCGGCGAGCGTGCCGATCGACCCGGTGACGAGCACGGTCCGGTGGCCCGCGGCGCGGTGGGCGGCGGCCCGCTCGAGCGCGGCGGTGGCGGTGCGGCCGAGCATCGTGTCGGCGTAACCTCCGTCGACGGTTCGCTCGAGGCGCGCCTGGCTCATCCCCTCGTAGCGGCGGAGGAACGTGCGGATGAACTCCCCGCGGTCGCGCCGCTCGGCCCGCAGGTAGGCGGGCAGCCGCGTGAGGATCGCCACGACGGATGCCGGCCACGCCGCCCAGCCCCACCCCGACGAGCGCACCCACAGGTACTGCTTCACGAGGTTCGTGTCGACGACCGTGCCCTCGAGGTCGAAGACGGCCACGACATCCGTGCGCTCGGGCAGTTCGACGGCGGGACGGCCCTCGGGTGAGGGCGAACCCTCGGGGCGCCGCGCGAAGGCGCGCGTGAGCGTCGTGATCGCCGGGAAGTGCACCTTCTGCAGGTAGTCCTCCCAGTCGATCGCGGCGAGGTCGAAGCCGCGGTCGGTCTGGAGCCTCGTCGGGATCGCCGCGTGCAGGGCCCGCGTGTTGGCGTCGTCGAAGATGATCTCGGTCTGCACGTAGGCCCGGTAGAGCTCGGCGAAGTTCTCGAGGGTCTCGAGGTCGCTGCGCTTCGTGCCGAGCTCGGCGAGCCGGGCGCGCGTGCGGGCGGTCGACGGCATCCGGTTCAGCCAGCGCTCGCGGCGCTCGAGGCGGGTGCGCGATCGTGCGAGCGCCCGCTCGACCTTGCGGCCTCCCGGGAAGCGCCACGTCGGCACGCGCACCTCGCCGCCGCGGGGCGACGGCATCGGGTTCGCCGTGAAGTACGCGTGCACGTTCTCGAACATCCGGTGGAACGGCAGCGGGTTCGAGGCGCCCGAGCTCACGTGGAAGTACTCGGGCTCAGTCTTCGGCGGATTCGCGGCCGCCGCGAGGATCGCGTTGACGACGTAGTCGACCGGGATGAGGTCGAGCACGCTGTCGGGAAGCCCCGGGAACTCGGGTAGCAGCCCGCGCCCGTAGGCGAGGATGAGCGGGTCGGCGACCTTGAACCCGTCGATCCAGCCCGGGAACGGATGCCGCAGCGCCGACTCGATGATCGCCGGTCGCACGACCGAGAGGCTGCCGCCTGTGCCCGCCCAGAGCTCCTCGGCGGCCCGCTCGGCGAACGCCTTCGTGAGCGTGTAGACGTCGGTCCAGCCGAGCGACTCGGCGCGCGTGCGGCCGGCGTCGACGAGCGCCTTCGTGACCCACTCGATGCGCGCCTCCTCGCTCGCGCGGGCGACCGCCTGCGGCCCCTCCTTGCCGTGCTCGGCGCGGGCGCGGTCCATGAACTCGCGCAGCTTGTCCGGGTGGCGCGAGAGCAGCTCGATGCGCTCGCGGGCCGACGTCGCGGCCGCGTACTCGGCGCGCCAGTCGATCGCGTGCTCGAGGCGCGCCTCCGGTACGACGCCCTTGCGCAGGCCGCCCACGTAGCACGTCGACACGTGCACGACGTGCGGCGTGGAGCCGGACGCGCGCAGCGCCTCGTAGAGCCGCACCGCCCCGCCGACGTTGGTGTCGAACGCCTGGTCGATGGGAGGGTCGAACGACACCGTCGACGCGGAGTGGATGACGACGTCGATGTCGTCGGGCAGCGGCGGCACCGAGCCGAGGCCGCCCTCGACGATCCGGATGCGGTCGCACGCGGCCGCCTCGACGCCCTCCTCGCCGACCTGCTCGCGCCACGCACGGAACACGGGCTTGCGCAGCAGGTTGCGCAGGCGGTCGTCGCCGCCCGCCGAGCCCTTCGTGCGCACGAGCAGCGAGATCGTCGTGCCGGGGTGGCTCGACAGCAGGCGCTCGAGCACGGCCTGGCCCACGAAGCCCGTCGCCCCGGTGAGGAAGACGTGGGCCTCGCCGAGCTCCGTCTTCGCGCGCTTCGGCGTCACGGCACGAGCCTCGCGACGACGGTGGCCCCGGATGCGGCGCCCATGCCGGGGAGCGCCGCGAGCCCTTCGCCGATCCGCGCGGCCGCCGCCCGCCCGCCCGGCTGCCCGAACACGTACGCCTCGAAGAAGGAGCGGTCGGCGGCGGGGATGCTCGCGGCGCCGATCGGCCACGCGGCGCGCGCGATCTCCTTGCGGGCGAGGCGGACGGCGCGGGCCGAGGCGGCGAGCTTGTGCTCGGCTTCCTCGGCGAGGAAGGCGATGTGGCGGTCCTTCACCGCGACGAGGGTCGACACGAGCGACGACAGCACGGCGGCCGCGTCGCCGAGGCGGCGGTAGGCGGCCTGGGTGATGAGCTCGTCGACGAGCCCCGTCGTCATGTGGCCGGCCACGATGTCCGCGCCCGCGATGTTGCCGGCGAGGGCGCGGCGGATGGGCCCCCGGCGCTCGGCGCGCTCGGCGGCCGTGCGGCGCGGCGGCCCCGTGAGCGGCGAGGTGTCGGCGCCCACCGCGTCGAGCACGGCGTCGAGCGCGTCGGCGATCCAGTACTTCTCGAACGCCCACGTCGCCAGGAACGCGGTGACCCGCGCATCCTTGTGGGTCGCCGTCACGAGGAGGTTGCGCATCCGGTCGAGGGTGCCGCGCTCGAGGTCGCGCAGCACGCGGATGAGGCGCACGGCGTCGCACGGCAGGCCCGTGCGCGCGAGGGTCTCGACGTCGATCTCGCCGCGGTGGCTGCCCTGCGCCGTGCGAGCGTACTCGCGCACGTCGAAGGACTCCGTGGTCGCGGAGGCTCGGTTGGTCATGGTGGCGGGGGGACCTTCCTGACGGGCGCCCTCGCACGGTGAGGACGCCTCGATGACCGTATCGTAAGGCCCATGCCACACGCTCTCGTCACCGGCGGTACCGCCGGCATCGGCGCCGCGTTCGCCCGCGCCCTCGCGGCCCGCGGCTACGACCTCGTGCTCGTGGCCCGCACCGCCCCGCGCCTCGCGGAGATGGCCGCCGAGCTGCGCGCGTCGGGCCGCGAGGTCGAGGTGCTCGTCGCCGACCTCGGGAAGCCCGACGACGTGCGGCGCGTGGCCGACCGGCTCGCGGATGCCGCGCATCCGATCGAGCTGCTCGTCAACAACGCCGGCTACGGCATGAAGACGAAGCTCTCCGACCCCGACCTCGACGAGGCGGCTGACGCCATCCAGGTGATGATGCAGGCGCCGCTCGTGCTCTCGGCGGCCGCCGTCCCGGGGATGCGCGAGCGCGGCCACGGCACGATCATCAACGTCGCGAGCGTCGCCGGCTACACCTCGATGGGCCTCTACGCGGCCATCAAGGCGTGGATGCGCGTCTACAGCGAGAGCCTCTCGAACGCCCTGCACGGCACGGGCGTCACCGTCACGGCGCTCCTGCCCGGCTGGGTGCACACCGAGTTCCACGACCGCGCCGAGATCCGCAAGTCGGCGATCCCGTCGTGGCTCTGGCTGAACGCCGACGACCTCGTGGCGACGTGCCTCAAGGATGCCGAGAAGGGTCGCGCGATCTCGCTCCCGACCCTGCGCTACCGCTTCCTCACCTGGCTGCTGCGGCACCTGCCGATGCGCACCGTGCGCTGGGTGTCGCGCAAGCTCTCGGGGACCCGCCACTCGACGCACTGACATCGCACCTGGGGAATCCTCGCGGTCTACCCTGTCCCCATGGTGTCGAGCACCGCGGACCCCCCGGCCGCGCGGCGCGACAGGTTCACCTCGAGGACCCTCGCCGCGGCGCGCTTCGTGGCGCAGCGCGGGATCCTCAAACCGGTGACCTGGTCGGTCGTGCGGGTCGCCGTCGTCGGGCGTCGACGGCTGCGCGACCTGCCGACGGCCTTCGTCGTGGTGGCCAACCACTCGAGCCACCTCGACGCGCCCCTCATCCTCGGAGCCCTGCCGCGGCGTCTCGCGCGCTACCTCGCCGCGGGCGCCGCGGCCGACTACTTCTTCCACGTATGGTGGCGCCGTGTCCTCACGGCGCTCTTCTTCAACGCGTTCCCCGTCGACCGCAACGGCGTGAACCCCAAGAGCGTCTCGGCGAAGACGCTGCTCGACCGCGGCGTCCCGCTGCTCGTCTTCCCCGAGGGCACGCGCTCCAAGACGGGCGAGATGGGCCACTTCAAGCAGGGTGCAGCAGCCCTCGCGATCGCCGCGGACGTCCCCGTCGTCCCCGTCGCCCTCGTCGGCGCCGGCATCGCGCATCCGCGGGGCAGCAGCTGGCCCAAGCCCGGCCGACTGCCCGTCGGCGTCGTGTTCAGCGAGCCCATGCGCCCCGAGCCGGGGGAGTCCGCGGTGGCCTTCACGGCGCGCATCCGAGACCGCATCGCACGGCTGCACGACGCGTACGCACCCCGTATCCTGAGCGCGTCGCGGCCTGAGCCCGACTCGCATCCGTCGCCCGAAGGAGAGAGACAGTGACCGCAGTCGAGCACATGAAGTGGTGGGGCTGGGGCGTCGAGGGCGTCGGGTTCCACCACGAGGATAAGCCCGGCTTCGCGCCGTTCGTGCTCCAGGCGGTCGGCCTCGACCTCTCGACGGCGCAGAAGGCGGAACCCCCCGCCTTCGACGACATCGACGTCGCCGAGCCGGCCGTGCGGCCCGAGTTCACCGCGGCGCTCGCGGGCATCGTCGGGGAGGACCACGTGACGACGGATGCCATGGAGCGCGTCGTGCACACCTACGGCAAGAGCCTGCGCGACCTCGTGCGCATCCGGTCCAACCGCATCAAGCGCGCGGTCGACGTCGTCGTGTACCCGGCCGACGAGGCCGAGGTGCAGCGGGTCGTCGACGCGGCGGTCGCCGAGAACGCGGTGCTCATCCCGTTCGGCGGCGGCAGCAACATCGCGGGCAGCCTCGAACCGATCCCGGGCGAGAGCCGCACGGTCGTGTCGCTCGACATGGGCCGCATGAACCGCGTGCTCGAGATCGACGCCGACTCGGGGCTCGCGCGCATCGAGGCCGGCGCGCTCGGCCCGCACCTCGAGGCGCAGCTCGCCGCGCAGGGCTGGACGATCGGCCACTTCCCCGACAGCTTCACGCACTCGACGATCGGCGGCTGGGCGGCCACCCGCTCCTCGGGCATGCAGTCCGACAAGTACGGCGACATCGCGCAGATCGTGCGCGGGGTGCGCGTCGTGCGGCCCTCGCGCGACGGGCGCGACGGCGTGCTCGTGATCCCGGCCATCCCGTCCGCGTCGACGGGGCCGAGCGTGCGCGAGATGATCGTCGGCTCGGAGGGGCGCCTCGGCGTCATCACCGAGATCACGGCGCAGGTGCACCGCGTGCCCGAGCAGCGCGAGATCCAGGCCTACTTCTTCCCGAACTGGGAGGCGGGCCTGAAGGCGATGCAGGCGATCTCCGAATCGGATGCGACCCCCATCATCACGCGCGTCTCCGACTCCCGCGAGACCGGCTTCTCGATGGCGACGAGCAAGGAGCGCCACGGCGTGGATGCGCTCCTCGCGGAGAAGGTGCTGCCCTCGCTCATGCGCTCGAAGGGCTGGAAGCTCGACGAGATCTGCCTCTCGTTCATCGGCTTCGAGGGCTCGCGCGAGCACGTCGCGCGGCAGAAGAAGCTCGTGGGCCGCATCGTGAAGGCGCACGGCGGCATGGGCGTCGGCACGGGCCCCGGCGTGCTCTACGACCAGAAGAAGTTCGACACCCCCTACCTGCGCGATTTCCTGCTCGACCGGGGGGCGGCGGGCGACGTGTCGGAGACGGCGGCCCCGTGGTCGAAGCTGCTGCCGCTCTACAACGGCGTCGTCGCCGCGGCCGAGCGCGCGTACGACGAGATCGGCACGAAGGGGTGGATCATGTGCCATCTCTCGCACTCGTACCACTCGGGTGCGTGCCTCTACTTCACCTTCGCGTTCGTCTTCGGCGACGACCCGCTCGGCGAGTACGACGTCGTGAAGAGCGCCATCCAGCAGGCGTTCGTCGACCACGGCGGCACCATCTCGCACCACCACGGCGTGGGCGTCGAGCACTCGCCGTGGATCGAGCAGGACATCTCGCCCGAGGGCGTCGCGGTCATGCGCGGCCTCTTCGGGGCGGTCGACCCGGGCGACAACTTCAACCCCGGCAAGGTGGTGCCCGCGGTGCCCACTAGCGTGGAGGGATGACCACCGCCTTCCAGCTCTCCCGCGAGGTCGAAGCAGCCCTCGCCGACGGCCGACCCGTCGTCGCCCTCGAGTCCACGATCATCAGCCACGGCCTCCCGCGCCCGCGCAACCACGAGGCCGCGATCGAGTTCGAGGAGCTCCTGCGCGAGAAGGGCGTGACGCCTGCGACGATCGCCGTGCTCGACGGCGTGCCGCAGATCGGGCTCGACGCGGATGGCGTGCGCCGCATCGCCGAGGAGGACCTCGCGAAGGCGTCGGTGCGCGACCTCCCGATCCTCGCCGCGCTCGGCCGCTCGGGCGCCACCACCGTCGCCGCGACGGCCTACCTCGCGGGCCTCGCCGGGGTGCGCGTCTTCGCGACCGGCGGCCTGGGCGGCGTGCACCGCGGCGCATCCGAGACCTTCGACGAGTCGGCCGACCTCACGACGCTCGCGAGCTCGCCCGTCACGGTCGTGTCGGCGGGCGTCAAGAGCGTGCTCGACATCCCCGGCACCCTCGAGCGCCTCGAGACGCTCTCCGTGCCCGTCATCGGCTACGGCACGACCGCGTTCCCCGCGTTCTGGCTGCGCGAGTCGGGCTACGAGCTCGACTGGAAGGTCGACTCCGCGGATGAGGTGGCGGCCGTCATGGCGGCCCGCGACGCGTTCGGGTCGAGAAGCGGCATCGTGCTCGCCAACCCCATCCCCCTCGAGCAGCAGTGGGACCCGGCCGAGCACGACCGCGTGCTCGCGACCGCGTTCGCCGCCGCGGAGGAGGCCGGCGTGCGCGGCAAGGCCGTCACGCCGTTCCTGCTCGGGTTCATCGTCGAGGAGTCGGGCGGCAAGAGCCTCGAGGTCAACCTCGACCTCGCGCGCAACAACGTGCGTGTCGCGGCGGATGTCGCGACCGCCTGGGCGAAGCGCGCGCCGCGGCCGTGAGTCGCCTGGCCGTGAGCCGCGACCGGGTCGTCATCGTCGGCGACCTAATCAACGACATCGTCGTCGTGCCGCGCGAGGCCATCCGCGCCGACACCGACACGACGGCGACCATCCGGAACACCTCGGGCGGGTCGGCTGCCAACACGGCCGTGTGGCTCGCGTCGCAGGGCGCGGCGGTCGACTTCGTCGCGGCGGTCGGCGGGCACGACGCGGCGGCACACGCCGCCGAGCTGACCGCCGCGGGCGTCACCCCGCACCTGCAGGTCGAGCCCGAGGCGACGACCGGCGCGATCGTGATCCTCGTGCAGGGCCACGACCGCTCGATGCTCACCGACCGCGGGGCGAACTCGCTGCTGCGGGCGGCATCCGTCACCGAGGGGCTGCTCGCGGATGCGGCGCTCCTGCATGTGAGCGGCTACAGCGTCGTCGACGGCTTCGGCCTCGAGGGCACGCGCGAGGTGCTCGCGCGGGCAGCGGATGCCGGGGTGCCGGTGTCGGTCAACCCCGGTTCGATCGGGTTCATCTCCGATTTCGGGGCCGAGCGCTTCCTGTCGGCGATCGAGGGTGCGCGTGCCGTGTTCCTGAGCGCCGAGGAGGCGCGGCTGCTGACGGGCGTCGCCGATCCCGCGGATGCGGCGCGGACGCTCGGCGCGACGTTCCCGGTGGTGGCGCTCACGCGCGGCGTCCAGGGCGTGCTCGTGGTCGCGGACGGCGCCGAGCCCGTCGCCGTGCCGGCGCCCGCGGTCGACGCCGTCGACCCGACGGGTGCGGGCGACGCGTTCATCGCGGGCTTCATCGCCTCGTGGCTGCGCGCGGGTGATCCCGTCGCCGCCGCATCCGCCGCCGTGCACGTGGCGGCGCAGGCCGTCACCGCGATCGGCGGCCGGCCCGCGTAGCGGCGCCCGGCCCGCGTAGCGACGCCCGGTGGTCGAGGAGCGCCCGCTGCCTCACCAGGTGGTCGAGGAGCGCCCGCGAAGCGGACGCGTCTCGAGACCACTCACCGAGTGATCACCTCGCGGTGGTCTCGAGACGCGTCGCCTACGGCGGCGCTCCTCGACCACCTAGTGATTCGTACGCCGCGAGCGCCCGCTCGCGCGACGCCGCGAGGTCGACGATCGGCGCCGGGTAGGTATCCGTGCCGAGCTCCGGCACCCAGTGGCGCACGTACGCGCCGTCGGGGTCGAAGCGGGCCGCCTGCCGCTCGGGGTTGAAGACGCGGAAGTAGGGGGCCGCGTCCAGCCCGGAGCCCGCGACCCACTGCCAGTTGCCGGGGTTGGAGGCCTCGTCGGCGTCGACGAGGGTGTCCCAGAACCACGCCTCGCCCACGCGCCAGTCGACCAGCAGGTTCTTGACGAGCAGGCTCGCGGCCGACATGCGCACGCGATTGTGCATCGTGCCGGTCGCCCATAGCTCGCGCATACCCGCGTCGACGAACGGGATGCCCGTACGTCCGTAGCGCCACGCGTCGAGCTCGGCGGGGTGGGGCTCGGCCCACGGGAAGCGGTCGAACTGCGGCCGCAGGTTGCGTGTCGCGAGGCGCGCGTCGTGGAAGAGGGTGTGGCGGAAGAAGTCGCGCCACCCGAGCTCGCGCAGGAAACCCTCCGCCTCGGGCCCACCCTCGCGACGGATGCGGTGCCACACCTGGCGGGGCGACAGCTCGCCCCAGCGCAGCCGCGGACTCAGGCGCGACGTCGCGTCGACGGCGGGCAGGTCGCGGTCCGCGTAGCCGTCGAGCTCGGCGGCGAACTCCTCGAGCCGCTCGAGCCCCGCCGCCTCGCCGGGTGTCCACGTCGCCCGCAGGCCGCCCGCCCAGTCGGGGCGGCGGGGGAGCAGGCCCCAGTCGTCGAGCGCGTCGCCCGCGACCGGCTCCGCGGGGCTGCCCACCGCATCCGGCGCCGGCAGGGGCGGCGGGATCGGGCGGCCGCGCAGGGCGTTCCAGAACGGCGTGAACACGCGGTACGGGGTGCCGGATGCCGTGGCGAGCTCCTGAGGCTCGGCGAGCACGTCGCCGGGGAACGAGCGCACCTCGGTGCCGGCCTCCCGCATCCGCGCCTTGAGCTCGGCGTCGATCGCCCGGGCGGGGCCGTAGCGGCGGTTCCACAGCACGGTGTCGGCGCCCGTGTCGACGACGAGCTGCGGCACGAGCTCGGCCGCGAGCCCGCGCCGCAGCACGAGCGGGATGCCGAGCGCGGCGAGCTCCTCACGGAGCGCCGCGAGCGAGTGGTGCAGCCACCAGCGAGCCGCACCGCCGGGGGCTCGCACGCCGTCGCCGTGCTCGTCGAGCACATAGGCGGCGACGACGGGGGCGCCTCGCTCGACCGCCGCGAGCAGGGCGGGGTGGTCGGCGACCCGGAGGTCGTCGCGGAACCAGACGAGCGTCGCGCCGGACCGCATCAGCCGGGCGCCGCGCCCGCCCGCAGGCGATCGGTGAGCTCGGTCAGCTGCAGCTGCTCCTCGTGGCTCAGCACCGACATCCGCGCGACGATGGCGCGGGCGTGCTGCAGGCCGACGCGGCGGAACACCTCGAGGCCGTGGTCGGTGAGCGCCACGATGGTGCCGCGCGCGTCATCCGGGTCGCGGCGCTTCGCGACGAGGTCTCGCGCGGCGAGGCGGTCGAGCAGACGGCTCACGCTCGGCTGGCTCAGCAGCAGGTGCTTGTTGAGGTCGCGGATGCGGAGCGAGCGGTCGGGCTGCCGGTACAAGTTGAAGAGCACGTCGTACTCGGTGAAGGTCACCTCGTCGGCGGGGAACTCGGTGCGCAGGTGCCGGAGCACCGCGACCTGCGCCCGGTAGAGGGCCTCCCAGGCGGCGACCGCGTCTGCGCTCTCGCTCACCCGTCCAGCCTATTCATCGCGCCGGCCCCCGAGGTGGTCGAGGAGCGCCGCGAAGCGACGCGTCTCGAGGCCTGTCGCGGGCGGTCGTCAACGTGATTGAGGGCCGGCCGCAGAGGCGAGCGGCCGACCCTCTCCCTTGCACCAAGAGTGTCCTGCAATCACATTCCGCTTGGTCCGCCACAGCAAACGAATCAAGCAATCTGAATGTATAACGAGAAGGTAACGATGTCTAGTTACCAAAGCGTTATTTTTTCTGCGAGTTCGCTCGGAGGACCTTCGGACCTCGCCGAGCGCCACGTGGAGTGCTTGGCTGAGCGCATGAGCAGCTACGCCCACGCCCAGGAACCCCACGTCGGCGGCGTCGCCTCGCGCCTCAACTGGCTGCGCGCGGGCGTGCTCGGCGCGAACGACGGCATCGTCTCCGTGGCCGCGGTCGTCGTCGGTGTCGCGGGCGCCACCACCGCGGTCCCCGCCATCCTGTCCGCGGGCGCCGCGGCCCTCATCGGAGGAGCCATCTCGATGGCGCTCGGCGAGTACGTGTCGGTCAGCAGCTCCCGCGACACGACCCACGCGCTCATCGCGAAGGAGCGCACGGAGCTCGCGACGATGCCCGAGGCCGAGCTCGAGGAGCTCGCGGGTATCTACGCCGCGAAGGGCCTCTCGCCCGAGACAGCACGTCGTGTGGCCGAGGAGCTCACCGCGCACGACGCGCTCGCGGCCCACCTCGAGGCCGAGCTGCACCTCGATCAGGACGACGTGGCGAGCCCGTGGACGGCGGCCTGGGCCTCGGCCGCCGCCTTCACCGTGGGCGCGCTGCTGCCGTTCCTCACGATCCTGCTGCTGCCGGAGCCCATCCGCATCGCCGGCACCTTCGTCGCGGTGCTCGTGGCGCTCGCCCTCACGGGCACGCTGAGCGCGCGCATCGGTGGCGCCTCGGTGCGTCGCACCGTCACGCGGGTCGTGGTCGGGGGTGCGCTCGCGCTCGCCGTCACCTTCGGGGTCGGCTGGCTGCTCGGCACCACCGGGGTCGTCTGAGATGCCGCGCGTACTGGTCGTCGAAGACGACCCGGAGATGGCCCGACTGCTGACGCGCGGGTTGCGTGAGGAGGGCTACGAGGTCATCGAGGCGCACGACGGCACCGCGGGTCTCATGGCCGCGGTCGACGGCGGCTTCGCGGCGGCGGTCGACGTGATGCTCCCGGGGCTCGACGGCTTCGAGTTCTGTCGGCAGCTGCGGATGCGCGGCGTGCGCCTGCCCGTGCTGCTCCTGACCGCGCGCGACGCGATCGAGGACCGGGTGCAGGGGCTCGACTCGGGAGCCGACGACTACCTCGTGAAGCCGTTCGCGTTCGCCGAGCTGAGTGCGCGCATCCGGGCCCTCGTGCGGCGGGAGACGCAGGAGCCGAAGGTCGTCGTGACGGTGGGGCGGCTCGAGCTCGACGGGGCGAGCCTGCGGGCCCGCGTGGCGGGGGAGCCCGTCGCGCTGAGCGCGCGCGAGTTCGCCCTCGCGCGGCTGTTCGCGGTGCACGCGGGCGAAGACCTCACCCGGGCCACGATCCTCGGCGAAGTGTGGGGAACCACCCGGCACATCGACCCGAACGTCGTCGACCAGTACGTGCGCTACCTGTGGCGTCGCTCGCGACGGAGCGGGCGATCGGCGGTGCGGTGCTCGCCGCGGTGCGGGAGGCGCTCGCCGATGCCGACGCGCGGTTCTCGCTCTTCCGCCCCGACTCGGAGCTCTCGCGCATCGCCCGCGGCTCTCTCGCGCTGGCGGACGCGAGCGCCCCGCTCCGGGAGGCCTACCTCGAGGCGACCGTGTGGCGCTCCCGCACCGACGGCGCCTTCACCGCGCACCGCCCCGACGGGCTGCTCGACCTCTCGGGCGTCGTGAAGGCGCGGGCGATGCGGCATGCCGTGCGGGTGCTCGAGGGCGAGACGGAGGGCGGCTGGGTGCTCGGCGTCGGCGGCGACCTCGTGTGGTCTGCCGGCGGGCCTCCCGACGCGCTCGGCATCGTCGACCCCGCGGCGCGCGACCGGATGCTTACGGCGCTCCGCCCGACGCCCGGTCGCCGGGCGCTCGCGACGAGCGGCTCGGCGGAGCGCGGCAACCACATCTGGACGCGGGCCGACCTGCCCCGCAGCCCCTACCTGCAGGTGAGCGTGGTGGCCGACGACATCGTCACGGCCGACGTGCTCGCGACCGCGATCGTGGCCGGCGGCGAGCGCACGCTCGACGAGATCTGCGCGCGCGAGGACGTCGACGTGCTGACCGTCGACCGAGACGGCTCGCTGCGCGCCACCCCCGGCATCCGCTCCGCGATCGAGCGGGCCGCCGCCGCATGAACGGGGCGGCATGCTGGTCGTCGGTCTCGTCGGCGCCGCGCTCGGGGGTGCGGGCGGGCGCTTGCGCGTCGGGCGGCCGCCGCGGAACGGATGCGGCGGCCGGAGGTGCCGCCGGCGGGCGTTCGTCCGCACAGGGGAGGAGGGGCGGCGGGGCGCCCTGATACACGTCAGTCGACGGCGCCCTCGATGCGGACGAGCCAGTCCCGCAAGATGCGCTCGAGCGCGAGTCGGTCGGATGTCGGCAGCTCGGCGAGCAGGCGCGCCTCGTTGCGCATGTGGTCGCCGAAGGCGGCGTCGATGACCTCGCGCCCGCGCTCGGTGAGACGCACGCGGCGCACGCGCGCGTCATCCGCGTCGATGCGGCGCTCGAGCAGCCCGGCCTGCTCGAGGCGGTCGAGGCGCTTCGTCATGCCGCCCGTCGTGACCATGGTGTGCTCGGCGAGCTGCCCCGCGGGAAGCTCGAACGGCTCGCCCGTGCGGCGCAGCGACGCGAGCACATCGAAGTCGCCCTCGCCGAGCCCGTGCTCGCGGTAGACGGCTACGAGCTCCTCGTGCAGGTGGCCGCCGAGGCGGTGGATGCGGCCGATGATTCCCTGGGGTGAGGGGTCGAGGTCTGGGCGCTCGGCGCGCCACTGGTCCTGGATGCCATCGACGTGATCCCGGGCCATGCGGGAATAGTATCTTCTACTGCAAGTATTTTATCTTCCATGGAAGTCAACTGGCGCGCCGCGCTCGTCACCGCGATCGCCCCCATGGCGTGGGGAGCGACCTACTTCGTGACGCAGCACACCCTCCCCGCCGACAGCCCGCTGTGGGGCTCGGCCCTGCGCGCCTTCCCCGCGGGCCTCGTGCTGCTCGCGATCGCGCGCTCGCATCCGCAGGGCGCGCGCGAGTGGGGCCGCACGGCGCTCCTCGGCGTGCTCAACGTCGGCGGCTTCTTCCTGCTCATCTACATCGCTGCGCAGCTGCTGCCGACGAGCGTCGCGTCGTCGATCATGGCGGCGTCGCCGCTCGTGCTCGCCGCCTTCGCGTGGGCGCTCCTCGGCCAGCGGCCGGCGCTGCGCGTCATCGCGGGAGCCGTCATCGGCATCCTGGGCGTGCTGCTCCTCGTCGGGGGCGGACTAGGCGAGATCGACGGATGGGGCGTCGCCGCCTCCGTGGCCGGACTCGTCGCCTCCTCGCTCGGCTACGTCCTCACGCGGCGGTGGGGAGGCACCGCGACGCCGATCACGGCGAGCGCGTGGCAGCTGCTGTTCGGCGGCGGACTGCTGCTCGTCGCCGCCCTGCTCGTGGAGGGCGCCCCGCCCGTGCTCGACGCCACCGGATGGGCCGGCCTCGCCTTCGTGACCCTTGTCGGCACGGCGCTCGCCAACGTCGCCTGGTTCTCCGGCCTCCAGCGGCTGAGTGCCGGCGTCGTCGGCGTCATCGGCCTGCTCAACCCCGTCACGGGCGTCCTGCTCGGCGTGCTCGCGGGCGGCGAGACCCTCGCACTCGCGCAGGGGCTCGGGATCGCGCTCGTGCTCGTCGGGATCGCCGCCGGGCAGCTCCCCGCCCGGCGGTGAACGGCTCCCGTCAGCCCTGCTTCGCGAGCGCCGCGACCCCCGCGGGCTCCTCGACGAGGATCTTGACGGCCGTCTCGTTGCGGTGGATGAGCGTGTCAAAGCCGTCCTCGACGAGCCGGTCGAGCGGGATGCGCGCCGTGATGAACGGGGCGAGATCGATCTTGCCCTCCTGCACGAGCTTGATCGTCGCGGGGTGGTCGTTCACGTAGGCGATCGTGCCGCGCAGATCGATCTCCTTGAGCACGAGCTTCTGCATGTCGATCGTCGCCGGGTGCCCCCAGATCGAGACGTTCACGATGACGCCCGCGGGCTTCACGGCGTCGAAGAGCTGGTCGAGGACGGCGTTGACGCTCGTGCACTCGAACGCGACATCCGCGCCGACCCCGCCCGTGAGCTCCCTCACCCGGGCGATGAGGTCCTCCTGGCTCGGGTCGATGACGTGGTCGGCGACCTTCGTCTCGCGCGCCTTCTGCTTCCGCGCCTCGCTCAGCTCCGACATGATCACGGTCACGCCCTCGGCCTTCAGCACGGCCGCGAGCAGCAGCCCGATGGGGCCCGCGCCGCCCACGAGGGCCACGTCGCCGGCCTTCGCCCCCGAGCGCACGAAGGCGTGGTGTCCGACGGCGAGCGGCTCGATGAGCGCCGCCTGGTCGAGCGGGATGTCGCCGACCGGATGCACCCAGCGCTCGTCGACGACGATCTTGGGGCTGAGCCCCCCGCCCCCGCCCGAGAGGCCGATGAAGCCCATCTTGTCGCACAGGTGGTAGCTGCCCGCCCGGCACTGGGCGCACTCGCCGCACACGAAGTACGGCTCCACGACGACCGACTCCCCGGGTGTCACCTTCGTCACGCCCTCGCCCACGGCGGAGACGATCCCCGAGAACTCGTGGCCGAGGGTCACCGGCTCCTCCTCGTGGGAGAGCGGATGCGGGTGCCCCTTCGGCGGCACGAAGATCGGCCCGTCCAGGTACTCGTGCAGGTCGCTCCCGCAGATGCCGCAGAACGCGACGTCGATCGCGACCGCGCCGGGGCGCAGCTCCGGCTCCGGAACCTCCTCGATCCGCACGTCTCGCGGCCCGTAGTAGCGCGCAGCCTTCATCGTGTTCACTCCTCCATCGGCGCGGCGGCGCATCTCGCCGTCGACGCCTCGACGCTACGCCGACGCGGGGCGGAGGGGAACGGACGAAGGTCCCGAGGAGCGCTCGGATCCGGCGGTGTCGCGAGGCGGACCGCCGTGCTGCTCAGAAGACGTCGGGCGAGGGAGTCGAGGCCCATCGGATGGTGACGTCCGCGTGGCGGTCGAAACGGTAACCCGAACCGCGCACGGTGCGCACGATGTCCTCGTAGGCGCCGAGCTTCGAGCGCAGCCGACGCACGTGCACGTCGATCGTGCGCTCGTTCGGCACGTCGTCGCCGCCGTCGGCCCACAGCGTCGCGATGATCTCGGCGCGCTCGATCGTGCGGCCCTCGCGGAGCACGAGGAACTGCAGCAGCTCGAACTCCTTGTAGGTGAGCGGAGCGACCTCGCCGTCGAGCTGGACGCGCTTGCGGGAGATGTCGATGACGACGCCGCCCTTGGGCTCGGGCGCCTCCGCGGGCTCCGCGCTCTGGCGGTGCTTGGCGAGGGCGGCCGGGTCCTGCAGGGCCAGGCGCACGACCTCCACATCGCGACCGCCCGCGCCGCGCGGAGCGAGCGCGACGGCCGCGTAGGTCTCGGCATCCGGCACGAGCTCGGCGACCGTGCGCTTGAGCGCCTCGACGAGCTGGGGGAGCGAGACGCCCGAGGTGGCGGCCTTCAGCTCGTCGACGCCCACGTAGAGCGCGAAGCCGCGGGCCTCGGTGCCCTCGGGCACGGCGCGGATGCGGGGCCGGTCGGCCTGGGCCTGTGCGGCCTGCTGCTCGCGCTCGGTGGCGCGGGGAACGGGGTAGGGGCGGGTCGGGGGACGGAGGGTGTCGAGGGTGGCGAGAGACATGTCGTCGAATCCTTGCGAGGTGTCGGCGGCCGCGGTGTCAGAAGGGGCGGCGGGCCGGGTGCTGTCGGAGTGGGAAGCGCCATCCGGGCTGTCGGAGCCGGATGCCGGGGAGTTCACCATCGGTGGGTAACTCGGGCGATGGGGCGGCTCAAGCGCACATTCGACAACACAGACCAGCGCGCACCGGCATCATCATGCCGGCGTTCCCGAGGGCCTCGAAGGAGGTCGTGGGGCGCGCGTGAACGGTCATGCCCACGAGTTTGGGCGACCGTTACGCCATGTGTCAACTGCGACGAAAAGCGTCGTAACAGAATGAAACGGCTGCCACGCACCCGACGCCGCGGATGTCGCCGCAGGACAGTGGCCATATCGGCAGTCGTTTCCGGCCGCGACCGCGCTCGTGGTCGGAGACGGCCGGCGCCGCGGACTATCGCGGCGCAGAAGAATCAGACCAGGCCGTAGAGGCGGTCGCCCGCGTCGCCGAGGCCCGGCACGATGTAGCCCTTCTCGTTGAGCTTCTCGTCGAGCGCGCCGATGACGATCGTGACCTCGCGGCCCTCCGTCATCCTGCGCACGTGCTCGAGGCCCTCGGGGGCGGCGATGAGGCACACGGCGGTGACGTCGACGGCGCCGCGCTCGAAGAGGAACTCGATCGCCGCGCCGAGCGAGCCGCCCGTCGCGAGCATGGGGTCGAGCACGAAGCACTGGCGGTTCGACAGGTCGTCGGGCAGCCGCTCCGCGTAGGTCGTGGGCTGGAGGGTCTCCTCGTCGCGCACCATGCCGAGGAAGCCGACCTCGGCGGTCGGGACGAGCTTGACCATGCCCTCGAGCATCCCGAGACCGGCGCGCAGGATGGGCACGACGAGCGGGCGCGGGGTGGCGATCGCGAGACCGGTGGTCTCGGCGACGGGGGTCTTGACGGTGACCTCGGTGGTGCGCACGTTGCGCGTCGCCTCGTACGCGAGCAGCGTCACGAGCTCTTCCGCGAGCGCTCGGAACACCGGCGACGGGGTGCGCTCATCCCGCAGGACGGTGAGCTTGTGGGTGATGAGCGGATGGTCGGCGACGTGCACTCGCATAGGCTCCAATCTATGCCCACGAGCGCCCACGAGGAGGCCATGCGCCTCGCACTGGCCGAGGCGGAGCTCGCTCTCGCCTCGGGCGACGTGCCCGTGGGGGCGGTCGTGCTCGCCGCCGACGGCACCGTGCTCGCCCATGGTCGCAATGAGCGCGAGAAGCACGGCGATCCGACGGCGCACGCGGAGGTGGTCGCCATCCGGCGGGCCGCGGAGCTGCGCGGTGACTGGCACCTCGACGACACGACCCTCGTCGTGACGCTCGAGCCGTGTGTCATGTGCGCGGGGGCGATACTCGCGGCGCGGATCCCGCGCGTCGTGTTCGGCGCGTGGGACGAGAAGGCCGGCGCCTCGGGGAGCGTGCACGACCTCCTGCGCGACCGCCGTCTGCCGTTCCGTTCCGAGGTGATCCCCGGGGTGCTCGAGGGCGAGTGCGCCGCCGTGCTCACCCGCTTCTTCGAGGAGGCCCGCGCCTCCGAACTCTGAGGTGTCACTTTCCGTCGCGCGAGCTCTCTGGGGTGTCACTTTCGGTCGTCCGTGGCGCCCGCCGCGCGACCGAAAGTGACACCTCAGAAGAGACGGACGAGGCGCCGCCCCGTCGCCGCGCTGCGGGACGGAGGCGGCGCCTCGGAATGCGGGGCTCAGCGCCAGATGGCGGCGATGAGGATGTTGATCGCGGCCATGCCGCCCGCGGTGTGGAACCACGGCGTGACCGGCTTGCCCTTCTTCTCGGCGACGCGGGCGCCGATCGCGCCGACCAGCACGATGAGCGCGATGCCGAGCTTCACGGCGATCTTGATCGAGTTGTAGTCGTCGTCGAGCACGGCCTCGCCGATGCCGACCATCGCCAGGCCCGTGACGAGCTGGATGATCGCGCCGGTGAGGATGAGGCCCGTGGCGAAGCCCTCCTTCTTGCGCATCTGCAGGATGAAGGGGCCGACGATGATCGCGAGCCCGAAGACGTGGGTCGCGAGGAGGATGTTCTGGACGATCTGCATGGACGGGGATCCGTTCTGTCGGGGTACTGCGGAGGGGGCGGGGCGCGTCGGTGCGACCCGGACGTCAGTCGGTGCTCTTGATGACGATCGCGTCGGTCGAGGGGTGCTCTCCCTCGCGCGCCACGTAGATGTCGGGCTCGAGGTAGATGACGCGGGCGACGGGCACCGCCGCGCGCACGTCCTTCTCGATCGCGTCGATCGCGGTCGCGATCTCGACGGCCCGGGCGGCCTTCGGCACGGCGATCTTGGCGGCCACCATGAGCTCGTCCGGCCCGAGGTAGAGGGTCTTCATGTGGATGACGGCCTCGACCTGCGGGTGGCCGTTGAGGGCCGCCAGGATCTTCGCCACGACCTCCGGCTCCGCGCCCTCGCCGATGAGCAGGCTCTTCGTCTCGATGCCGAGGATGATGGCGACGGTCACGAGCAGCACGCCGATCGCGATCGTGCCGATGCCGTCCCAGAGGTTGTCGCCGGTGATGATCGTGAGGCCCACGCCCGTGAGGGCGAGCACGAGGCCGAGGAGCGCCGCGACGTCCTCGAGCAGCACGACGGGCAGCTCCGGCTGCTTCGCCCGGCGCACGAACTGCACCCAGCTCTGCTTGCCGCGCACGTGGTTCGACTCCTTCACCGCCGTGCGCAGCGAGAAGCCCTCGAGCACGATCGCGATGCACAGCACGAGGATCGGCAGCCACGCGTTCTCGAGCGGGTGCGGGTGGGTCAGCTTCTCGATGCCCTCGTAGATCGAGAACACGCCGCCGACCGAGAACAGGATGATCGCGACGACGAACGCGTAGACGTAGCGCTCGCGGCCGTAGCCGAACGGATGCTCGGCATCCGCGGCCTTCTTCGCCTTCCGGCCGCCGAGCAGGAGCAGCAGCTGGTTGCCCGAGTCGGCCACCGAGTGCACGCCCTCCGCGAGCATCGAGCTCGACCCCGAGAAGAACCACGCGACGAACTTCGTAATCGCGATCCCGAGGTTGGCCAGGAATGCCGCGATGATCGCCTTCGTACCGCCGGACGCGCTCATGCCCCGATTCTAGGATGAGGGCCATGACGACCCTCCCGCCCCTCGCCGTACTTGGTGCCGGTTCGATGGCGGGAGCCATCGTCCGCGGCCTCATCGCCGCCGGGGTCGACCCCGCATCCGTCGCCGTGAGCACGCGCGGCGCGGCCTCTGCCGAGGCGTGGCGCGCCGAGGGCGTGCGGGCGTTCGCGCTCGAGGAGCGGGCGGATGCCAACGCGGCCGCCGTCGACGGCGCGGGCGTCGTGCTGCTCGGCGTCAAGCCCGCCATGATCGTCGACACCCTGCGCGAGGTGGCCGACTCCCTCGACCCGCAGGCCGTCGTCGTGAGCGTCGCGGCGGGCATCACGACCGCGACGATGGAGGCCGTCGTGCCGAACCCGGTCGTGCGCACGATGCCGAACACCCCCGCGCTCGTGCGCCGCGCCGTCACGGGTGTCGCCGCGGGGTCGCGCGCCGGCGAGGCGGAGCTCGCGCTCGCACGCGAGCTGTTCGAGGCGGTCGGCGTGGTCGTCGAGCTGCCGGAGGACCGCATCGACGCGCTCTCGGCGATCTCGGGCTCGGGCCCCGCGACGGTCTACTTCCTCGTCGAGAAGCTCACCGAGACCGCCGAACGGCTCGGCTTCGCGCGCCACGACGCGCGCCTCATGGCCGAGCAGACGCTCATCGGCTCGGCGCTCCTGCTCGAGTCGACGGGGGAGGAGCCCGCCGAGCTGCGCCGTCGCGTGACGAGCCCCAAGGGCACGACCGAGCGCCTCATCGCGGTGCTCGACGAGGCGCGCCTGGCCGACGTCTTCGAGCGCGCCGCGGAGGCCGCGATCGCACGCGCGAGGGAGCTCGCCGCCGGCTGACGACGAGGGGGCGCCGCCACGCGACGCCCCCTCATCCGCTTCGGGTCACAGGCCCTTGATGAAGTCCTTCACGGGCACCTTGGCGCCCTTCTTGATGTCCTCGATCGTCGAGTCGGGGATGTCCTTCACGAGCGGGAGATTGAGGTTCTTCGCCCACTCGCCGATCGTGTCGAGGATCTGGTCGGTGTCGAGACCCTTGAGCGTCGGCTGCACCTGCTCCCACAGCCCCTGGAGCGCGTTGCCGTCGAGGCCCTTTCCGCTGAGCAGTCCGCCGACCGCGTCTCCGAGTCCGCCGAGGTCGAAACCGGCCATCGTGTTTCCTTTCTTCCTGCGGCGCTACTGCAGCGCCGCGAACTTCTCGAGGTCGGACGTCGACCCCGAGGCGATGATGAGGTCGTGGTTGGAGATCACCGTCTCCGCGGTCGCGTAGGTGAACTCCTTGCCGGGGCTCTTCACCCCTACGACGGTGATGCCGTACCGCTGGCGCACGTGCGACTCCGCGAGGCTGAGACCGCGGATGGGCTTGGGCGGGTACATCTTCACGATCGCGAAGCCGTCGTCGAACTCGATGAAGTCGATCATGCGGCCCGACACGAGGTGCGCGACGCGCTCGCCGGCCTCCGCCTCGGGGTAGATGACATGGTTCGCCCCGATGCGGCTGAGGATCTTGCCGTGCGACTGGCTGATCGCCTTCGCCCAGATCTGCGGGATCTTGAGGTCGACGAGGTTGGCCGTGATGAGCACGCTCGCCTCGATGGAGCTGCCGACCGCGACGACCGCGATCTGGAAGTCGGCCGCGCCGATCTGCCGCAGGGCGTCGATCGAGCGCGCATCCGCCTGGACGGCGTGGGTGACTCGCTCCGACCACTTCTGCACGAGCGTCATGTCCTCGTCGACGGCGAGCACCTCGCGGTCGAGGCGCTGCAGCTGGCCCGCGGTCGCGGCGCCGAAGCGGCCGAGGCCGATCACGAGCACGGGGGCGTCGTGGGCGATCTTCTCAACCAACGATGGGCCTCTCCTCGGGGCGGCGGAAGTACTGCCGCCGGGTGGACGCCGCGAGTGCGGCGGCGAGTGTCACTGTACCGATGCGTCCGAAGAACATCGTCGCCGCGATGACGAGCTGGGTCGCCTCGTTCGCGTTCTGCGTGAACCCCGTCGTGAGCCCGCACGTCGCGAACGCGCTGATGACGTCGAAGAGCACGTAGTCCAGCCGGGCGTCGTCGTTGAGGAAGAGGATGAGGATCGTCGCGCCCGCGACGATCGTCGCGCCCCACAGCACGACCGAGACGGCGAGGCGCAGCACATCCTGCGGGATGCGGCGGCCGTAGGCCTCCATGTCGTCGTTGCCGCGCGCCTCCGCGAAGGCGGCGAGGAACAGGATGGCGAGCGTCGTCACCTTGATGCCGCCCGCGGTCGAGGCGGAGCCCCCGCCCACGAACATGAGCATGTCGGTGACGAGCAGGCTCGACTCGTCCAACGCCCCCACGTCGATCGTCGAGAAGCCGCCCGAGCGCGCCATGACCGAGATGAAGAGGCTGTTGAGGATGCGGTCGCCCGCCCCCATCGCCCCCATCGTCGCCGGGTTGTCCCACTCGAGCACGAGGTAGGCGACGGCGCCCCCGACGAGGAGGGCGGCGAACCAGACGAGCGTGAGCTTCACGTGGATCGACCACTGGTGCGGGTGGCGCAGTTTCTTGCGCAGCGCGAAGATCACGGGGAAGCCGATCGCGCCGAACACCGTGGCGATCATGAGCGCGCCGAGGAACCACCAGTCGCCCGCGAAGTCCGAGATGCCCTCGGGTGCGGGGGAGAAGCCCGTGTTGGTGAACGCCATCGCCGAGAAGTAGATCGACTCCCACAGCGCCGTGTACCAGGGCACCCCCGCGAGGAGCAGGCGCGGGAAGATGAGCACGGCGACGGCGAGCTCGATCACGACGACGCTCACCGCCACCGTCATGAGCAGGTTGCCGGTGTCGCCGAGCCGTACGGCCTGCCCCTCGGCGATAGGTCCGCGGCGGATGCGGAGCGGGTTCGCATCGCCCGCCGCCATGAGCTTCTGCCGCAGGCCGAGCTTGCGGCTGACGACCATGCCGAGGATCGACGCGACCGTCAGCACGCCGATGCCGCCGATCTCGACGCCCACGAACACGAGGACGTGGCCGAAGGGCGACCAGTGGGTGGCCATGTCGACGGTCGACAGGCCCGTCACGCAGATGACCGAGACGGCCGTGAAGAGGGCGTCCACGAATGACGTCCGCTCGCCCGTCGACGTGGCGATCGGCAGTGAGAAGAGGATCGTGAACAGCGCGACGAGGATCGCGAACACGAGGATCGCGAAGCGCGCGGGCGTGACCGTCGCGAAGTCGCCGATCCGATCGGCCAGGCGCGCGGTGAGCGGGTCGCGCCGCACCGGCTTGGTGCGCATCCGTGCTCCTCGCTTCCGTTCGTCGGATCCGGGTCATGGTACTCCCGGGATGCGCTGGCTAGTCTGTCGGAATGGCCGACATCTTCGACGTCCTCGCCGACGGCACCCGCCGCGAGATCCTGCGACAGCTGCTCGAGAGCCGGGGGGAGCTCGCGGTCGGCGACCTCGTGAACGAGCTGGGCGTCGCGCAGCCGACGGTGTCGAAGCACCTCAAGGTGCTGCGCGAGCACGGTCTCGTGGGTGTGCGCGAGGAAGGACAGCACCGCTACTACCACCTCGACGCGAGCCCGCTCGAGGAGGTCGAGATCTGGCTCGAGCCGTTCACCGACTTCACGGTCGGCAAGGACGAGAACGGCGCGACGACCGTCTACGCGGCGTGGGCCGGCGCCGAGTTCGGCGACCGCCTGGGTCGCACGGCGGCCGAGACGGCGAATGCCGCGCGCGTCGCGTTCGAGACCGCGCAGGAGAAGATCGAGGGCGCCCGCCAGCGCGTCTCCGAGAAGCTGCCGAAGCTCCGCAAGGGCGAGTAGCGCTCCGCGGCCACGCGGGCGCTCACTCCTCCGTGAGTGTGGCGTGGATGCGCCGCAGATCCTCCAGGAGCGACCCCACGAGGATCCAGTGGCCGGATGACGGCGCCGCGATCACGAGCGGCGAGGTGAGCGCGGGGATGCTCTCGGTCGGCGGCGACGCCGGGTCGGGGGAGGTGCGCCGCATCACCCGGCGCACGTCGTGGGCGGCGCGGTGCAGCTGCTCGCCGATGGCGCGCACGGTCGGCTCGTCGACGAGGGTCGCGTCGTAGCGGTCGTAGAGCGCCCGCGTCATCCCGATCACCTGCGTCACCATGGGGCTCAGCTTCGCGAGCGTCTCCTCGAGGCGGGCGAGCTCCTCGCGTCGGCGGCGCCCGCGCGGGTTGAGGGTGAGCGAGTCGGCGGCCGAGCCGATCGCGTCCGACGCCGACGCCACCATGGGCCGCATGAGGCGCACCGTGATCATGAGCTCCTCGAGCTGGGCGGGGGTCTGAGGCGCGGCGAGCGCGCCCGCGAGCCGCTCGAGGGAGGCCGCGACCTCGCCCCCGAGCGCGTCCACCGCGCGGCGGGCGGGGTCGAGCGCGAGCGGTGGCACGAACACGAGGTTGACGACGAAGCCGATGACGGCGCCGACGATCGTCTCGAGCACGCGGTCGACCGCGTACCCGGGGGTCGCCGCGCCGAGGGCGAGCACGAGCAGCGCGCTGATCGCGACCTGGTTGGCGGTGCCCGTCGTCATCCGCAGCGCCCACGCGACGCCGAGCGCGGCGACGACCGCGACGAGCACGACCCACGTGGACTGGCCGAAGGCGAGGGAGAGGGCGGATGCGATGACGACGCCCGCGACGACGCCGACGGTGCGCTCGATCGCCTTCGTGACCGACTGGTTGACGCTCGGCTGCACGACGAGGAGGGCCGCGATCGCGGCGAAGACCGGCAGCGGACCGGGGATGAGCCACCCGGCGGCGAGCCACGCGAGGACCGTCGCGACCGCCGACTTCACGACCTGCAGCCACGGCTGCCGGCGCGAGGCGCGGAAGGCGGCGAGGAGCCTCATGCCTCCAGCGTCCCACGTTCCGTGGAGCGGGAGCGCCCCTCCCTGGACACGGCATCCCTGTACCCCCTACTCTGTGCGAGGACACACCAGTCACACAGACCACACCAGTCACACACGAACGACGAGGCGGACATGGCACGCGATCTCTCCGACGTGCGCTTCCTGACGGTTCAGGAGGTCGCCGACATGATGCGCGTCTCCACGATGACCGTGTACCGTCTCGTGCACGCCGGCGAGCTGCCGGCGGTGCGCTTCGGGCGCTCGTACCGCATCCCGGAGTCGGCGGTGGCGGGGGTCGTCGGCATCGCCGACCGCGACGTCCAGGCCGGCTGAGAATCCGGCTCCGCCGCGTTTGTTAGACTCTCCCGGTTAGGCTTCCCGCGGTTCGATTCGGACCGGGTGGGTCCGTCGATCGAACTGAATGAGGTGAACATGGGTTCCGTCATCAAGAAGCGCCGCAAGCGCATGGCGAAGAAGAAGCACCGCAAGCTTCTCCGCAAGACGCGTCACCAGCGCCGCAACAAGAAGTGACCGACAGCCCCGGGATTCAGTCCCGGGGCTTCGTCTTTGCGGCGCGACCCACCTGCTTGGCCTCTTTCCGCACCCGGCGCTGCTGCGCCTTGATGGCCGCGGGGTCGAGCCGCATGGTGGGCCACCTCTTCTCCGCGGCGTAGCGGGCGAGGCCCGCATCCGGGTTCACCGCGACGCGGTTGCCGACGAGCTCGAGCAGCGGGATGTCGTTGCGGCTGTCGGAGTACGCCCACGACGCCTCCAGGTCGGCCCCGAGGCTCTCCGCGAGCTCGCGCGCCTGCACCGCCTTGTGCTCGGCGTGCAGCACCGGTCCGACGAGGCGCCCCGTGTAGACGCCGTCGACGGCCTCCGCGCGGGTGCCGAGCGCGCCCGTGAGCCCGAGCTTCTCGGCGATGAGCCTGCCCACCTCGACGGGCGTCGCCGACACGAGCCACACCTGGTGGCCCTTCGCGAGGTGCTCGTGGGCGAGGGTGACCGTCTCCGGCCACAGGCGCGGCTTGATCCGGTGCTCCCAGATCGACTCGGCGAGTTCGAGGATCTGCTCCTCGGTGTGCCCGGCGACGAGGCCGAGCGCCCGCTCCTTGGCGGTGCCCATGTGCTCGTGGTTCTCGCCGACCTTGATGAAGCGGCGCTGGTGCCAGCCGAAGAGCAGGATGTCGCGCCAGCCGATGATGCCGCGCGCCCAGGCCTCGCGGCCCACGTGGAACACGCTCGTGCCGTGCATGAGCGTGTTGTCGACGTCGAAGAACGCGATGATGGGGCGCTCGTCCGGGTTCGACCGTGAAGGAGCCTCGGGCATGACCCCCATAGTCTAGGTGTGTGCCCGCTCCGCGTCTGACCCTCCTCGGCAAGCCCGGATGCCACCTGTGCGACGACGCCCGTGCGATCGTGCTCGAGGTGGCGGGGGAGCGCGGGCTCGAGCTCGAGGAGCGCAACATCCTCGAGGATCCCGAGCTGCTCGACCGGTACGCGGAGGAGATCCCCGTCGTGCTCATCGACGACCGGGTGCACACCATCTGGCGCGTCGACCCCGACCGGCTGCGACGCGCCCTCGACGAACGGGAGGCGTCGGCGTGATCCGGCACATCGTGATGTGGCGGCTCGCCGCCGAGGACGCGGCGCAGCGCGAGGCGGACGCCGCCGGCATCAAGCAGCGCCTCGAGGCCCTGCGCGGCGTCGTGGCGGCGGAGCGCATCGACGTGGGCGTCGACGTCGGGGAGACGTCGGGGAACTGGCACGTCGTGCTCGTCTCCGACTTCGCGACGCGCGACGACCTCGACGCGTACCAGATGCACCCACAGCACCAGGAGGCGGCCGGCTTCATCCGCTCGGTCGTCGACGCCCGCAGCTGCGTCGACTACGAGCTCTAGGCCCGCACGCCCCGTGACCCCCTAGCGGGGGGTGCCGCGCTCCGTCTAGGCTCGCGAGGCACCACACCCCCCGAGTGCCAGAGGAGTCACCCATGCGCTTCCAGGTCCTGCGCAGCAAGAACCCCACGCAGCCGTACTTCTGGCGCATCGTCTCCGAGAGCGGTCAGACGGTCGCCGTGAGCGGCAACTACGTGGCGAAGGCCTCCGCCGTCGCGATGGTGCAGGCGGTGATGCGCTCGGTCGGCCACGCGACGCTCGAGGACCTCACGGTGCTGCAGGAGCCCAGCTACCCGCAGACCGCGTAGCGCGGCACGGTCTTACGGCGTCAGCCGGTTCGGTCCGCGGAACAGGTAGGTGACCTCGCGGATCGAGGGCTGGTGCAGCAGCAGCATGATGACGCGGCTGAGGCCCATGCCGAAGCCGCCGTGCGGCGGCACGCCGTAGCGGAAGAAGTCGAGGTAGAAGCCGAGCTCCTCGGGGTCGAGGCCCTTCTCCTTCGCCTGCTCGACGAGCACGTCGACGCGGTGCTCGCGCTGGGCGCCCGTGGAGATCTCGACGCCGTTGAACACGAGGTCGTAGCTGTTGGTGAGCGTCGGGTCGTCGGCGTGGCGCATGTGGTAGAACGGCCGGATCCCGGTGGCGTAGTCGGTCACGAACACGAA
>WKJB01000018.1_pt1 | contig 74090 bp, 67 predicted proteins | sample 5403331 | NCBI WGS metagenome assembly WKJB01 (sample SAMN13198853, study PRJNA488119) | plastic metagenome | isolation source: water-polyurethane dispersion (WPUD) containing a polyether... | place: Mexico: Mexico City | collected 2016 | reverse complement strand
ACGGCGACGCAAAGAAATCCATCGACCAGCTCCTGCCCATGATCGAGTGAGGGGGGAAACCGCGCGGAAAACAGCGGCGGGCCGAAAAGACCGGTCCGATTGCGCATCGCGAGTCTTGCTCGTTTCGGGGGACATCTTGCTGTATCACGAAAGGCAGGCGTCCGCAGGGAACGGACGGAACGGGAGGTTGCATTGGAAGCCCAGGCGACGGCGCCCGCCGCCGACAGATCCGACCCGCTGATGCGCCAGGCAAGCGTGCTGGTGGTCGATGATGAGCCGGGAATACGCAATTTCCTGGTCAAGACGCTGCAGCCCCATTGCCGCGCGGTGCTGGAGGCGGCGGATGTCGAGACCGCCGGCGCCATGCTGGAACAGCAACGCTTCGACATCGTGCTGCTGGACAACCGCATGCCCGGCCCGCGCGGCATCGACTGGCTGGTGCAGCAGCGCAAGCAGGGCTGGCGGTTCGAGGCCATCATGATCACCGCCTTTCCCGACCTGGATACCGCCATCGAGGCGATGCGGGCGGGTGCGGCGGATTTCCTGCTCAAGCCCTGCCGCGCCAACCAGGTGCTGAACGCGGTGCGGCGCAGCATGGAACTGGCCTCGCTGCGGCGCGAGAACCTGCTGCTGCGCCATGAGCTCGACCGGACGCGGCTGAGCCAGCGCAGCCAGCTTCTGGGCAGTTCGCCCGCCATCGAGGAGGTGCGCGAAAGGCTGCGCCGCGTGGCCGGGCTGCCGACGCCGGTGCTGATCTCGGGCGGCTCGGGCACCGGCAAGGAAGAGGCGGCGCGCTTCCTGCACGCGCTCTCGGGCCGCGCCGACCGGCCCTTCGTCGCGATCAATTGCGCGACCATCCCCGCCGATATGCTGGAAACGGAGCTGTTCGGCCATGCGCCCCGTGGCCCCGACCAGGGACGGACGGGCCTGTTCGTGTCAGCCGAGGGCGGCACCGTCTTCTTCGACGAGATCGCCGAACTGCCCAGGCCGGCGCAGGCGGCGCTGCTGCGGGTGCTCGACAAGCAGACCATCCGCCCGGTCGGCGCGGAGCGCGAGATCGCGCTGGACCTGCGCTTCGTCTTCGCCACCGGCAAGACGCTCGCGGCCGAGGTCGAGGCCGGCCGGTTCCGCGAGGACTTGTTCTTCCGGGTGAACGTCCTGCAGATCGAGATGCCGCCGTTGAGGCTGCGCGGCACGGATACCATCGACCTGGCCGCCTTCTTCATGGCGGGGCTGGCCGCGGAACTGGGGCTGGAGCCCTTGCCGATCGATACCCAGGCGCGCGCGGCGCTGTTGCGCCACCCCTGGCCCGGCAATATCCGCGAGCTTCGCAACTTCATCGAACGGTCGCTGATCTTCGGCCGCTTTCCGCTGGAGACGCTGGGGCCGGCCACGCCCCAGGACGTCGAGCCGCTGGATGCGGTGCAGCGCCGGTATATCCTGCAGGCGCTGGAACTGGCCGGCGGCAACCGCTCGCGCGCCGCGGACTGGCTTGGCGTGTCCCGCAAGACCATCGAGCGGAAATGCGCGCGCTGGGGGTTGTGAACGGCGCCCGCGGCGCGATCACGCCGCAGGCAGCCAGATGCGGAAGCGGCTGCCGGTCGCGTCGCTCTCGACCGTGATGCTGCCGCCCTGGCGCTCGACCAGCCGCCGGCAGATCGACAGGCCCAGCCCGGTGCCGCCCTTGCGGCCGCGGCTGGTGACGAAGGGCTCGAAGATCTGCCCCAGTATCTCGGGCGGGATGCCGGTGCCGGTGTCGGAAAGCTCCAGCGACACGCCCCGCGCGCCGTCGAAAGCCGCGTCGCGGCTGGCAACGCGGATCTCGCCGCCCTCGGGCATGGCGTGGATGGCGTTGGCGATCAGGTTCACCAGCACCTGCTGCAACGCGACCCGGCCGATCCGCACCATCCGCGTCGAGCGCAGGTCATGGCGCATGGTGACGGCGCCGCGCGCCAGCATGTGCCGGACCAGCGGCTCGCATTCCGCGACCGCCTGCACCGGATCGGTTGCGGGCTCGCCCTCGCCCGGCTCGTCCATGCGGGCGAAATCCAGAAGCCGCGTCACGATCTGCGAGATGCGGTGGATCTGTTCGTCGATCAGCCGCAGCTCGGTTTCAGCCGGTTGGGCGGCCGGGCCCAGGATCTCGCGCAGCACGTCCAGATTGCCCTGGATCACCGCCAGCGGGTTGTTGATCTCATGCGCGATGCCGGCCGAGATCTCGCCCAGGGCAGCCAGCTTTTCCGATTGCACCAGCTGATGCGTGGCGGCCTCGAGTTCGCGCACCGCCTGGCGCAGGGCGGCGGTGCGTTCCTCGACCCGCTGGTTCAGCGCGTCGTTCCAGGCACAAAGCTGCCGGTCGCGATCCTGCAGCTGCGCCAGCAGCCTGTCCAGCAGCATGGCAAGGCCGGCGATCTCGTCCGCGCCGCGGGTGACTCCGGTGCGGGCGGAAAGGTCGCCGCCGCGCAGCCGGGCAAAGGTCTCGGCGATCTTCTCGAGCGGGCGGAAGATGCTGCCTGCCCATCGCAGGAACACCGGCACCGTGACCAGCGCCACCAGCAGGAAGGCGGCCAGGACCAGCAGCACCGCGCGGCGCTTGGCCTCGGCGAAGGGGCGGTCGAGGATGCCGACATAGATCATGCCGATGCGCTGGCGCGCGCTGTCCTCGATCGGCGCATAGGCCGAGATATAGCGGTCCTGCAGCACCTGCGCCCGGGCCAGCCAGACCTGGCCCTGGCCAAGCACCCGGTCGCGCACGATGGCCGAGGCCCGGGTCCCCAGCGCCCGCGCGCCGCCGGCCACCGTCACATTGGTCGAGATGCGCATGTCGCCCAGAAACAGCGAGACCGTGGCATGGGCGCCCGGCGGCAGGGTGTCGGGGTGATAGATCAGCTCGTTGATGCGGTCGATGATGGACAGGTTGCGGTTCAGCAGGATGCCGCCCACCAGGATTGCCGGCGCGCCGGTCTCGGGATCGCTGGCCGCGACGACCGATTGCGCCACCATGCCGCGGGTTTCCCTTTGCCGCGACGGCTGGGGGGCGGCCGAGACCAGGGCGATCTCGGCCCGGGCGGCAAGGCCGGGCGAGATGGCGCGAAGCGCGGCCTGGTCGAAGACCTCGAGGGTGTTGCGCGCGCCCCGCACCGGGCCCGAACCCGGCACGTTCATCGGACGCGCGCCCTGCGGGCTGGCGGCGACCAGCCCGCCCGCCGGCGTGGCGAGGTAGAGATAATCCAGCCCCAGCCGCACCCGGTAAAGGTCCAGCAGGCCCGGCCGATCCGCGCTATGGGCGAATTCCTCGGAGCGCGCCAGCATCTCGATCCGCTCGCCGGCGTTTTCCAGGATGCTCTGCAGATATTGCTGGGCGATGGTCAGGTCGCTGTTGACCTTGGCGGTCAACAGCCGGTCGAACTTGAGCGACCATTGATGCATGGTGATGCCCAAAAACACCGGCAGGATCACCAGCACCGGCAAAAGCGCGATGGCAAGCAGGCGATAGCGCACCGAATGGCGCCAGGGGCGTGCCGCGTCAGGCATTCCAGTCGGCCAGGCGCCGGTCGATGGTCTTGCGCGAGATGCCCAGCCGCGCCGCCGCCGCCTCGCGGTCGCCATCCAGCGCCGCCAGCGTGCCGAGGATCGCCCGCCGCTCGATCTCGGCCAGGGTCTGGCCATCGCGGCGGCCCAACGGGGCGGTCAGCGGCGGAAAGTGGCCCAGGATCAGCGCGCGCTCGACCGCATTGCGCAGCTCGCGCACATTGCCGGGCCAGTCATAGGTGGCGAGGTTGGCCCGCACCTCGGCGGTGATCGGCACGGGCCGCATGCCAAGCTGCCGGGACAGGATGTCCATGAATAGATGCACAAGGTCGAACAGGTCCGGCCCGCGCTCGACCAGCGTCGGCATGGCGATGTGCAGCACGTTGATGCGATAGAGCAGATCGGCCCGCAGCCGCCCCTCGGCCACCGCCTTGTCCAGATCGGCATTGGCGGCAAAGATCAGCCGCACATCCACCGGGGTCTCGCGCTCGGACCCCAGCGGCCGGACGCGACGATCCTCGATAGCGCGCAAAAGCTTGGCCTGGAGCCCGACGGAAAGCTCGGCGATCTCGTCCAGGAACAGCGTGCCGCCGCGCGCCGACATGAACAGGCCCTCGCGGTTCTGCTCGGCGCCGGGAAAGGCGCCGCGGACATGGCCGAAGAGTTCGGTTTCCAGCATATCCTGGGGAATGGCGGCGCAATTGACCGGTACGAAGGCGCGGCCGGCGCGGTCCGACAGCGCATGGATCATCCGCGCCGCCACCTCCTTGCCGGTGCCCGAGGCACCGGTGATCAGCACCGAGGAAGGTGTGGCGGCGACCCGGGCGATCACCTGCCGCACCGCCTCGATGGCCGGGGAACCGCCGACCAGCTCGCTGCGCAGCCGGTCCTGGTCGACGCTGTTGCGCAGTTCCTGGCGCAGCACCAGGTTTTCCCGGCGCAGCCTCTCGCCCACAAGGCAGCGGGTGATGCCGTTCAGCAGCTGGTTCGTGCGAAAGGGTTTCAGCAGGAAATCCGAGGCACCGGCCTGCAGCGCCTGGATGGCGGTTTCCATGTCGGCATAGGCGGTCATCAGGATCGCGGGCGGAAAGAAGCCCAGCCGCCGCTGCTCGGAAAGCCAGTCGACGCCGCGCTGGCCCTCCATCAGGTTGTCCAGGATGACCAGGTCGAAATCGGTCCGGGCGATCAGGGCGCTGGCCTCGGCGGCATTGGCGGCCAGATGCACGGCCCGGCATTTCGGAGCCAGGATGCGCTCGATGAAATTCCGCATGCCCGGCTCGTCCTCGACGACCAGAATCGTGGCCTGGGCAATCGCCTCGCCGAACCCGCCTTGCGGTCCGGGCCTTGGGTCGGTTTCTGCCTGCATCACACCCCCCTTCCTCCCGAGAAACACAGTCGCACTCCCCCGCTCGGCTTGGCAAGCGTCCGGCTCTTGCCGGATGGACCCGGGCGGGGCGCAGGTCAACGGACAGAGCGTCCGGGCGCGGCGGACAGGCTGTCCGTCGATGCGTCCCGGCGCCACACACGGGACAGGTTGTCCAGGCGTGGCAGACATATTGTCAATTGATATCAATACGATGATCTGGCCTCATCCCTTTCCACGCGCATCCGCGACTGCGACCGCACGCCGGAAGAGGAGCCGGCGGCATCGCGCCCCAGGTCGCATGCCCAGGGAGGAACAACACATGACGGATCTTCAGGAAAGCTGGACAGAGATCGGCGCTCCCGCCGGCCTGCTGTCCCGAGACCGCACGATCGCGAAGCCCGGCTTCAACCGCTGGCTGGTGCCGCCCGCCGCGCTGGCGATTCACCTATGCATCGGCATGGCCTATGGCTTCTCGGTATTCTGGCTGCCGCTGTCGCGCGCCATCGGCGTCAGCGACCCGGTGACCTGCGAGGGCATGAGCCTGGTCTCGGCGCTGTTCACCACCAGCTGCGACTGGCGCATCGCCGATCTGGGCTGGATCTATACGCTGTTCTTCGTGCTGCTGGGGTCCTCGGCCGCGATCTGGGGCGGCTGGCTGGAAACCGCGGGGCCGCGCAAGGCCGGCGTGGTCGCGGCCTGCTGCTGGTGCGGCGGCATGGTCGTCTCGGGCATCGGGGTGATGACGCACCAGCTTTGGCTGATGTGGCTCGGCTCGGGCTTCATTGGCGGCATCGGGCTGGGCCTGGGCTATATCTCGCCGGTCTCGACGCTGATCAAGTGGTTCCCCGACCGGCGCGGGCTGGCGACCGGCATGGCGATCATGGGCTTCGGCGGCGGCGCGATGATCGGGGCGCCCCTGGCCGACCGGCTGATGAACTATTTCCAGTCGGCGCAAGGCGTCGGCGTCTGGCAGACCTTCTTCGCCATGGCGGCGATCTATCTGGTCTTCATGCTGGCCGGGGCCTTCGCCTATCGCGTGCCACCGGCCGGCTGGAAGCCCGAGGGCTGGCAACCCAAGGTCTCGGCCAGGAAGGCCGCGATGATCACCCCGCACCACGTCCACCTGCGCGACGCCCACAAGACCCGCCAGTTCTGGCTGATCTGGCTGGTGCTGTGCCTGAACGTCTCGGCCGGGATCGGGGTCATCGGCATGGCCTCGCCCATGCTGCAGGAGATCTTCGCCGGCCATCTGATCGGACGGCCGGACCTGGACTTCACCCAGCTCGACACCGGGCAGAAGGCCGCCATCGCCGCCATCGCCGCCGGCTTCGCGGGGCTCTTGTCGCTGTTCAACATCGGCGGACGGGTGGGCTGGGCCTCGGCCTCGGACAGGTTCGGGCGCAAGAACACCTATTGCATCTTCTTCATCCTGGGCATCGCGCTTTACACCCTGGCGCCCAGCGTGGCGCATTCCGGCAACCAGGTGCTGTTCGTGGCGATGATCTGCGTCATCATCTCGATGTATGGCGGCGGGTTTTCGACGGTTCCGGCCTATCTGGCGGATGTGTTCGGCACGCAGTTCGTCGGCGCCATCCACGGCCGGCTGCTGACCGCCTGGGCCACGGCGGGCATCGTCGGGCCGGTGGTGGTGAACTACCTGCGCGAGGCGCAGATCGCCGCCGGCGTGCCGCGGGCGCAGGTCTATGACTACACGATGTACATCCTTGCCGGTTTCCTGGCGCTGGGGCTGGTCTGCAACCTGCTGGTCCGACCCCTGGACGAGAAATGGTTCATGAAGCCCGAGGAGCTGGCAGCCCTGCAGGCGCGCGAGCACAAGACGGCCGAGGTCAGAAGCGGCTCCTTCGGCATCGACCGCGGCCGCTTCGACCTGCCGGCGCTGCTGGCCTGGGCGGCGGTCGGCATCCCCCTGGCCTGGGGCGTGTGGATGACGGCGCAGAAGACCGCGGCGCTGTTTCACTGACAAGGCGGGCCCTCCCCCGGCGCAGCAACGGGGGAGGGCTTTCCGATCGTCGCTCGGTCTTGCCGAGAGACCGCAAGCGAACGGCCAAGCATCCCGGATCAACCTCGGTTTTCATGCCGATGCCCAAGGGCCATGCCGGCAGGATTCACAGCGGTTGATGACCCGAAATGCCACCGCGATCCTCCTGGTGCATGTCTCGTGCCCTCGGGATCGCGGCGGTGTGATGCCGATGGACCCGCCGCCGCGCCGCATTTCAGCCAGCAGATCGGCAAGCGGCGCCCGCACGGCCGTCACGATACGGTCCGCCTGGTTCTGATGCGGCCTCGATCATCTCCCTTTCGATGGTTTGGGCGAGCGCGTCGAGGGGCAGGGCATAGGGGGTCTGGCCGAACGGGTCCTCGAGCTGGTGGCCAAGCGCGTCGAGGCCGAAGAAGGTATAGGCCACCAGCAGCACCGGCAGCAGCGTCCAGATGCCCAGAGACCCCGCCAGCGCGAAGGGCAGGAGCAGGCAGAACACCAGCGCCGTGCGATGCAGCAGCAGCGAATAGGCGAAGGGCACCGGCGTCGTGGCGATGCGCTCGCAGCCGGCCTGGGCCGCCGAAAGCGCCTGCAGATGGCCCTCGAGCACCGACCAGCGGATCGGGTCCAGCCCGCCCGGTCCCAGCGCCGCCGCCAGCCGCGCCCCGGCCTCGCGCAGCACCGCGTCGGTCGGGTTGACCCGGCCGGCCAGCGCCAGGTCGGGCTGCCAGCGGGCGATGGCGGCGCGCTCGTCCCGGCCGCGCAGCCGCGCCGCCAGCCCGGCGGCAAAGCCGCAAAGCGCGTGCAAGAGCGGCCCGCGCAAGTCGGGCGGCAGGCCGGCGCTGGCCCGCGCCAGGCCGCGGCAGCCGGTGATCACCTGACCCCAGAGCTGCCGCCCCTCCCACCAGCGGGCGTAGCAGGTGCCGTTGCGAAAGCTCATGAACACCGACAGCGCGATGCCGATCAGGGTGAAGGGAAAGGCGCTGATCGTGGCGAAGATGCCCGGGTGCAGCCCGGCTGCCAGCACCGCCACCAGCGACACCGCCCCGATCGCCGCCAGCCGGCCCAGGATCGAGGGGATGATCGAGCCATGCACCGTGAACAGGATGTCGCGCAGGCTGGGCTGCGAGCGCCGGATCATCGCCGTCTCAGGCCTCCAGCACCACGACCGCCTCGGCGGTCTGCATCTGGAAGGTCAGGCTTTCCTGCAGATACAGCGTCACCGTCTGCGCGTCATGCGACAGGTAACCGATGGCGATGTCCTGGCCCAGCCACAGATCGAAATCGCCGCCGCGCGTCGTCACCACCGCGCCGCCCTGCAGCGCCTGGCTCCAGGCCACCGGCGCATCGACCAGCTTTTCCAGGTGCTTGAGCACCGGATAGCCGTCCTCGGCCCCGCCGCTCGCCGCTGTGAAGCCGGCGGTTCCCAGGACCAGCGCATAAGGCCCGTTCACCCCGGCCAGCCGCAGGGCGCTGACCGCGCGCGCCACTGCCTCGGGGTAGTCGGCGACATCCTCGGGCAGGGGCACGGCCGGGTTGCTGGTTTCGGGCAGGATGCCCTTGATGCCGGCCTCCGGATAGCCATGGAACACCAGCCGGTCCTCGGCCAGGGCAAGCTGGCGCGCGGCATCCTTCAGCGGCTGCCAGTCGCTGTCGTTGGCGCCGCGCGCCACGTCGTCCACGGCGGCGCGGGTCAGGGTGAAGGGCACGCGCAGCTCGACCAGCGGGTTCACCTCGCGCTGCTGGCAGGCGACGCCCTCGGCCAGCGCCGGCGCGGGCTTCAGATGGCCGGTGCCGACGGCGGACAGCGCGAAGCCCTCGGGCCCGTGCAGGTCGACGACCCGCCGCGCACCGAGGTAGCGTTTCAGCGTGCGCGCGGCCTCTTCCTCGATCTGCGCCCAAGCGGCGCTGCTGATCGGGGCCAGTTCGCGGTAGAGATTGTCCATGTCAGTTCCCCTGTCCAGTCTGGCGTTTCAAGGATCCGAGGCCCAGCGAGCCGTCGGGCGCCGCCGCGGCGGCCGGCGCGGCGGCCGGCGCCATGGGCTGGCCGGCACCGATGCGCTCCAGCACATCGACGGTCGGCACGAAGAACAGCCCGCCCGTCACCGCCGTCGAGACATCGAGGATGCGGTCGTAATTCCCCGGCGGCAGGCCGATGAACATGTTTTCCAGCATGGTCTCGATGCGGCCCGGCTCGCGGGCGTAGCCGATGAAATAGGTGCCGGCCTCGGCCCGGCCGGGGCTGCCGAAGGGCATGTTGTCGCGCAGGATCTGCAGCTGGTTACCCTGCGCGTCGTTGATGTTGGTCAGCACGTTATGGGCCGAGCTGGCCTTTTCGGCATCGGGGAATTCGATGTCCGAAAGCTTGTGCCGGCCGATGACGCGTTCCTGCGCGGCCACGCCCATCGCCTCCCATTTCGCAAGGTCGTGCAGGTATTTCTGCACGATGACATAGCTCGAACCGGCGAAGGCGGGGTCTTCGTCGCCGACCAGAACGGCTTCGGACCGTGCCGCGCCCTCGGGGTTCTCGGTGCCGTCCACGAAGCCCAGCAGGTCGCGGTTGTCGAAGAACTTGAAGCCCTGGGTCTCGTCCTCGAGCGTGGTGGCCGGGCCGAGGCGCAGCATGATCTGGCGCGCAAGCTCGAAGCAGAAATCCGGCCTCGCGGCGCGGATATGCAGCAGGATGTCGCCGGGCGTCGCCGGCGCGTGATGCACGCCCGAGATGGCGCGGAACGGGTGCAGGCCGGCCGGCGTCGCGCCCATGCCGAGCCGATCCCAAAGCCCGGCACCGATGCCGATGATGCAGGACAGCGCCGCCTCGGCGTTGCGAAAGCCCACCGCGCGGATCAGGCCGGGCAGATCGGCCGCAAGGTCGCGGAAGGTCTGCACCGCCGCATCGCCCTCGTCCAGCGACAGCGTCAGGAAGACGGCGTTGGCGGTCAAGGATCCGTCGACGGGCTGGCTGGCAATCGTTGTCATTGGCTCTCCTTCGCTGGCATGGGATCAGAAAAGCTTATTCGGCCGGCTTGCGAAAGCACCGAGATCGTCCGGATAGGCACGTGACCCCGGCCAAGGCTTTGGCGAACTCGGCCTTGCCGACGCCAGTCGGGCCCAGGAACAGGAAGGTGGCGATGGGCCGGCTGCCTTGCCGCAATCCGGCCCGCGCCAGCCGCACCGCGTCCGAGACCGCCTCGATGGCGCGGTCCTGGCCGATGACGTGCTGGTGCAGGCGGCTTTCCATCTGCAGCAACTTTTCCTTTTCCTCCTGCGTCAGCTCGTTCACCGGGATCCCGGTCAGCTTCGAGACGATATCGGCGATGTCGCCGACCTGGACCTCGGCGCCGCAAGAGCCGACCCGGGCCTGCCAGGCATCGGTCTTTTCCTCGAGATCCTTTTCGCGCTCGGCGATCCGGGCCTCGAATTCCTTGGCCTTGTCGAAATTCTTGCGCGAGGCGGCATAGGCCTGCTTGCGCTTCAGGCCGGCGATCGGGCAGGCCGAGCAGGATCAGTGGGGCGCCCTCGGGGCTGGGCTCGTAATGGCCCTCCATGGCCAGGACCTTGGCGGGCTGGTGCTCCAGCGTGTTCAGCCCATGCGCGTCGCCGACCAGGACCTGGATCGGCGCGACGATGGCCGCCATCCACATCGCCATCGAGAACATCTTGCGCGCGCCGGGATTGGCGCGGCCGCGCAGCAGGTGACAGGCCCCGACCGCGCCCACCGCCAGCGCCGTGGTCAGATAGGCGGCGATGACCGTATGCACCAGCCGGTACGGGAAGCTTGCGGTGAAGATGATGGCCCACCAGGACGGCCCCGGCACGAACTGCCCCTGTTCGGTGAGCAGATGGCCCGCCGGGGCCTGCATCCAGCTGTTCGCCGCCAGGATCCAGGTGGCCGAGATCAACGTGCCCAGCGCGACCATGCAGGTGGCCAGGAAATGCAGCCCCTTGCCGACCTTGTTCATCCCGAACAGCATCACGCCCAGGAACCCCGCCTCGAGGAAGAACGCGGTCATCACCTCATAGGCCATCAGCGGGCCGATCACCGGCCCGGCCTTTTCCGAAAAGACCGACCAGTTGGTGCCGAACTGATAGGACATCACCATGCCCGACAAGACGCCCATGCCGAAGACCACCGCGAAGATCTTCAGCCAAGAGCGGAACAGGTTGGCATAGACGCCCCTGCCCGTGCGCAGCCAAAGCGCCTCGAGCACCATGAGATAGCTCGCCAGCCCGATCGAGAAGGCCGGAAACACGAAGTGGAACAAGACCGTGAAGGCGAATTGCACGCGGGCCAGGAGGACGGCGTCCAGATGTTCAAGCATGGCTGCCCCCCCGGGGGATCAGGTGGCGATGCGAACGGGAATGGATTTCGCGGCGGGCGTGCCGCTGATCCGGTCAATGTAATCAAGCGGCAGAAGCGGATTCAGCTCGGGGTAATATCCGGCGACAGACCCGCGCGGCATCGGGTATTCCACTACCGTCAGCCCCTCGACTCGGCGCGGCCGCCCGTCGCGGCTGATCGTGTCCAGCGCCACCGTCTGGCCGTCGCGCAGCCCGCGCGCGGCGATGTCGCCCCCGTTCATGAACAGCACCATGCGGTCGTTGTAGATGCCGCGATAGCGGTCGTTGTAGCTGTAGATCGTGGTGTTGAACTGGTCGTGGGACCGGATCGTTGACAGCCGCAGCATCTGCGGATCATCCACGGGGTCGTTGACCTCCAGCCCCGGCAGCAGCAGGAAATTCGCCTTGCCGTTCGGCGTCGCCCAGATGCGCCGGCGCGGCGGCACCTCAAGATGAAAACCGTGCGGCGCCTTGATGCGGCTGTTGAAATCCGCATAGATCGCCGGATAGACATCGGCGATCCGGTCGCGGATCGCGCCGTAATCGTCGATGTATTCCTGCCAGGGCGTGCGGCTGTCCGGCAGCGTCGCCAGGGCCATGCGGCAGACGATCTCGACCTCGGGCAGGCAGTCGGGGCTGGCCGGCGTCAGCACCCCGCGCGAGGCGGTGACGTTGGACATGCTGTCCTCGATGGTGACGAACTGCTCGCCCCGGGCGGTGCGGACGATCTCGGAACGCGCCACCACGGGCAGGATCAGCGCGTCCCGGCCATGGACCAGATGGCCGCGGTTCAGCTTGGTCGCGATGCCGACGGTCAGGTCCAGCTTGCGCATCGCTGCATAGGTCCGCTCGGTGTCCGACATGGCGCGGGCGAAATTGCCGCCGAGACCGATGAAGACCCTGGACTCGCCACGCAGCATGGCCTCGACCGACTCGACGGCGTGATGGCCGTGTTCGCGCGGCGGTTCGAAGCCGAAGACAGCGGCCAGCCGGTCCAGATAGTCCTGCGACGGCTTTTCGTCGATGCCGACGGTGCGGTCGCCCTGCACGTTGGAATGCCCCCGGATCGGCGAGATCCCCGCGCCCGGCTTGCCGAAATTGCCGCGCAAGAGCAGCAGATTCACCACCTGCTGCACCAGCCGCGAGCCCTGCTGGTGCTGCGTCACCCCCATGCCGTAGCAGATCATCGTCGCGTTCGAGCGGATATAGATCTCGGCCAGCCGCCGGATCTGCGCCTGGTCGATGCCCGAATGCCGCTCCAGTTCCGCCCAGTCCAGCGCCTCGACCTCGGCCCGGACCACGTCCAGGCCGGCGGTGTGGGCGTTGACGAAGGGCCAGTCGATGACGTCCTCGCCCGCGGCGTCGCGCTCGAAGATCACCTTCATCATGCCCTTCAGGATCGCCAGGTCGCCGCCGATCCTCACCTGCACGAATTCGCTGGAGATCCTGGTCGAGCCGAAGGTCGCCATCTGGATCATGTCCTGCGGCTCGGTGAACTGGATCAGGGCGCGTTCGGGCATCGGGTTGATGGTGACGATGGGCACGCCGCGTTTACGCGCCTCGACCAGGTTCGTCATCATGCGCGGGCTGTTGGTGCCGGTGTTCTGGCCGATGATGAAGATCGCCTCGGCATGTTCGAAATCGGCCATGACCACGGTGCCCTTGCCGACGCCGATGGCGGGCGGCAGGCCGCGGCTGGTCGGCTCGTGGCACATGTTCGAACAGTCGGGGAAATTGTTGGTGCCGAACTCGCGCACGAAGACTGCGTAAAGGAAAGCCGCCTCGTTCGGCGTCCGGCCCGAGGTATAGAATTCGGCCTGGTGCGGGCTGTCGAGGCCGCGCAGGTGCCGCCCGATCAGCGCGAAGGCATCGTCCCAACCGACCGGGACGTAGTGGTCGGTCGCGGGATCGTAGCGCATCGGCTCGGTCAGCCGGCCCTGCATCTCCAGCCAATAGTCCGACTGTTTCATCAGTTCGGTGACGCTGTGGCGGGGCGAAGAGGTCGCGGGTGACGCGGGATTTCGTCGCCTCATGCGCCAGCGCCTTGGCGCCGTTCTCGCAGAATTCCAGTTTCTTGCGGCAATCGGCATCGGGAAAGGCGCAGCTGGGGCACTTGAACCCGCCAGGCTGGTTCATCGCCAGCAGCGCCCGCGACCCCTTGGTCAGCACGCTCTGCTCCATCAGCACCTTGGCCGTCGCCGCCGCCGCGCCCCAGCCTCCGGCGGGGTGATGATAGGCCTTGTAGACGGGCTTGCGGTCGGGCATCGGCGCGGTTCTCCTGTCGGGCCGGGCAGGCCCTGCCCCCCGATGGCAACAGGCCGGCGCCGCGATTGCAACGGACAGCCTGTCGGTCCATTTCGGACAATCAGTCCGGTACTCCTGGCCGTGGCGATGGCGCGATGCAGCGCGATGCCGCCGCCAGCGCACGGCGATACGAAGGATGTCATGCCGACAGAACGGATGCCGGCCGCGAGACATTTTCAACATGCCGGACGGGTTCTTTCGGATTGCAGGCCGTCCGGTCCGATGCAGCGACGGGATCGCAGCCAAGCCCGAGGGAGAGCGGCTTTTCCCCGCCGCCGCCGCGCTGCCTCTGCACGAAGCCCCGCGCAGGTTGCGCCGCGGCCTGTCACGCGGTCTCTGAGGCGGGCCCCTGCGCAGCAAGCATTTGCGCCAGCCGCTCGGCGACCAGCTGGGCATCGGCCGTCAAGTCGGGGATACCCGTCAGCTCGCCGACATGGCCGCGGGCCAGCAGGCCGGTAACCAGCAGATCCGGCTGGGCCAGCCCGTCCTTGTCCGCCGCATGACATCCCGCCGTCACATCCAGACCCAGATGCAGCGGATCGGGGCGGATCAGTCCGGCCTCGGCCAGCGAGCCCAGCGGCGGCGATCCCGCGACGATGCCGCCATGCGCGGGGCCGGTGGTCAGGGTCACCGCTTCGAACACCTCGCGGCGGATCGTCCGACCGCGCCATCGACCTGCCGCGCCGAGAGCAACCGCCCGGCCAGCATCGCCAGCCTGCCCTCGGCGATGCGCCGGTCCAGCACCGGCTCGACCAGGGGTACGATGCGAAAGCGGTGCACGTCCCACCATACCCGCGGCCAGCGCAACAGGCGGGCACGCTCTGCCGGCGGCAAGGCCGCCCAGCGGGCCGGGCCGTCGCGGTGCACATTGTCATCGCCGCCCGCCAGAGCAGCCCGGCCCGGGCCTCGCGGCGCAGCGCCTGCCGGATCCGGCGCAACAACGCACGCCGTCCGAGCAGCAATACATCGATCAGGAGCTGCGCTCGCGGCATTGAGCCGGGAACTCGGCATCAACCCCAAGACGGTGCCGACGTGGCGGAAGCGGGCGACGGTCGAGGATCTGAAGACTGGCCCGAAAGAGCCGCGCTCGACTGTGCTGACCAAGGCCGAGGAGGCGGCGGTGGTCGCTTTCCGGCGCCATACGCTGCTGCCGGCTCGGCCCCGGCAAGTTGTGCATCGGTCAGTCTCCTTGCGGAGCCTGGTCGGCGGCGCCATGGACAAGGCAGCAGGCCAGCACCTTGGCATTGGGGGGAAGGCCGCTCTTGCGGATGGCTCGCAGCCAGCCGAACCGGGCGCGGGTCCACGCGCCCGGCAGCGGCACGGGGCTTGCGGCGCGCAGGCTGGCCGGATGATCTTTCCCGCGAAGCTTAGCCGCTTTCTCATTGCCCGCGGTTGCGCCTGCCAGCGCACCGGGGGTTTCTGTTTCCGGCGCATCCTCAGGGTTGGACAACGCGGAAATATCTTGAATGATCTCAATGCCCCCTTCCGAGCGGGTTGGACAGGCCAACGGCATTGAATTTACAGAAGAATGGCCCCCTACGAGCTGCCATTTCCCCCCTTGCCCCTATCCAATCCCGCCTTGAACAATCCGCTCTGGCCAGACGGCAAGGCGCGCAGGCACGAAGCGTGACTGAGCGGGCCATCGCGCTTTGGGTAGCGGCCCGTGTTGCGCGGGTGCGTGGGATTGGCCGGCCTGCCGATGGCGTTGTGGCACGGACCCAGGGGCAGCCTGAAATATCCCGGCACGGCGCAGGCCGCCGGGAAGGCGGCCCGCTCCGTGATCAATGACTGGCCGGCCGGATCAGCGGCACCTCGTTGCCGTTCGCGTCGTAAAGCCGGCCGTCCATGAAATAATCCCCGTCCTCGAGCTGGGCGATGTCGGTATAGCGGATGGTTCGCTCCGCCGCAGCGCCGAAGACCGAGGGCTGGTCGGAATTGCCGGCCGTGAAATGGTTGAACAGAAGATTGAGCGTGATCGCCATCAGCGCCGAGGAGCTGATACCCGAATGGAAGATCGTCTCGACCCAGGCCGGGAACTGGTGATAAAAGGCCGGCAGCACGATCGGGATGGTGCCGAAGCCGATCGAGGTCGCGACGATGATCAGGTTCATGTTGTTGGCGTAATCGACCTTGGACAGGGTGCGGATGCCACTGGCCGCGACGGTCCCGAACAGGACGATGCCGGCCCCGCCCAGCACCGGGCTGGGAATGGCCGCGACGATCCGGCCCATCACCGGAAACAGCCCCAGCGCCACCAGGATCAGCCCGCCCGTCGCCACGACATAGCGGCTCTTGACGCCGGTCACGGCCACCAGACCGACATTCTGGGCAAAGGCGCTCTGCGTGAACGAGCCGACGACCGGCGCCAGCATGCTCGACAGCATGTCGGCGCGCAGCCCGTCGCCCAGCCGCCGCCCGTCCACCTTGGTCTCGACGATCTCGCCCACAGCGAAGATATCCGCCGAGGTCTCGACCAGTGTCACCAGGATGACGATGAACATCGAGATGGTGGCCGCGACCCCAAAGGTCGGATAGCCGAAGTGAAAGATCTGCGGCAGCGCAAAGACCGGCCCCTGCCCGACCTGGGAAAAATCAGTCATGCCGGTCGCATAGGCGATGGCCGTGCCGATCACCAGCGCCAGCAGGATCGACAGCCGGGAGATCGCGGCATTGCCGACTTTGCTGAGCAGCAGCACGATGGCCAGCGTGACGCCTGCCAGCAGGATATTGGCCGGGCTGCCGAAATCGGCCGCGTTGCGGTCGCCGCCCATCGCCCAGGTGCCGGCGACCGGCATCAGCGTCAGGCCGATGGTGGTGATCACGATCCCCGCCACCAGCGGCGGAAAGAAGCGGGTTATGCGGGAAAACACCGGCGTGATCAGAAGGCCCAGCAGCGACGAGGCGATGACCGCGCCGAAGATCGCCTGTATGCCGCCGTTGCCCGAGATGGCGATCATGGTGGCGACCCCGGCGAAGGAAACGCCCTGCACCAGCGGCAGCTGGCAGCCAAAGAAGGGCAGGCCGAGGGTTTGCAGGATGGTCGCGACCCCGCCGGCGAACAGGGATGCCGTGATCAGCAACCCGATGTCAGCAGGCGACAGGCCGGCGGCCTGGCCGACGATCAGCGGCACCGCCACGATGCCGCCATACATGGTCAGGATGTGCTGCATGCCGTAGACCAGGTTGGCGGCAAGGCCCAGCCGTTCATCCTCGGGCCGGATCGGCCCCGCTTCCGCATTCTTTGCCGTTTGCACAGTCATCTCCCCCTCTTTCTCCGCAAGCAGACACTCTCCCTGTAAAGATTGGCGGAACTTATCGGGATAAGCCGGGGGTAACTTTTACAGAAATCTATATGCTGAATTAAAGTCTGGTAGAAAGTCTGCACGGCTGCGGGCGCTGCGGGCCGGGCCCGCGACAGGATTTCCGCGCATGGCGGCATCGACGGCCCGGCGTTACGATATATCGCGCACACCGCCGACGCGGTGACGGAAGGAATGTCGGGCCGGGCTGCCTGATTGCGGCGCTTCGACCCGGTTCGCGTCGGTAATGATCGCGCTGGCGCCGGCGCAGCCGGATATCCCCGTGGCGCCCCCTTCCGCCGACATGATCGGGATCGCTCTGATGAATGGTCGGCGTCTGACGATTTCCCGACAATCGATGTCGTCCTCCATTGCTGGCTGGTAATAGTTGACCGGACCGATGGATGGCCCTTTCAGTCCAGGAAGCCTGTGGACCTCATCTCGCCATGGCTACATTGTCGTGAAGCCATCTCGACAGGAGCCTTATTCAGCATGATGGAAGACGATCGCGACCGCTATCTTGTCCCCGGCCTCTTGCGCGGGCTCGCGACGCTGAAACTGTTCACCCCCGCCTCGCAATCGCTGTCGCTGAGCCAGATCGCCAGGGCGCTTGGCATCACCCGCTCGGCGGCCTTCCGCACGGTCTATACGCTGACGCATGAGGGCTGCCTGCTCTATGACGAGCGCAGCCAGTCCTATGCCCTGGGCCCCGGGGTCATGCGGCTGACCTACGGCTATTTCGCCACGCGCGAGGTCGTCGAGATCGCCCAACCGGAACTTGCCCGTCTGCGCGAGAGGACGGGTTGGTCCGTGCATTTGGGGGTGCTTGACGGAACATCGGTCATGTATCTGATCCGCATTCCCGGCCCCAGGCATGAATCCTCGATCATTCATGTCGGAAGCCGGTTGCCGGCGAGGGCAACGACGCTTGGCCGCGTGCTGCTGGCCGGGCTTGATCCCCAGGAGATCCTGAATCGCTATCGCCCGGCCGCCGCGACGGCGGCGCCGCAGGCCACCGGGCTCGGCGTGCAGAAAGTCACCGAGATCCTGCGCCAGGCCAAGGCGGATGCCGCGGCAGAGGTCGTATCCCATATCGGGGATTTCGAGGCCGGAATCATTTCCGTGGCCGCCCCCGTCAGAACCATGTCCGGCCAGGTGGTTGCGGCCATAAACGTGACCGCTCCGAGAGAGGAAGGCATGGAACGGCAGATAGAGGAGGTCCGGACTGCGCTGGTCGCAACCGCCGGCCGGGTATCGCGCCTGCTGGGATGGGATCCGCCGGACCCGGCTTCATCATGCGGCGCCGACGCATGGAAATAAGAAGGGGCGGGATCGTCCCGCCCCTGCGGTGCAAGCGGATCAGGCCGCCTGGAAGGTGATCGTCTCTGGCGAGGCTGAACCGACGATATACCAGACCGTCGCGTGACCCGCGCCGTTGTTGCGGAACCAGTGCCGACGGCCGGCGGGGGTCTTGACCAGATCGCGCGGCCCGAGCTCGACCTCGACCTGTTCTCCGTTCTCTTCCCAGCCCACGGTCAGCGAACCTTCCAGCACCAGGAAGGCATCCTCGACATCGCGGACAAAGGGCTTGATCCCGACACGCGAGGGGATTCCGAGCATTTCCTTGCGGCAGGTGTCGGTTTCCACGCCGCCCGGCCCGCAATAGATCTTGCGGGTGAATCCGGCTTCTTCCCAATGCGTCTTCAGCTCGGCATGGCGCACGACATATTTCGCCATCAATTGCTGCAGCGGATGCGCGCCCTTGGGATCGAACTTCATCGTCCTGCCGGGCGCGGCGCCGAAGGCACGGGCCAGCTCCGGGGCGTGCTCCTTGGGATGATAGTGATAAACCGGCGGCAGGGGCTTGCCGACATCGACCGAGATCGACATCAGCACCGGCTCGACGCCGTCCACCCGGAAGCCGTGGCCGATCTCGCGGGCGTTCAGGATCATGTCCTTGGGTCCCAGGTTGACCTCGACCACCTCGCCGTCCTTTTCCCAGCCGACGATCAGGGCGCCGTCGATGATCAGGAAGCTCTCCTCGATCTCGTGGCTGTGGCAGGCGGCATAGCGACCGGGTTCCTTGTAAATCAGCGAGAGAGTGAAATTGTCTGGCTTGAGCGTGCTGGCATCGCCGACCTTGGGCGAGCCGCCGGCGCCGATATAGCGCATCTGCGCCCGCGCCAGTTCATCGAAGCCGGCATTCGAAGGGAAAGCGTTCCAGTCGAACTGCTTGTCGGTGAAACGCCCGGTATGGGCCCGAAGCTCGTCGGCAAGCGTCTGAAACTTCGTATCCTGTAGGGTCATGGTCTTACCTCTGCGAAAAATTGGAAGGGTTCGCGGTATCGAATGGAGGGAAGGATAGTGCAGGACGTTTTATTGGATACCGTGCGTTTTACTGGTAAATAAGACGGGAAGATTATCGCACCGTTCCAGAGACTTGGCGGATGACACCCGAAGGCCGTCAGACCGCCACGGGAACCGCCCCGGGCAGGTTCAGGCGTAGGTATAGCCGAAGCTGATATCGAAGTGCTCGGGCGGCAACGCGCCATCGGCCAGCCGCGCCCGTCGCGTCCACAGCCGACCATGGACCAGCATCTCGCCGCTGCGAATCTGCTCGAAGCGGGCGCTTTCCAACCAGAGCCCGCCCAGCCATTCCGAGCGATGCAGATCCGAAATCCCGCCCAGCCTGGCACGTTCGAAAGAGCAATTGCCATAGCCCACGGCTCCGGCCAGATCGACCCCGCCAGACAACTCGGCGCTGTCGAACTGCAGCACGCCGCGAAACTCTGCGCCTGGCATCGCCAGCCGTCGCCGGAAGCGCGCGGCATCGAAGCGGGCATCGGCGTGAAACACCGCACCGGTGAAATCCGCATTGTCCGCCTCGATGTTCCGAAACCAGCTCAGGCCGCGGAACTGCGCGCCTCGCGCCGAGATGCCCAGCGGAAAGCGGGCGCCGGTGAAGTCCAGCCCGGTCAGCACGGAGCCGTCCAGAACCAGCCTGTCCTCGCAGATGATGCCGCGCAGATCGACGCAATCGCCGAAGGCATAGGGCTGTTCCAGCCGGGCGCGGATCTCGGCGGCGCGCATCAGGCCGCCGCCCCCAGGCGGGTCCCGGCCAGCGCCACGATCTCGCGTGCCCAGGGCAAGGCCAGATCCTCGGCAAGATCGCTGCCGGATGCGTCGTGAACCACCCTTTCGCCCAGAAGCGTGGCGCCTGCGCCCTCCATCAGTTCCTGCAGGTGCCGCGAGCCCTGGTTGAAGGTCTCGTACTCGGAATCGCCCAGGCCGAACAGGCCAAAGGAGACCCCGGACAGGTCGGGCGCCTGCGCCCGCATCGCCGCCCCGAAAGGTTGTGCCGAAGCCGGCAATTCGCCGTCGCCATAGGTCGAGGAGACGATGAGATACAGCCGCGCAGGATCGAAATCGCCAGGATCGAAATCGGACAGGTTGGCGACCTCGACCGCATGATCGGCCTGCAGATCGGCCTGGATATCCTCGGCCAGCATCTCGGCATTGCCGGTTTCGGTTCCGTAGAGAATGACGATATTCATCAGCGTGCGTCCTCTTTTTCGCGGCAGAGCGTCAGCATTTCTGCCCGGGTGGTGATCTTGGTGCGACAACGTCCGGCGATCGCCGCGGCAAGCTCATGTGCATCGAGCCGCTTCCAGCCGGTCCAGTCCACGATCTGGTGGCCCGCCGGCAGGATCCCCGCGCCGGCCCCTGCGCGGGGCGCGGCGGCCTCGACGTCCTCGACGATGCGTTGCGCGATGGCCAGGCTCTCGGCGCGGTTCTCGGGGATGGTGCCGCGCGGGCCGCGGCGGAACCAGCCCACGGCATAAAGCCCGGCCGCGATCCGGCCCGACTCGGGATCCTCGGCCGTGGCCATGAGATGGTCGCGGCCGAGACTGCCGTCGCAGCAGAAACCGATGGCGGTGATCAGCGTGTCGCAAGCCAGAACCTCGGACCCCTGCGGTCCTTCGACCCGCAGCGTCCGGATACGGCCCGCCGCATCGGTGTCGATCTCCACCGGCCGGCAACCGAAGCGAAAGGTGACCGGGCGCGAACCCGTGGCCAGCCCGTCCAGCCCGGCCAGCGCCTCGATCAGCCTGTCGCCATCGGCCTCAGGCAGGTCGGCCACCCGGATCCTGACGCCCCGCAACTTGCCCAGCTCGCGGATCATCACCGGATCGAAGCGCGCCGCCGTCGCGGGCGAGCGGCCGAGAATGGTCAGGCTGTCGATGGGTTGTGCGGCCAGCCAGGCGCTGGCCTCGGCGCCAAGGTCGCTGTCCTGCAGTTCCGCCTCGGTCTTGGCCAGCAGGCGCAGGACATCGACGGCAACGTTGCCATTCCCCAGCACGATCACGTCGCCCCTCACGTCCGGCAGTCGGCCGGAATCGGGGTGATCGTAGAGAGCGCGCGTCAGTTCTCCGGCGCCGATCACCCCCTCGGCTCGCCCCAAGCCGTGGTCGCGGTCGCCCGACAGGCCGGTGGCCAGGACAACGGCATCATAGGCGGCGCGCAGCGCCTCCAGCGTGACGTCGCGGCCTAGGGTGACGTTGCCGAAGAACCGAGCGCCCTGGCGTTCAAAGACGCGCTCGAACTGGCGGGTGATGGCTTTGGTGCCCTGGTGATCGGCAGCCACGCCATAGCGCACCAGCCCATAGGGCACGGGCAGCGTGTCATAGACATCGACCATCCAGTCGGGCCGGGCCTTCAGGATGCCCTGTGCCGTGAAGCAGCCCGAGGGCCCCGATCCGATGATGGCAACCTTGCGCATGTCACAGCCCCTCCAGAACATCGGCCGCCCAGGGATGGGGCCGGCCGGTCAGATCGGTATAGACGGATTTCTGCGCCTGATAGGCGCGCAGGCCCTCGCGGCCCTTTTCGCGGGCCATGCCGCTGTCCTTCTCGCCGCCGAAGGGGGTCGAGATCGAGAATTGCTTGTAGGTATTGATCCAGACCGTGCCGGTGGTGATGGCACGCCCGACCCGCCAGGCTTTCGGGAAATCGCGGGTCCAGATCCCGCAGGCAAGGCCGTAATCGCTGTCATTGGCCTGGGCGATCACCTCGGACTCGTCCTCGAAGGGCAGCACCACCAGCACCGGGCCGAAGATCTCCTCGCGGCAGATGCGGGCGCTGTTGGGCACTCCCGCCAGGACCGTGGGCAGGTAATAGGCGCCGCCCGCCAGCGCCGGGTCTTCCGGCCGTCGCCCGCCGGTCAGCAGCGTGGCCCCCTCGGCCAGCGCGGCGGCCACATGTGCCTCGACCGCGTCACGGTGATCGGGATGGACAAGGCACGAGACCTGCGTCGCCGGGTCGTGCGGATGGCCGACGCGCAGCCTTTCGGTGGCGCGCACCAGCCGGGCGACGAATGCGTCATGGATCGCGCGCTGCACGAAAAGCCGCGCCCCGGCGATGCAGCTTTGCCCGGTCGAGGAAAAGATGCCGAACAGGATCCCCGCGATGGCCAGGTCGGGGTCGGCATCCGCGAAGACAATGGTCGGCGACTTGCCCCCCAGTTCCAGCGAAACCGGCATCAGCTTCTCGGCGGCCTGCCGAGCGATCTGCCGGCCGGTCCCGGTGCCGCCGGTGAAAGAGACGCGGGCGATGTCGGGATGCTCGACCAGCAGGGTGCCGATCTCGCGCCCCGAGCCGGGCAGGACCGAGAACAATCCCTTCGGCAGCCCGGCCGCCTCGACGATCCGCGCCAGTTCCAGCGCGACCAGCGGCGACCAGCTTGCGGGCTTCAGCAACACCGCATTGCCCGCAGCCAAGGCCGGCGCCACTTTCTGCGCATCCGAGGCGATGGGCGAGTTCCAGGGCGTGATCGCCGCGACCAAGCCCAGAGGCTCCCAGACCGACATGGTCAGCGCATCGCCGCGCTGCGCGGTCAGCGCATCATCCATGCTTTCCAGCACCGCGCCGAAATAGCGAAACGTCCCGGCGGCCGAGGCGGCCAGCATCCGGGTCTCGCGCAGCGTCTTGCCGGTGTCGCGGGTCTGGATGCGGGCGATGCGCTCGGCATTGGCTTCGATCCCGTCAGCTATCCGGTAAAGGTATCGCGCGCGTTCATGCGGCTTCAGTCCTCGCCAGGCCGGATCGGCCTGGGCAGCCTTGGCGCGGGCAATGGCACGCAACCCATCCTGGCGCGAGGCCCCGCGCAACACCCGGTTCACAGAACCGTCGGCAGGAAAAACCGAAGTGATCTCGGGCCCCGTGCCGGCTTCCCATTCACCACCGACGAACAGTCGGCCATCGGGCATATCAATCGCCATGTCCTTCATATCGCAACGGGCCCCAGATGGTTTTTCAGTTCACGCAGCACGGAATAGACCGTCGCAAGCGAGGTCCTGGCATTGCTGCCCGTGGCGCGGTTCGAGATTTCGACCGAGACCGTCGCCAGCGGCGAGACGACCTCGTAGCGATGCGAATTGCCCTGCGCGGCAGGGTCGGCGGTCAGCGTGACCTCTGTCGCGTCGAAGCCGGCGCCCGCCAGCGCCAGCGTGGCCGCCACATTGGCATTGCGGGGATAGGCGGTCGCGGCTTCGCGGGCCGTGCCGTGAAAGATCTGCTCGGCATGGGCCAGCGCCTCCAGATCGGTGGCCTGGGCAGCGGGTGTGCCGGCCCAGGCCTGCGGCGGCTTGGCGCCGAAATAGCGCACCTTCAGATCGCCCGCCGGCGCCAGCGCGGCGAGAAGGTCGATGCCGCCGATGGCCCCCGAGGGCAGGATTAGCCGCGCGCCGCTGCGTGCCGCCGTATCCCGCAGCCGCCGGTGCAGCGCCTCGTCCGCCAGCGCGCCCACCGAGACCAGGACCAGATCGATCCCCGCCGCCAGCACCTTTTCCGCATTTGCGCAGACTGCTTCGTGTCCCGCCGCCTCGATCACGAAATCGGGCCGTGCGACCAGAAAGGCGTCGCCATCGCTGAGGATCGCCGCCCGGCCCTCTAGCCCCGGATGGGCCGAGAGCAGCCGGTCCCGGGCGACATTCTCGCGCCCCTCGCGCACCAGGATGGTGATGCGTTCGACCGGCAAGCCCTCGATCAGGCCAAGAAGTTCGTTGCCGATGCTGCCGTAACCGATCAATCCCAGATGCATGGGCTACTCCGTCTTGCCGGCCGCGCCCGCCGGCGGCCCGGCGAAGGTCTCGGCGAAGGGGCCGATGGCGCACATGTCGATCTCGATCACCTGCGGCCCGTCGGCGGCGATCGCGGCGTCGAAGGCGGCCTCGAACTGCGCCAGATCGTCCACCCGGCGATGCGGCATGCCGATCGAGGCACAGAAGCTGCGGAAATCCGGCGTCGCCAGCGCGCTGTAGTGATGGCGCGAGCCGTATTGCGCATCCTGGATGTTGCGGATCACGCCATAGGCGCGGTCGTTCATCAGCACATAGACCAGCGGCGCGCGCTCCTCGACCGCGGTGATCATCTCGGCGATGCCCAGCATGGTGCCGCCGTCGCCCAGCAGCGTGACCGCCTTGGGACCGTCCGAGGCCAGCGCCGCGCCGATGCCCATGGCCACGCCCTGGCCGATGCCGCCGCCAAGCGCATGCACGCCCAGGCGCGGCTCGGCGATACGGACATAACGGTTGCCGAAGGTCGAGTTGGAGATGGTCACGTCCCGCACCCAAGGGTGGCGACCGGCGGCGATCCGTTCGTTCAGCACGTCCGCAACCACGCGATAGGGGCCCAGCACATCGCGCATCCTGCCTTCGGCCTGCGCCCGGACACGGGCGATGTCGAATTTCAGGCCCTCGTCGGTATCCAGCCTTTCGGGAAGCGCCGCCACCAGCCGGGCCAACACGTCGGCGGCATCGCCGTGGATGAACTGGTCGACGGGATAGTTGCGCCCGCCCTGTGCGGCATCGGCATCGATTTGCACCAGCGGCCGGGGCAGCGGCATGCGGTTGTTCTGCGTCTCGTTGCCGCGCAGGCGCGAGCCGACCACGATCATCAGGTCGCAGCTGCGGTAAAGCTCGACCGCCTCGGGCGTCATGTTGAAGGCGCCCAGCGAGGCCGGCTCGTCCTCGGCCACCACCGCGCGGCCATTGGTCGAGGTGACGACGCCGAAGCCGCGGCGCACCAGCTCGGTCGCGGCCGCGCCGGCACCGCGCGCGCCGCCGCCCAGCCACAGCATCGGCCGGCGGGCGGCGCGCACGCGCTCGGCAAGCTCGGCAATGGCGTCGTCGCAGGCGCGGGGCAGTTGCACCAGCGGGGCATAGGCCCGCGCGGACCCTTCGACCGGGCTGCGCTGCACATCGACCGGGATCTCCAGGCTGACCGGACCCGAGGGCGCCGACAAAGCCGCCGAGCAGGCCGCGGTCAGCGTGCCCACGGCGCCCTGCGCATCCCACATGCGAAACACCGATTTCGACACCCCCTCCAGCATCTTGGGCTGGCGCGGCACGTCATGGATCGCGGCGCGGTCGCGGTCGGCGAATTCGCGGTCTACCTGCGTCGTGATATGCAGCAGTTGCGTCCCTGCGGTCAGCGCCTCGGCCTGCGCACCGGCAGCATTGCCGGCCGCCGTGCCGGTCGAGGTCAGGCAGACCCCCAGCCTGCCCGAGACCCGGGCATAGGCATCGGCCATGTTCATCGCTCCGGCCTCGCCCCGGGCGGGAACGAAACGGATGCGGTCCTGACGCGCCACGGCGTCCAGGATCGGCATGTTATGGATCGAGATGACCCCGAAGATCGTGGTGACGCCGATATCGGCCAGATAGCGGGCGATCAGGTCGCCGACGGTTTCCACCTCAAGGCGGATGTCCATTTTCATCGTGATTGTTCCTTCAGATAGAACGGGACAGGCCGCCCGAAACATCGATCTGGGCACCGGTGATGTAGCTGGCGCCCCGCGAGCCGAGGAAGGCGATGGCATGGGCCGCCTCTTCGGGATCGCCCAACCGGCCGAGGGGGATGCCCTTGCGTTCGGCCAGCGAGCCATACCATTCCTCGCGGCTGACCGATTTGTCCGCGCGCTCGGCAAAGCGGCGCGTCCACTGGCCCGAGCTGATCAGCCCCATCAGCACGGAGTTCACACGTATCTCGGGGGCCAGTTCGACCGACAGGCTTTTCAGCAGATTCTGCACACCGGCCCGCGCCGAAGAAGTGCAGACCATATGCGGCTCGGGCTGATAGGCCAGCAGCGAATTGACCGCAACGATGGCACCCCGCGCCTCGCGCAGCATCGGCAGGAAGGCCCGCGTCGGCAGGATCTGGCTGAAGATCTTCAGCTCGTATTCGGCGCGCCACTCCTCGTCCGAGGTATCGGCAAAGGTCGATTGCCGGCCCTGCCCGGCATTGTTGACCAGCAGGTCGCAACGGCCGAAACGGTCCTGCACCTCGGCCGCAAAGCCGGTCACGGCGTCCGCTTCAAGCACCGACAGGGCGCTGGCCAGCACCCGGTCCTCGCCATGATCGCGGCGCAGAACCGCGGCGACATCCTCCAGCCGCCCCTCGTTGCGGGCGCAAAGCGCCACGCGCGCGCCGCAATCCAGCAGCAGCCGCACCGTGGCCAGCCCGATTCCCGAAGAGCCGCCGGTCACGACGGCGACCTGTCCCTCGTAATCGTAACGGTTCATGCGGTGGCCTCCTTGTTCCTGCTGTTGCGGCCCGGCACCAATTCGGGAAAGCCTGGATCGGGGCGGCCCTGCATCACGGCGCGTTGCGCCGGCGTGGGCGGGCCTGCGGTCATCCACTGGTCCATCTTCTCGGGGTCGTCGCGGGGCCAGACCTGCGCCTCGTGCGTGGCCTCGTCGATCTGCTGCAGTTCCGAGGTGAACTCGATCACGAAGCCCGAGGGCGATACGAAATAGGCAAAGGGGTTGTTGCCCGGCCCGTGGCGGCCCGGCCCCCAGGTCGGCACATGGCCCTTCTGCTTCATCCGGCCGATGGCGCGCATGAACTCGTTGAGTGTCGGCACCTCGAAGGCGACATGGTTCACCGAGGCGTAATGCCCCCGGACCAGCGCGATCGAGTGATGGTCGGACGAACAGCGCAGGAACACCATCTGGTCGGCCGAGTAATCCGAGACACGGAAGCCCAGAACCCGTTCATACCATTCCTGCACGCCCTCCATGTCGGGCGTGTTCAGAACCACATGCGAGACCTTGCGGGGCATGGCCCATTGCGGCTCCTCGTCATGGCGCAGGCCGCCGGCACGGAAGCGCAGCCGCCGCAGGTCGGGATCGAGGATCTCGAACCCGTAACCGCCGATCCAGTCGTCGAAGGCCGTCGGATCGCCCAGAACCATGGCGCCTTCGGCCGTGACCTGGGCGTGCAGCGCGTCGATGGCGGCCGCATCGGGCATATTGAAATGGATGTGGTCGATGCCGAAGACCGGGCCGTCCTTCAGCCCGTAGAGATAGGCTTCGGGTCCGGTGCCCTTCAGCCAGGCGGCCCCGTCCTCCTGCCGGGCCAGGGTCAGGCCCCACATGTCCTGATAGAAGGGCAATGTCGCCGGCAGGCCGGGACCGCGCATCATGATGCCGCGCAGGCTTTCGACGCGAATACGCTCGCTCATCCTGTCATTCCTTGGCTTGCGGCCTGCACCGAGTTGGCGACAGGCAGGGTTTGGTCGAGACACGCCGCCAGGGCGCGCGCAAAGGCGGCCGGTTCCTGCTGATAGATGGCATGGCCCGCTCCCGGCAGCTCGATCAGCGGGCCCCGGATGCGGCCGGGGATCGCCTCATGGGCACGGCGGTTCGCCTGCGGCGGCGTCACCATGTCGCCGGTGCCCACGATGACCGAGGCCGGCACGGCCAGCGCCGCCAGATCGTCGAGCAGCCGGCCCGAGGCCAGCATCCGGGCCGCCTGCCCATAGCCGGGCATCCGCACCTGCGCCATGTTGCCGGCGACCAGTGCCACCACTTCGGGATGGCCATCGGGATCGCGAACCAGGCGCGGCGCACGCTTCGCCGCGAAGGCTTCGGGACCAAGGGCCTGCAATTCGTCGATGCGGGCCTTGGCGCCCTCGGACAGCGCCGCGCCGGGGCTGACGCCATGGCCAAGCGCGCAAGAGGCCAGCACCAGCGCCTCCACCCGGTCGGGCCAGCGCCGGGCGAAAGCGGCGGCCATCAATGTGCCCAGCGAATGGCCCAGCAGGATCGCCCGGTCGATGCCCAGCCGGTCCAGCAGACCGGCCAGCGCCTCGGCGTAGTTCGCCGCGACGGGCCAGGCGGCGGCCAACGGTTGCGATGCGCCATAGCCGGGCGCGTCCCAGGCGATCACGCGACACGACTGGGGCAGATGCGGCAACAGCTCGGCAAAACCCGCGCTGTTCGAGCCGATGCCGTGCAGCGCCACCAGCGGCATCCCCCGACCGGGGCGCTCGCGATAGGCGACGGGGCCGGATATCTTTACCGGAAACCCCATCAGTTGAACCAGAAGCCGTTATTGACCGGCAGGGTCTGCCCGGTCAGGGTCAGCGCGTCCTCGCCCAGCAGGAAGGCGATGGTGCCGGTGATCTCCTCGGGGGTCTGCGGACCGGGCACGGCGCGGCCTTCGGCATAAAGGCGATGCCGCGCCTCGGGGACGTAATCGGTGCTTTCGGTGGTCAGGATACCCGGCGCAACGGCGGTGACGCCGATCCGGTCGGGGCCGAGTTCGCGGGCGTAGGAGCGGGTCATCGCCATCACCGCGCCCTTCGAGGCAGTATAGGCCATCAGCCGCGGCGCGCCCCACAGCGCGGTATCCGAGGCCACGTTGACCACGCGGCCCGAACCCGATGCCTTCAGCAGCGGGGCAAGCGCCCGGGTGACCAGCCAGGTGCCGCGGATGTTGACCGCCATCACCCTGTCCCAGGTCTCGATGTCGATCTCGTCATGGGTGATGCCGCCGATACCCGTGGCGATGGCCCCGTTATTGACCAGCCCGTGCAGCAACCCGCCCGCCTGCGCCGCCGCGGCCTCGGCCATGGCCGCGATGGCGGCCGGGTCGGCCAGATCGACCGGCACGAACGCCGCCCCCAGCCGGTCGGCAACCGCCCGGCCCTCTTCGGCCAGCAGGTCTGCCAGGATCAGCCGCGCGCCCTCGGCGGCAAGGCGCTCGGCGATCTTCTCGCCCAGGCCCCGCGCCGCGCCGGTGACCAGGATATGGCGCCCCCGCAGCATCATTCCGCCGCGACCCTGGTTTCGGCCTCGATCTGGCTTTTCGCCGCCCGTGTCAGGATCTGGCGGATCCGGCTGACGCCCAGGTCGTGCTGATAGAGCATCTCGCGCTTGCGGGCATCGTCGGGCATGCCCTCCAGCATCACCCGATCCTGTTCCAGCACATGCCAGTGGTTCTGTTCCAGCTGCGCCCTGTAAAGGAAACGCCAGCTTTCCCGTTCGATCCCCGAAACCTGGCGCAGCCGCCAGAAGAACACCTTGCACCGACGCTCGGCGACCGGAAGCACGAAGCCGACGATGCGCATGTTGCCGCCCGGCCCCGCCGCCGGCGGATAGGGAATGTCGAGATAGCAGAACATGTTGCCGGGATGGACCTCGAATTCGGTCCAGTCGAAGTTCGCGCCGACCTGCCCGACGCGAGAGATGCGGAAACCCTCCCCGGTCTTGTTCAACTCCATCAGATCCTGCTTGGAACCGAAGGCGAGGGTGAAGCTTTCCGAGTGCAGGTAGCAGCCATGCATCGGGTCTGCCAGATTGTCCAGGGCATAGCGATAGTTGCAATCCCAGACCGAGGTGCACAGGAAACCGGTCCATTCGTCGGATTCCAGCTCCTTCGGCATGACCAGTTCGGGCGGTTCGGGCTGCTCGGCCGAGGGCATGTAAACGAAGACACAGTCGCTGTGCTCGGTGGCGTGGAAGCTTTCCAGCGCCTTGCGCCCCTCCAATGCGCATTCCGGCATGGCGGGCACGCGTTGCACCACGCCCTCGCCGTCCACGATCACGCCATGATAGCGGCAGCCGATATTGCCCTCGTGGACCTCGCCATAGGACAGGGGCGCGCCGCGATGGGGGCAGAAGTCCTCGATGCATTTGATCTGTCCGGCGCCGTCGCGCCAAAGCACCAGCTTGCGGCCCAGCACAATTGCGCCATAGGGCACGGTGTTCTTGATCTCGACGGATTTGGCGACCGGATACCACTGGCCCAAAAGGCCGGAGTTCACCCGTTCCTCGATCAGTGTCTTCTTGTCGATCATGGCTGAATATCCTTCGGAGGTGAGATGGAGGGAGGCGGCGACCGCCTCAGCCCTGAGCCCTGGGGATGTAATGCAATACCCGCGCCTCGATCCGTTCCAGGACCAGGTAGAGCGCGAAACCGATCACGGTCAGCAGGATGATCGCATTGAAGACCATCGCCGCATTGGCCTGTCCGCCACCATAGGCGATTAGGTAGCCAAGCCCGCTGTTGCCGCCGACCAGCTCGCCTACGGTGATGCCGATCACGGCCAGGGTCGAGGCGATGCGCAGTCCCGCCATCAGGTTCGGCAGGGTCGACGGCATCTCGATCTTGCGGAAGATCTGCCAGCGGTTCAGCGAATAGGCGCGGGCCAGGTTGACAAGATCGCGGTCCACGGTGCGCATCGCCTGCAGCACGTTGACCAGCACCGGGAAGAACACGATCAACACCGCCACCAGCAGCTTGGGCATGGCATTGTAGCCGAACCACATGATGAAGAGCGGCGCGAAGGCGACCTTGGGCGCGATCTGCAGCGCCAGGATATAAGGCGAGAGCACCTTTTCCCAAAAGCGCGACATGCCCAGCAGATAGCCCATCGCCGCTCCGAGCGCCGAGCCGATGGCAAAACCCAGCACCGTGTAGATCGCGGTAGAGATCGTATGCCCTGCAAGCCCCTCGGACTGGTACATCCTTAGCAGTTCGGACAGGCATTGCGAGAAGGTGGGGATGATATAGCGCGGCATGTCGAGCGCCGGAGGCAGGAACTGCCAGGCCAGCAGAACCAGCCCCAATATGGCCAGCGACACCGCGGTCTGGACCCGCTTTTCGATCACGGCATAGGTCGCCTGGGAGATGCGGCCGGCCAGTCGCGCCGCAGGGCGGGTGTCATGTGTCGCATCGGTCATCTGACGAACTCGTTGGTATAAAGATCCTCGACAGGCACGGCGGTCTGGACGATGCCGTGATCGACATAGAACGTCTGCACGGCGGTCAGGCGTTCGGGGTCGAAGCCGCCCAGCGGCAGGCCTTCCTGCGCCGGATAGACCTTGGTCGCGTATTCGCGCAGGATCGCCTCGACCTCCGCCTCCTTGCCGGCGTGCTGCGGCACGAAACCGACATAGTCTGCGGCCGCCTTGGCGGGATCGGCCTCGATGTCACGGATCGCGCGCAGGACGGCGTTGACGAAACCGCCGACCATCTCGGGCTTTTCGGCAATGGTGCGATCCGAGGCGATGATGGCCTGCGCCATGGCGGGGAAGATCGTCTCGACGGGAACCTGCTCCATCTCGACGCCGGCAGCCTCGACGGCAGCGATCCATTCCGGAACGCCGGACATGCCGTCCAGCTCGCCGGCGATGGTCAGCTGGATCACCCCGCCCGGCCCCACCGACTGGATCTGCACGTCGTCCTTGGTCAGCCCGACCGAAGCCAGCGCGCCCAGCAGGTTATAATAGGTGGTGTCCTGATAGGACAGCACCCCGATGCGCTTGCCCTTGAACGCCTCGGGCCCGCCGATGCCGCTGTCCTTGCGCCAGGCGAGCTGCGTCAGGCCATGCCCGCCCAGCAGCGCCACCCCTTTTACGTCCAGCCCGTTGGGACGCACCACGATCGGCGTGTCGCCGATGCCGCCGCCCAGATCGGCATTGCCGACGGCGACCTGCGTGGCCACATCCGCGCCGCCCTTGCCGACGCGGAAGGTCACGTCCAGCCCGGCCTCCTCGAAATAGCCCTTGCCCTTGGCAAGCTGGAAGGGCGCGAAGGCCGGCAGGAAATCGGGGCCGGGAAAAAGATAGGTCACGGCCTGCTGCGCCTGAAGCGCAGCGGCGGAAACCAGGGTCGAGACAGCAAAGGCTGCCGAGAAAAAGACTGATTTCATGGCATTCCCCCTCATCAGGCGACGGCTTTCTCTTCCAGTTTCAGCAGCGTGAAGATCTGCGCGGCATAGTCGCCGACCTCTTTCAGCGTGCGGCGCTTCAGCGGCTCGTCGCGATGCGGCAGGTCGACCGGGATTTCCGCGAGGACGCTGCCGGGGCGCTCGGACAGGACCAGGATGCGATCCGACATCAGCACCGCCTCGGCCAGGTCATGGGTGATCAGCAGCGTGGTCTTGCGCTGCTCGGCGATGACCTTGGCGAAGCTATTCTGGATCAGCAGCTTGGTCTGAGCGTCCAGGGCCGAGAACGGCTCGTCCAGAAGAATGATCTCGGGGTCGATGGCCAGCGTGCGCGCCAGTGCCGCGCGCTGCCGCATGCCGCCCGACAGCTGATAGGGGTAATGGTGCTCGAAGCCCTCCAGATGGCAATGCACCAGTTCCTGCATGGCGCGCGTGCGGCGGGCATGCTTGTCGACGCCGCGCGATTCCAGACCGAATTCGACGTTCGAGACAATGTCTCGCCAAGGCAAAAGCAAGTCCTTTTGCAGCATGAAGCCGACATGGGGGTTGGGCCCGTTCACCCGCTCGCCCGAAACCAGAACCTCGCCCTCGGTCGGTCCATAAAGGCCGGCGGTCATGCTGAGGATGGTCGATTTGCCGCAACCCGAGGGCCCGACCACCGAAACGAACTCCCCCTGGTTGACGGTAAAGGTCACGTCCTGGACTGCGGTGACTTCCTTGCCCGTCTTGGTCGGGAAACGCTTGGTCACATGGCGGAACTCAAGCGCCATAGCCGTGATCCCGATAGGCAGCGTCGAGATCGGCATTGATCGCGGACAGTTCTTGCAGCAGCAGCGCCTCGGTCCAGTCCGTGCGGCCCGAGACCGGAGCCGCAACCCCGCGCGAGGCCAATTCGGCGGCAACCCGGGTAAAATCATGCGTCCCGGCGGCGAACACTTCCATCAGCGCGTCTTTCAGCGCGATCTCGGCGTCGCTCAACGGCCTGCCCTGACATTGATGGGCAAGGGCGGGGCGGCTGGTATCCAGCGCACGCTGAGAGAGGCGATCCTTGAAGACGTCCATTTCTAACCTCCTGTTTTCCACCGGCCGAAGTCGCCTGGCGGCAAGTCCGGTGTTTTCGTTCATTATTGAACGTTATGTTCATAATAGTAACGCCGTGGCCTGGCTGTCAACAAAACTCGTCATTGGACGGCGTTCATCTTGCGCCCATGGCGTCCGATCCAGGAGGGCGAGATGCGGCGACACCGGCGTGCTTGACGATATCGGATTGATTACAAAGGATTTGTCGCATCAGCGGCGATCCAGGCCGTCGATCGGCAGAACATGGCTTGGCGGCAAGACAGGAATTGTTCATTATAGAAAATATCGTTCATGGATTTTCCGGGAGGCTCCCATTCCACGCTCGACCGCCAAGCCGGCGACCGAATCGGTCATCGATCCGAATCCCAGCTATGAGGTTCCACCCGTCAGCCGCGCCTTCAGCCTGTTGCGCCATATCAGTGCCGGCAATCGCTGCCGGAACATGTCCAAAGCCGCGGCAGCTTTGGAGATGAACCGCACCACGCTCCTGCGTCTGCTGCATACGCTGGAACGCGAAGGCATGATCGAGCGCGACGAGGACGGCGGCGGCTACATCCTGTCCTATGGGCTGCTGGAACTGACGGCAAGCATGCTGTCCTCGCGCGATGTGGTGCGTCTGGCCCGACCGCTGCTGGCGCGGCTGGCGGCCGAGACCGGACTTTCGGCGCATCTGGGCGTGCTGTCGCGAACCGATGTCATCGTTCTGGTGCGCGAGACGCCCGAAGTGCAACTGGTCAGCAATATCCGCGAAGGCAGCCGCCTGCCCGCCCATGCCACCGTCATGGGCCGGATCATCCTTGCCCATATGCCGCGCGCCGAGGTCCGCGATCTCCTGGCAGACGGGAAGCTGGCGGCGATCACCTCTCGGACGGCGGTGACCTTTGAGCAACTGGAAAGGCAGCTCGATGCCGACAGGGCCGAGGGGCTGGCCTGGTCGGTCGCCAATTATGAGGAAGGTATCGGCTCCTGCGCGGCAGTGATCCTGGACCATTCCAACCGGCCCGTCGCGGCGATCAGCCTCTCCGGCCGGCAAAGCGCCTTCGAGCCGAACAGCGACCGCCGCCAGTCAATTGCAGACGGCGTGCACAGCACTGCACAACGCCTGTCTTCGCTGCTCGGCGCGCAGGTATAGCGCGCCGGGCAGCCCCTTCTCAGCCGATGACCGAGACGTGCCAGGGAGTCAGCCAGCGCCGCAACTGCGAGATCACCGCGTAAAGCGCCAATCCCACAAGCGTCAACACCACGATGACGGCAAAGAGCTGTGGGACAGCAAGATTCTGCAAATGCATGACCGCCAGATAGCCCAGCCCTTCGCTGCCGCCGATGAATTCGCCCACGATGGCACCGATCATCGCCATCACCACGGCAACCTCGGTACCGGTCAGGACCACGGGCAAGGCCGTGGGCAGGTCGAGCATGACGAAGCGCTGCCAGGGATTGGCCTGCAACATGGTCATCACGTCCCGGTCTCCTGGATCGACCGACTTGAACGCCTGCAGCGCGTTCGAGAACACCGGGAAAAAGGCGAGTGCGGCCGCAATCACGATCTTGGATTCCAGTCCGAACCCGAACCACAGCACGAACAGCGGAGCCAGCGCAATTTTCGGGATCAGCTGCATCAGCACGATGAAGGGCTTGGCCGCCCATTCCACAGGCGGCACCCGGGCCATCACGAAGCCCAGCGTGATGCCAAGCCCCACAGCAATGCCGAAACCGGCCACCGCCTCGGTCATCGTGACGCGGGTGTGATACCACAAATCCGGGTCGGCGATCATGTCGGACAAGGCCAGCAGGATTTGCTCGGGCGCGGGCAGGACGAAAGCCGAAACCTCCGATGTCCGGGCATAGGCCGACCAGCCGATCAGAAACAGCAGCACCGCGATCACGGGCAGCACGATACGCAGGGTTTTCTCTTTCATGCTGCGCCCTCCGTCAGCACCTTCCTCAGTCGTCCCACCATGTTCTGGAAGCCGGACGTGCGCTGCAGGTCCAGATCCCGGGGCCGGGGAAACGGCATCTCGATGGTTTCCACGATCCTTGCCGGCCGGGGCGCCAGCACCACCACCCGGTCGGACAGGAAAGCCGCCTCGGTGATGGAATGGGTGACAAGAATCGTCGTCACCTTGGCCCGGGCGCAAACCTCCATCAGTTCCAGGTTCAGCGTATCGCGGGTCATCGCGTCCAGCGCCCCGAAGGGCTCGTCCAGCAGCAGCACCTGCGGCTCGGTCACCAGCGCCCTGGCCAGCGAGGCGCGCTGCCGCATGCCGCCGGACAGCTGGCCCGGCCGATGATCGACGAAGGCGCCAAGGCCGACGGTCTCGCAGATCCGCCGCGCCCGCGCCATGCGCTCGGCCCGGCCGATGCCCGCGATGCGCAGCGGCAGGGCAACATTCTCGGCGACGGTATACCAGGGAAACAGCCGCGCCTCTTGGAACATCATCGAAACCGGTCGTGTCGCTCCGTTCGAACGCCGGCCGGACGCCCAGACCTGCCGATCGCGGATCTGCACATTGCCCGAGGTCGGTGCCTCAAGCCCCGCGATGATACGCAAAAGCGTGGTTTTGCCGCAGCCCGAAGGGCCCAGAAGCGACAGGAACTCGCCCCTTTCGAGGCTGAGATTGGCGTTGGTGATGGCATGGACCGCGGTTTCCCCATGGCCAAATACCTTGTCCAGTCCGGAAACAACGATGTCGGGGCCTTGCGGCGACTGGTCGAAAGCCATCACGCCACCGCCCTTTCCAGCAGAGCATTGGTGTAAAGCATCGTCGGATCCGGTGCCGCGTCCAGCATGTCGGCGCGGTGCAGGGTCTCGACCGCATGGGCCCAGATCTCGGGCACGTTGCGAAGCAGGTTCTCCGGGCCCCTGGCCATCCAGTTCCGGGCATTGGTTTCCAGGTCGCGCTTGGCCAGTTCCGCATCACCGGCCCCGGAAATGGTGAATTTTCCGACAAGCTTCTCAAGGACCGGCCCCAGATCCTCGGCGGCAGCTATCTCGCGGGCGGATCGATGGGTGGCCTTCAGGAAAGCGATGAATTTTTCGGGAGCCGCTTCGATCTCGGCGGGACTTGCGACATAGACCTGTCCGGGCATGCCGTCATCCATGGGAATGGCATGCACGTCGCTGCGCGTGGCACTGGCCAGGATCATCGACGAGGTATTGCCGACAAAGGCCCCGGCCCGCCCGGCCTCGATCAGCGCGAATGAGGCCGCGTTGTCCGCCACCTTGACCTTGCGAACCTCCTTCGGATCGATGCCGTTGTCGATCAGCAAAAGATCCAGCGTGCCCTCCATCGAGCCGCCAAGGCTGGCAAGGCCAACCGTCCGTCCCTTCAGATCGGCCACGGCCTGCACCGGCTCTTGCGTCGAGGAAATCAGGAAAAACGGCGATATCTGGGCGATGGTCGCAATCGAGATCAGCGGCGCATCGTTGTTGACGCGCGAGATGAGATAGTTCGTGCCCCCGGTTCGGCCTGCATCCATCTGTCCCGCGATGACCATCTGCGCCGCCATCGCCGCCCCTTGCGCCCCTTCTATCGCCACATCCAGACCATTTTCCGCATAGTAGCCCGCAGCTTCGGCATAGAGCACGGGGGCGAAAGCCAGGGAGAATGAGAATGGAGTGATAAAGCGGAATGCCGTTCCAGCCGCCGCAGCCGGACTGGCAAGCGCCAGTGTCGCGGCGGATGCGGCAGCACCGCGAAGGAAATCGCGGCGGCCAATCGTCAGTGGGTTCATGTTCGTGCGTCCTACCTGTTCTGCGCAACCGAGCCTGTGCGACAGTATGCCACGGGCAAAGCGCGCGTTTCACCAGCAAAACACTCGAGGCGGTAGGGCTTTGGACCACTCCCCTGCAATGACATGATCATGGAGGCTGTGGAAGCAGGCTTGGCAGATGTGGGTGCCGCCAGGGCATGAGGTCTTCGATGTGGGATCTGGGGTTCCCGTCGAGGATGGCGCGGACGGCTTCGGCGAGATAGTCGACGGGGTTCACGCCGGACATGGGTCCAGCAATAGACCAGCTGCCACGAACCATTCACGCGCTTGATCTCGGTCAGCGGTGGCCGAGGTCGAGGCGCGGCAGGACGCCGCGGCACCGCCCGGCACGCCTCCGCACGCCGCAACCGCGGGCATCTTCCGGCGGGTCTGCCCCGGATCGAGCGGGTGATCGAGCCGGATAGCCTGTCGATGCAATCCACCCTGGGCAAGCGCAACCCGCTGCATTCGACCTCGCTGGGAAAGGCGCTGCTGGCCTTTCGCGACGATGACGAGATCCGCGAAAGGCTGTCGAAGATGGAGATGAAGAAGCTCGCGCCTCGCACCATCACCGACCCGGACGAGCTGTTTGCGCAACTGATGCAGGCCCGCGCGCAGGGCTATGCCGAAGAAATCGAGGAAAGCGAGGCCGGCCTACGTTGCATGGCGGTGCCCGTCCTGGACCATGCCGGCAAGTCGGTCGCGGCAATCAGCATCGCCTTCCCGCTGATCCGCTTCGACGAAACGCGCAAGCCGGAATATGTCCGGCTGCTGACCGCGGCGGGACGCGCCGCTTCGACGGCCCTTGGATATGGCTGACATCCCTCACCCCACCGCTGCGCGCCATTGATGCGCATAGGCGCGCAGCGACTCGGCGCTGGCAGGTGGGGGCCGGGGCGTGCTGCGTGCGGCCGCCGCGTCGGGCAGGCACAGAAGCGCCGCGCCGACCGAGGTTCCGGTGGCCGAAGCCGCGGTTTCGACCCCCTTGCCGCGCAGCGCAGCCAGCATGTCGAGAAAGTCGCCGTTTCGCGCGAAGGGCCCCTCGACGATCGTGGGCCCCTGCGCCCCGACCAGATCGAGGCAGGTCGCCGTCATCAGCGCCAGATACCAGGACAGGGCGACCATGCGCTGCCCCTCGGTCGCCGGCCGGCGGGTCCATCCCATCTTGCGGCCCCGGAACGGGCCCGAGCCCGGCTCGACCGCCGGCAGGATCATCAGGCCGGCATCCAGCACGGCGGCGCGATCCGCGTCGCAAGGCTGGGCCGTGCTGCCGGCGCGGATGATCTCGAATTCGCGCCCGCCCATGAACCGGGCCGAGGGCACGGGTCGGCCAAGCGCGCTGACATTGACCAGGACGTCGCGCGCCGGATCCAGCCGTTCACCCGCGCCGCCCACCGCCATGGCCACCACCCAGGTGCCGGTCGAGACCACCGCGAAGGGCGCCTGCCGCGCCAGCACATGCGGGAAAAGCGAGGCGTTGCTGTCATGGATGCCGACCGCGACCGGGGTGCCGGGGGGAATGCCGGTCCAGCCCGCGACCTCGGGCGACAGCCCGCCCAGCACCTCGTTCGAACGGCGCGCGGGCGCGAAGCGGCCGGCCAGCCCCAGCCGCTCGACCAGTGGCGAGAAACGGCCCTGCCACGGATCCCAGAGATCGGTGTGGCAACCGAGCGAGGTCATGTCCGAGGCCAGTTCGCCGGTCAGCCGCAAGCCCCAATATTGCGGATAGGTCACGACATGCGCGACGCGCCCGGCAAGATCGGGATGGGCGGCCAGCAGCCAGTGAAGCTGCGCGCCGAGGTTCAGCCCCAGCGGCAGCCGGGGCGAGCCGGTCAGCGCGAAATCCGGCCGGATCGCGTCATAGCGCGCTGCCAGCGCATCCGGCCCGGAATGCTCGTAATCCAGCATCGGCGCCGCCACCCGGCCCTGCCGGTCCAGCAGCACGGCCGCAGCGCCATGCGTGGTGATCGAGATCGCATCCACGCCATGCTCGGCCTGGAAGGCCGCCAGATGCGTCAGGAAGAACCGCCAATGCCCATCCAGATCGACATGAGGCCAGGGCGGGCCGGGCAAGGAACGGTTCGGGCGGGTGACGACGGCGATCTCGGCCAGCGTCCCGCCATCGACCAGCGCCAGCTTGGCATTGGTCTTGCCGATGTCGATGACGGCGACATGGGTCATGGCAGGTGGAACATCGGGATCAGGGGCACCGCCACCGGCTCGTCGTCGGGACGGGTTTCCATGATGTCGGCCATATGCGCCCACCAGCGCCGCATCACCGGATGCGCCGGCAGATCGTCCATGCCGTGATCGTCCGGGCGCCAGAGCACCGCGAAGAGCGCATCGGTTTCGGGGTCGAGATGGATCGAATAGTCCTGCACCCCCGCCTGCTTCAGCAAGACGACGAGTTCGGGCCAGATCGCGTCATGGCGGCGGCGGTATTCCTCGGCCATGCCGGGCTTCAGCATCATCCGGAAAGCATGTTTCTGCATCACCGCCTCCGCGCCATGGCCCAGAGCCGCGGGAGGGCGATGACCGCGATCAGCAGCGCGCCGGTGACGATGGACATGACGATGCCGGGAACGTTCAGCAGGCCGAGGCCGAAGGTCACCAGCCCCATCACCAGCGCCGCCAGCACCACGCCCAGGACGCTGCCCGAACCGCCCAGGATGCTGACCCCGCCCAGCACGACGATGGTCACCACTTCGAGCTCGAAACCGGCGGCGATCGAGGGCCGGGTCGAGCCCAGCCGCGAGGTCAGGCAGATCGCGGCGATGCCGCTCATCAGCCCGGTGAGCAGGAACAGGACGAAGCGGACACGCTCCACCCGGATGCCCGAGAAGCGCGCGGCGGTGGCGTTGTTGCCGATGGCATAGACCATGCGACCGAAGCTGGTGCGGTGCAGCAGGATGCCGAAGACCAGCGCGGCCAGGACGAAGATCACCAGCTCGACCGTGATGACCCAGAAGACATAGCCCTGCCCGAACCAGGCGAAGCTCTCGGGGTAGCCGGTGAAGGCGCCGTCGCCCAGCACGATATAGCTGACGCCGCGAAACAGGCTCATCGTGCCGATGGTCACGACGATGGAGGGCAGGCCGAAACCCGCGACCAGAAGCCCGTTGAACGCCCCGCAAAGCAGACCCGTCCCCAGCCCAAGCAGGACCAGCACCGGGGTCGGGGCGCCTGCCGTCATCGCCAGGCCCATCACCGTCGAGGCCAGCGCGATGATCGCACCCACGGAAAGGTCGATCTCGCCGGCGACGATCAGCATGGCCATGGCGAAGGCGATCATCGCCTTTTCGGTGAAGTTGAAGCTGGCGTCCGACAGGTTCCACGGATCGAGGAAATAGGGCGAGGCCAGCGCGTTCAGGATGAAGATGGCGATGGCGACGACCAGCAGCAGCGCCTCCCAGCTTTTCAGCGCGCGCGCGGCGGGACTGGTCAGGCGGTCGGGAATGTGGCGTCCGTTGATCGCGGTGGTCATGTCCAATGCTCCGCCTGTTTCAGGATGATGCGGCCGGGATCGCGGCGGCTGGCCGCGTTGAAGGCGATGGCCAGAAGGATCGCGCTTCCCGAGATCGCCATCTGCCAGAAGGGCGAGATGCCGACGACCGGCAGCGCGTTCTTGATGATGCCCAGGAACAGCGCGCCCATGACCGCCCCGGCGACCGAGCCCGCGCCGCCCGCGATGGCGATGCCCCCGATCACGCAGGCCGCGACCACGTCAAGCTCGAACCCCGCGGCGATGTCGACATAGGCCACGGCATAGCGCGCAACCCAGAGATAGCCCGTCAGCCCGGCCAGCGCGCCGGAAAGCACGAAGGCCGCGCATTGCGTGCGCCCGACCGAGATGCCGGTATAGACCGCGGCATGGGGATTGCCGCCGACCGCGTAGAAGGCGCGGCCCAGCGGCGTCCGCGTCAGCAGCAGCGCCATGGCCGCGATGCCGGCAAGGCCGATCCAGGCCATGACCGGCAGGCCCAGGACGACGGTGCGGGGGAATGCCTTGAACGCGTCGCTCATCTGATGGGCGTTGATCCAGGCGCCGCCGGTCATCAGGAAGATCGAGCCGCGATAGATCGTCATCGTGCCCAGCGTGACGACGATGGAGGGAATGCCCAGCCGCCAGACCAGCAGCCCGTTCACCGCCCCCAGCGCCGCGCCCAGCAGGACCACCGCCAGCAGGATCACCGGCAAGGTCACCCCGGCCCCGTTCATCAGCGCCGCGACCATGCCGCACAGCGCCAGGTTGGCCGCGACCGACAGGTCGATGCATTTCGTCAGGATCACCGCCATCTGACCCAGCGCCAGCAGGATCAGCGGCGAGGTATCGGTCAGCACCCGCGCCAGGTTGCGCGGCGCGACGAAGCCGGGAAAGCGGCTGGCGATGGCGGCCAGCAGCGCCAGAATGGCCAGGGCCAGGATCGTCTCGCGCGATTTCAGCAGGCTCATGCGGCTTCTCCTTCGCCGGGGCGCGGGGCATCGCGGTCCAGGCCGACCGCGGCGCGCACCAGGTTTTCCGGCGTCATGCGCTCGCCCGCGAACTCGCCGGCGATGCGGCCCTCGCGCATGACGATGACGCGGTCGGACATGCCCAGCACCTCGGGGATCTCGCTGCTGACCATGATCACCGACAGGCCCTGCGCCGCCAGTTCGGACATGAAGTCATGCACGGCGGCCTTGGAGCCGATGTCGATGCCCTTGGTCGGCTCGTCCAGGATGATGACGCGCGGCCGCGTGGCCAGCCATTTGGCGATGACGACTTTCTGCTGGTTGCCGCCCGACAGCAGCGCCACGTCCTGATCGAGGCTCGCCGCCCGCAGGTCCAGCCGCTGGGTGTATTCGCGGGCCAGCGCGAATTCCTCGGCCAGCCGCAGGAAGCCCGCCCGGCTGGTGCGCGCCAGCGACGGCAGGGTGACGTTCTGAAAGATCGGCAGGCCCTTCACGGCGCCTTGCCGGCCGCGATCCTCGGGCACATAGACGATGCCGGCCTCGACGGCCTGCGCGGTCGAGCGGATGACCCGCACCTTGCCCTCGATCCGGCAGGCGCCTTTCGAGGGCCGGGTGATGCCGAACAGCGCCTGCATCACCTCGGAACGTCCGGCGCCGACCAGCCCGTAAAAGCCCAGGATCTCGCCGCGATGCAGGGTGAAGGTGATGTCCGCGAACTCGGTCGGGTGGCTGTAGCCTGCCACGGTCAGCACCGGCTCGCCGATCCGGGCCGGGCGTTTGGGATAGATCTGATCGACCGGGCGGCCGACCATCATCCGCACCAGATCGGCCTCGGTCACATCCTCCATCTGCCCCTGGTCGACGAACTGGCCGTCGCGGAACACGGTCCAGCGGTCGGCGATGCGGAAGATCTCGTCGAACTTGTGGCTGATGAACAGGATCGCCTTGCCCTGCGCCCTGAGCTTGTCCACCAGCTCGTAAAGCTCGGCGATCTCCTTGTGCGACAGCGCGGCGGTCGGCTCGTCCATGATGACGACGCGGGCGTCGATGGAAAGGGCGCGGGCGATGGCGACCAGGTGCTTGCTGGCGATGCCCAGGTCGCGCAGCCGCGCCGCCGGATTCAGGTCGGCGCCGATGCCGGCCAGGATGGCGCGGGCGCGGGCGCGCATGGCGCGCCGGTCGATCAGGCCCCAGCGGTTGCGGGGCGCATGGCCGATGAAGATGTTCTCGGCCACCGTCAGCTCGTCGAACAGCACGGTTTCCTGATGGATCGCCGTCACCCCCGCCGCGCCCGCCGCCTGGGCGGTGGGAAAGGCGACGGGCTGGCCATCCACCAGGATCTCGCCCTCGTCGGGCTGGTAGATGCCGGTCAGGATCTTGACGATGGTGGACTTGCCCGCGCCGTTCTCGCCGATCAGCGCCGTCACCTGGCCGGGGTAGAGATCGAGCCGCACGCCGCCAAGCGCGCGCACGCCGGGAAATGTCTTGACGATGCCGCGCAGCGACAGCACCGGGGCCGCGCCGTCCTGCGGCCGATACTCAGCCTGCATGATCACATCCTTTAAGGCGGGGTTCCCCGGCACGCCCTGCGCACCGGGGCGTTTCGGCGGTCAGAAGATCGAGCTGAACTGGTCGATGTTGCCGGCATCGTAGACGAAGGGGTCGGCCATTGCGGCCTCGGTGTTCTCGTCCAGCGTGATCTCGCCCATGCGGCCGATCGGGATGGTGGCGCCCGGCTCGGCCTTGGCGTCGCCCTTGGCCAGGTGATAGGCGGCCATGGTCGCCGAATAGCCCAGGTCGATCGGGTTCCAGATCGCGAAGCTCTTCGATGCTCCCGATTTGACGTGCCCCGCCATTTCCGACGGCAGGCCCAGGCCGGTGACGTTCACCTCGCCGATCTTGCCTGCATCGGTGACGGCCTGCGCCGCGGCGACGATGCCCACCGAGGTCGGGGCGATGATCGCCCTGAGGTTCGGATAGGTCTGCATCAGGCCCTGCGCCTCGCGATAGGACTTGTCGGCCAGGTCGTCGCCATAGACCGTCCCCACCACCTTGACGTTCGGGTAGTCGCCCGCGACCTTGTTCATCTCGGCGATCCAGGTGTTCTGGTTGGTCGAGGTGGAGGTGGCCGAAAGCACCGCGACCTCGCCGCCCTCGGGCGGCAGGTGATCGGCGGCCAGCTTGATGATCGTGTTGCCGATCAGCGGCGCGGAGGACGGGTTCAGCTGCATCTGGCGCCCCGCCGGCGCGACGCCGGAATCCCAGCTGATGACGGTGATGCCGCGCTGCATGGCCTTTTTCAGGGTGGGCACCAGCGCATCGGTGTCATTGGCGCTGATGGCGATGGCGTCGACCCTTTGCGCGATCAGGCTGTTGATGACCTCGATCTGGCCCTCGGCCGTGGTGTCGGTCGGGCCGGTATAGATGATCTCCACATCGCCGAGCTCGGTCGCGGCTTCCTGGGCACCCTTGTTGGCCGCCTCGAAAAAGCCGATGCCAAGCGCCTTGGCCACCAGCGCGATGCGCAGGTTCTCGGCTTGGGCGGTGCCGGTCATCAGCGCGCCGGCGACGGCGGCGGTGGTCAGGATCTTGCTCATAATGCTCATGTCTTCCTCCCCTATGAGCGGTGTCGCGCCTTACTCCTCGGCGCGTTTCTTCCGGTTCGACGCCGCCGGCTCGACCACGATCAGGCGGATCTCGGCCGCCTCCAGCATCTTGGCGGCGCGGTCCTCGATCCCGTCATCGGTGATGACGGTGTGGATGCGCGTCAGCGGGCAGAGCAGCAGGCTGGAACGCTGGCGGAACTTCGAGCTGTCGGCCAGCACCACCAGCTCGTCGGCCTGGTCGATCAGCTTCTGCTCGGCCTGGACCAGCAGCGGATCGCCCTCCATCAGCCCCAGCGGCCCCAGGCCGCGGCAACCCATGAACATCAGCCGGGCATAGAAATGGTTGCTGCCGTCCTCGTCGAAGGGCGACAGGATGATGTTCTGTTCGCGATAGATGGCGCCCGCCGGAACCAGCACGGTGTTCTTGGAATGCTTGAGCAGGTGCTCGGCGATGGGAAAGCTGTTGGTAAAGACCTGCAGCCGCCGGGTGGACAGCGGATGCACCATCTGGAAGGTGGTGGTGCCGCCGTTGATGATGATGGCATCGCCATCCTGGCACAGCTCGACCGCCGCCTGGGCGATTGCGCGTTTCTGAGCGATATTGATCGTCTGATCGACCGCGAAGGGCCGCGCATTGATCCCGGCGAATTGCGGCGGCGCAATGGCCTCGGCCCCGCCGCGCACCCGCCGCAGCTTCTTGCCGACATGCAGCTGGGCAATGTCGCGCCGCACCGTCGCCTCGGAAGCGCCGGTCAGCGCACAGAGATCGGCGACGGTCACGACCGGCCGTTCCTGCACGGCGGACAGAATGATGCGGTGGCGCTCGGATTCCAGCATGTCTCACTCCCTTGACGACTCAGTTTCCATCATTTACGCGCATTGTCAATCAATTTTGATCGAATTCTCTGGTATTGATGCGGGATTATGATCGAATATGATTGAAAATGATTGACGGCAAGGCCGCCGCAGGGTTATGTGCATCCTGACCGCGCGGCAAGCCGCCGCCCGCAAGGGGAGGATCGCATGACCACGACAATGACCGCCAACCGCTTGGAAAACCTGTGGGATGACGCCAGGGCGGCATCCATGAGCGAATCGGAAAAACTGCTTTATCGCTCGAACCTGCTCGGCTCGGACAAGCGCGTCACCAATTACGGGGGCGGCAACACCTCGGCCAAGGTGATCGAGACCGATCCGCTGACCGGCGAATCCGTCGAGGTGCTTTGGGTCAAGGGCTCGGGCGGCGATATCGGCTCGATGAAGATGGACGGTTTCGCCACGCTCTACATGGACCGGCTGCAGGCGCTGAAGGGCAAGTATCGCGGCCCCGCGCATGAGGACGAGATGGTCGGCTACCTGCCCCATTGCACCTTCGGGCTGAACCCGCGCGCCGCCTCGATCGACACGCCGCTGCATGCCTATGTGCCCCGCCGCCATGTCGATCACGTGCATTCCGACGCGATCATCGCCATCGCGGCCTCGGTCGATTCCAGGGCGCTGACGGCCGAGATCTTCGGCGACGAGATCGGCTGGCTGCCCTGGAAGAAGCCGGGCTACGAGCTGGGCCTGTGGCTGGAACGATTTGCCGCCGAGAACCCGCAGGCCAAGGGCTGCGTGCTGGAAAGCCACGGCCTGTTCACCTGGGCCGACGATGCCAGGGAATGCTATGTGACCACCCTGTCGGTGATCAACCGCGCGGCCGAATGGCTGGAGCGGAAATCGGCAGGCAAGCCCGCCTTTGGCGGCGCCTGCCGCCCCACCCTGCCCGCGGCGCAGCGACGCGAGATCGCCGCCCGGCTGATGCCCGCGATCCGGGGCCTGATTTCCCGGGACCGCCACAAGGTCGGCCATTTCGACGATCAGCCCGCGGTGCTGGAGTTTGTCGGCTCGACCATGCTGGAGGGGCTGGCGCCCCTGGGCACCTCCTGCCCGGACCATTTCCTGCGCACCAAGATCCGGCCGCTGGTCGTGGATTTCGACCCCGCCAATCCGGATCTGGACGCGACCATCGCCGGCCTTGAAAAGGCCGTCGCCGATTACCGCGCCGATTACACTGCCTATTACGACCGCTGCAAGCACCCCGACAGCCCCGCGCTGCGCGACCCCAATGCCGTGGTCTACCTGGTGCCGGGCGTCGGCATGATCACCTTTGCGCTGGACAAGACCACGGCGCGCATCTCGGCCGAGTTCTACGTCAACGCCATCAACGTGATGCGCGGGGCCAGCGCGGTGTCCACCTATCAGGGCCTGCCCGAGCAGGAAGCCTTCGACATCGAATACTGGCTGCTGGAGGAGGCGAAGCTGCAGCGGCTGCCAAAGCCGAAATCGCTGGCCGGGCGGGTGGCGCTGGTCACCGGCGGCGCGGGCGGCATCGGCGCCGCCACGGCCGAGCGTTTCCTGCGCGAAGGCGCCTGCGTGATGCTGGCCGATATCGATGCCGATGCCCTCAGGCGCGCGCATGACGGGCTGGCCGGCAGCTTCGGCCCCGACGCGATCCGCTCGGTTTCGGTGAACGTCACCGACGAGAATCAGGTCGCAAGCGCCTATGCCGAAACGGCGGTCGAGTTCGGCGGCATCGACATCCTGGTGTCGAATGCCGGGATCGCCTCTTCGGCCCCGGTCGAGGAAACCTCGCTGGCGTTGTGGAACAAGAACATGGACATCCTCTCCACCGGCTATTTCCTGGTCTCGCGCGAGGCGTTTCGCCTGTTCCGCATCCAGAAGATCGGCGGCTCGGTGATCTTCGTCGCCTCCAAGAACGGTCTGGCGGCCAGCCCCAATGCCAGCGCCTATTGCACCGCCAAGGCGGCCGAGATCCATCTGGCCCGCTGCCTGGCCCTGGAGGGGGCCGAGGCGGGGATCCGCGTCAACGTGGTGAACCCCGACGCCGTGCTGCGCGGCTCGCGCATCTGGGAGGGCGAGTGGCTGGACCAGCGCGCCTCGACCTATGGCACCGACAAGGAGGGGCTTGAGGAGATGTATCGCCAGCGGTCGATGCTGAAACGCTCGGTCCTGCCCGAGGACATTGCCGAGGCCGCCTATTTCCTTGCCAGCGACCTTTCCGCGAAATCGACCGGCAATATCCTGAACGTGGACGCCGGCAACGTCCAGGCTTTCACCCGGTGACGACCATGATCGAGAAAACCGTGATCGAGGCGGAAAACGCCGTCCGCGAGGCCGATCTGCAGGCCGATTACCAGGCCCTTGGCGCTCGTCTTGCGCGCCGGGGCGTCGATATCGAGGCGTTGACCGCCCGCGCCATGTCCTTCGGCGTCGCCATCCCCAGCTGGGGGACCGGCACCGGCGGCACCCGCTTCGCCCGGTTTCCGGGCGAGGGCGAGCCGCGCGGCATCATGGACAGGCTGGACGATTGCGGCACCATCCACCAGCTCACCGCCGCGACGCCGCGGGTCAGCCTGCATATCCCCTGGGACAGGGAAGACCCGTCGCTGCTGCGCGAAAAGGCCGAGGAGGTCGGGCTGGGCTTCGACGCCATGAACTCGAACACCTTCCAGGACCAGCCCGGGCAGGCGCACAGCTACAAGTTCGGCTCGCTCTCGCATACCGACCCGGAGACGCGCCGGCAGGCGGTCGAGCACAACCTGGAATGCATCGAGATCGGCCGGGCCATCGGATCCAGGGCACTGACCGTCTGGATCGGCGACGGCTCGAACTTTCCCGGCCAGACCTCGCTGTCGCGGCAGTTCGACCGCTATCTCGACTCGATGAAGGCGATCTATGCCGGGCTGCCCGAGGACTGGCGGATCTTTTCCGAGCACAAGATCTATGAACCGGCCTTTTATTCGACCGTCGTGCAGGACTGGGGCACCAGCCTGATGACCGCGCAGGAGCTGGGTCCGCAGGCGCAATGCCTGGTGGACCTGGGCCATCACGCCCCGAACGTCAATATCGAGATGATCGTGGCGCGGCTGGTGCGGGACGGCAAGCTGGGCGGCTTCCATTTCAACGACAGCAAATATGGCGACGACGACCTGGACAGCGGCACCATCGAGCCCTTCCGCCTGTTCCTGGTCTTCAACGAACTGGTCGAGCTGGAGGACACGCCCGGCCTCGACTTGGCCCATATGATCGACCAGAGCCACAATGTCACCGATCCGATCGAAAGCCTGATCGTCTCGGCCGGCGAGATCCAGCGCGCCTTCGTGCAGGCTTCGCTGGTCGACCGCGCGGCGCTGGAGGGCTTCCGGGCGGAAAACGATGCGCTGATGGCGGCGGCGACGCTGCGCGCGGCCTTCCGCACCGATGTCGAGCCGATCCTGCAAATGGCACGGCTGCGCGCCGGCGCGGCCATCGATCCGGTCGCGACCTTCCGCGCCTCGCGCTATCGCGCCCGCGTCGCCGCCCAGAGACCCAAGGCAATGTCCGGGGGCGGAGGCATCGTCTGACTTCACCTCGATCCGCCCACAAAGGACGAACGCGAGACCTCCCCCCAGGCTCAGCCAATAGACTGCCAGTATTCCGATATTCGGAACATCTGTTCACCGAAGCAGCTGTATATATGCTTGCTTATTCCTCCTCAAACATTCGGGTCGCTGGGCCCGTCGCCGCCCTGGGGCGGGGTCCGGTGATTTTGGCGAACCTTCCGGCCCCGTTCTGCGCCGGCGCACCGGCGACCAGCAGGGCGCCGAGGGTCAGCGCGACTGGCATGGTCTTGCGGATCGGAGATCCCCCGCCCGACTCTGGCGCGAATCATCCGGCTCCGCGCGGCGGCGGAGACCCGGTTTCCATATAGCCGCGGGCTGTTTCCGCCATTCGTCCTCCCTGTATCCGTGTGTTTCCGGAAAAACCGAATTTGTAACGAAGCATTTCTCGTCGCCTTTCAGAAACAATTCCTTACAAAACTCTGCGTGCGTCCGGACGATTGATGGGCATCATGGTTTCGGGTGGCGGCAGGACGCCGCCCAAAGACAGGTGACAGGACGCGAAGATGGCCAGCAAGACCCTAGCCGAAGCCCGGCGGCGCATGACGCCTTGCCTGCCGCTCGGCGACGCGCAGGCCGATGCCAGCGCGGCGCGGATGGTGTCGTCCAGCCTGATCGGGTTCGGCGGCGAAAGCCTGACCTTTCGGCCGGGCCATGTTCGCGACGGCCTGCTGGACCTGGTGCCGAATGCGGCCGTCGCCGACGCCCTTTGCGACGGCCTCCCACTGGCCGGCGCCTCTCGGGAAAGGCGGGCCGGATGACGCTGGACCACGACCACGACTGGCCGACAAGGCTGTTCGGCGCGCTCATCTGGTTCGCCATGACGCTGGCGCTCAGCGTCGAGGTCTGTGCGCTGATCGGCTGGGCCTTCGGCCATGCCGGGCGCGGCGGCGCCATCGGCGGGCTGCTGAACGGGCTGTTCTGGCTCTGGGTGCTCTGGGACAGCGCGGAGAACCGGCGATGAAACCGCCCCCTCCCGCCCCGGCGCAACCTGTGGCAGGCTGAACCGAACCAATCCGTTTTCGACCAGGGATTATCCGCATGAACTTTCGCTCGTTTCTTCTGGGCCTCGTCCTGGCCGCCCTTTCCGTTGCGGGGCAGGCCGAAGCCCAGCAACCGCCGGCATCCGGCCCGAAGGAAGTCGGCGTCGTCGCGGTCAAGGCCGAATCCGTGCCGCTGGTCAGCACCCTGCCCGGCCGGGCCGTGGCGCGCGACGCGGTGGATATCCGCCCGCGGGTGGACGGTTTCGTGACCGAGGTGCTTTACAATCCCGGCCAGCCGATCAAGGCGGGCGATCCGATGTTCCGGATCGACCCGACCACCTACGAGGCCGCGGTCGAGGAGGCGCGGGCCAATCTCGCTTCCGCCAAGGCGGCCGTGCCGCAGGCCGAGGCCGCCTATGAACGGGCGCGCAGGCTGCAGGGCTCGGGCTCGACCCAGGCGGCGCTGGAACAGGCCCAGGCCACGATGGAGCAGGCGCAGGCCGCCGCCACTGCGGCCGAGGCGGCGCTGAAGCTGGCCGAGACGCAGCTGTCCTGGACCACGATCGCCAGCCCGCTGGACGGGCTGCCCTCGGTCGCCGCGGTCTCGCCGGGCGACCTTGTGACCTCGGGGCAAAGCGACGCGCTGGCGACGGTGACACAGCTCGACCCGATCGACGTGGACATGTACGAGCCCTCGGCCCGGCTGCAGCGCATCCGCGACCGCATCGAGTCGGGCCAGATCGAGATGAGCCAGACGCTGAAGGCGCAGCTGACGCTGGAGAACGGCGCGACCTATGCCGCCACCGGCGAGATGGTGGCGCCGGGCTATACCGTCTCGACCTCGACCGGGGCCATCGACTTCCGCTTCCGCTTCGACAATCCCGAGCGCCGCATCCTGCCCGGCATGTTCGTGCGCGGGACCATCGAGATCGGCCGGATCCAGGCGATCCTGGTGCCGCAGATGGCCGCGACGCGCAGCCGCGACGGCACGCTTTCGGCCTGGGTGGCCGAGGATGGCAAGGCCGCGAAGCGCGTGCTGACCGAGGAGGGCGTGCATCAGAACAGCTGGATCGTCACCGCCGGGCTGCAAGCCGGCGATGCGCTGATCGTGAACGGCATCACCGGCCTGGCCGAGGGCGCCGAGATCGCCGCCACCCCGGTCGAGATCGACGAGAACGGCGTGGTCCGCGACCTGCCGGCGACGCAGGCGGAGTAATCCGATGGCCCGTTTCTTCATCCACCGGCCGGTCTTTGCCTGGGTTCTGGCCATCATCACCATGCTGGCCGGGGTCTATGGCCTGTCCAGCCTGCCCATCGCGCAATATCCCGACATCGCGCCGACCACCGTGCGCATCAGCGCCACCTATACCGGCGCCTCGCCCGACATCGTCGAGAACTCGGTGACCTCGATCATCGAGGACGGCATGACCGGGCTTGACGGCTTGACCTACATGACCTCGACCTCGTCGCAGGGGTCGAGCTCGATCCAGCTGACCTTTGACGACAGTGTGGATCCGGACATCGCCCAGGTGCAGGTGCAGAACAAGCTGCAGCTGGTGACCTCGCAACTGCCCGACGCCGTGCAGAGCCGGGGGGTCTCGGTCACGCGCTCGACCTCGTCGATCCTGCTGGTGGGGGCGCTGACCTCGACCGACGGCAGCATGACCTCGCTGGAACTGGGCGATCTGGTCGCGCAGGTCATCGAGGACCCGGTCAAGCGCACCGCCGGCGTCGGCTCGATCAACAGCTTCGGCTCGGGCTATGCGATGCGGATCTGGCTCGATCCCGACCGGATGCTGCAATACCAGGTCACGCCCTCGGACGTGGTCTCGGCGGTCAGCGAACAGAACACCAATGTCACCGTGGGCAGCCTCGGCAGCCAGCCGACGATCAAGGGCCAGCAGCTGAACGTGCCGCTTTCGGCGCAGTCGCAGCTGACCTCGGTGCGCGAGTTCGAGCGCATCCTGCTGCGCACCGACAGCGACGGCGCCACGGTCTTCCTGGGCGACGTGGCCGATATCGAGATCGGGCAGGAGGATTACGGCTCGTCCTCGCGCTACAACGGCATGCCGGCGGCGGGCTTCGGCGTGAACCTGGCCACGGGCGCGAACGCCGTCGATACGGCCGCCGCCGTGCGCAACGTGCTGGACGGGCTGCAAGCCTCGCTGCCGGCCGGGGTGCAGATCGTCTATCCCTACGACACCTCGCCCTTCGTCGAGGAATCCATCAACCAAGTCTATCACACGCTGATCGAGGCGGTGGTGCTGGTCTTCCTGGTCATCCTGGTCTTCCTGCAAAGCTGGCGCGCGACGCTGATCCCGACGCTGGCGATCCCGGTGGTGCTGCTGGGCACCTTCGGGGTGCTGTCCTTCTTCGGCATGTCGATCAACACGCTGACCATGTTCGCCATGGTGCTGGCCATCGGCCTTCTGGTCGACGACGCCATCGTCGTGGTCGAGAATGTCGAGCGGGTGATGGAGGAGGAAGGCATCGGCCCGGTCGAGGCGACCGAGAAGAGCATGGACGAGATTTCCTCGGCGCTGATCGGCATCGTGCTGGTGCTTTCGGCGGTGTTCCTGCCGATGGCCTTCATGTCCGGCTCGACCGGGGTGATCTATCGGCAGTTCTCGGTCACCATCATCTCGGCCATGGTGCTGTCGCTGGGCGTCGCGCTGATCCTGACCCCGGCCATGTGCGCCACGCTGCTGAAGCCGCGCGGCCATGGCGGCGGCATCGCGCCCGCGCGCTGGTTCAACCGCAGCCTGGACCGCGCCACCAACGGCTATGCCGGGGCGGTGGGCGCCTTCGTGCGCCGGCCCTTCCGCTTCCTGGTCGTGCTGCTGGCCTTCGGCGCCGGGGCATACATGCTTTACCAGAAGCTGCCCGGCTCTTTCCTGCCGTCCGAGGACCAGGGCGTGCTGATGGTCATGGTCGAGACCCCCGAGGGCTCGACCGCCGAGCGCACAAGGGCGCTGGTCGAGGAGGTCGAGCAATATGTGCTGGGCGAGGAAAGCGACACCGCCGAAAGCGTCTTCGCGGCGCTCGGCTTCGGCTTCGGCGGCTCGGGCGCGCGCAATGCGATGATCTTCATCAAGCTCAGGGATTTCGACCAGCGCGAGGGTTTCGACGCCGCCTCGATGGCGACGCGGGGCAACATGAGGTTCATGTCGAACAAGAACGGACAGGTGTTCTTCATGCAGCCGCCGGCCATCCAGGGCATGGGCAATACCGCCGGCTTCACCATGCAGCTGATCGACCAGGCGGGCAACGGGCAGGAGGCGCTGGCCGCGGCCGCCGACGAACTGGTCCGGCAGGCGACGCAGGACGGCCGCGTCACCAGCCTGCAGGGCAATGACGCGCCCTTCGAGACCTCGCGCCGCATCGATATCGACCAGCAGAAGGCCGCGGCCTATGGCCTGTCGATCTCGGACCTGAACACCACGCTGTCGGTGATCTTCGCCAGTGCGAACGTCAACGATTTCTCGCTGGGGGCCGAGCTGCGCCCGGTGATCGTCCAGGGCGCGGCGGGCGCGCGGATGCAGTCCGACGACATCGAGAAATGGTATGTCAGGAACAGCGACGGCGACATGGTGTCCTTCGCCGCCTTCACCGCGCAGGAATGGGACCAGCAGGCGCAAAGCCTGGCGCGCTATGGCGGCACCCGTTCGATGGAGATTTCCGGCGCCGCGGCGCAGGGCGTCTCCTCGGGCACCGCGATGGAGGTGATGGAGGAGCTGGTCGCCGGCATGGATGGCGGCTACGGCACCGCCTGGACCGGGCTCTCCTATCAGGAGCGGCTGTCGGGCAACCAGGCGCCCATGCTGTTCGCGCTGTCCGCCCTGGTGGTGTTTCTGGCGCTGGCGGCGCTTTACGAAAGCTGGTCGGTGCCGCTTTCGGTGATGATGACCGTGCCCATCGGCATCGTCGGCGCCATGGCGGCGGCGCTGGCCTTCGGCCAGTCGAACGACGTCTATTTCAAGGTCGGCCTGCTGACCACCATCGGGCTTGCGGCGCGCAACGCCATCCTGATCGTGGAATTCGCCGAGATGCTGCACCGGCAGGGCAAGCCGCTGCTGGAGGCCGCGGTCGAGGCATCGCGCATGCGGCTGCGTCCGATCCTGATGACCACGCTGGCCTTCATGCTGGGCGTCCTGCCCCTGGCGCTGGCCAGCGGCGCGGGCGCGGCGGCGCAGCACTCCATCGGCATCGGCGTGCTGGGCGGGATCGCGGCCTCGGCGGTGATCGGCATCTTCCTCGTCGCCGTCTTCTACGTCGCGGTCCTCAGGACCGTGCAGCATTTTACCAGCAAGAGAGCCAAGACGTGATTTCCCCTTCCCGATTCCTCGGCCCGGCGCTGCTGCTTCTGGCGGCGGGCTGCACGGCCGTCGGCCCCGATCCCAACGACCGACCCGCAATCCCCGTGCCCGCGACCTTCGCCGAAGGCGCGACCGCATCCGCCGGCAAGGTCGCCAACCGCGCCTTCTGGGCCGAATATCGCGACCCGGTGCTGAACGAGCTGATCGCGCGGGGGCTGAAGCAGAACCTGGACGAGGCCGCCGCGCGCGAGCGCATCCGCGCCGCCGCCGCCGACCTGCGCGGCACCGGGGTGCTGGCGGCACAGACATCCGGCTCGGCCGATGCGGCGCGCGAACGCGGCTCCACGGCGGGCGCGGCGGTGCAGAACGTTACCACCTCCAGCCTCGGCGCGAATTTCGTCTTCGACCTGTTCGGCGGCGCCCGGCGCCAAAGGCAGGGCGCGGCGGCCAGCCTCGAGGCCGCCAAGGCGGATCTGGGCACGGCGCGGCTGGCCTGGATCGCCGAGCTGATCGATGCCTATAGCGACGCGCGCTATTACCAACAGGCCCTGGCGCTGACGCGGCAGACGGTTTCGAGCCGCGAGGAAACCGTCCGCATCACCCGCGAGCAGCGCGAGTTCGGCGTGGTCAGCGAGTTCGACATGGCCCAGGCCGAGGCGCTGCTGGCGGCCGCGCGGGCCGAGATCCCGGGCTATCAGGCACAGTTCGACGCGCAGGTGTTCAGCATCGCGACGCTGCTCAACGAACCGGCCAGCTCGGTTCAGGCGCAGATGCAGCGCGGCTCGGGCCAACTCCGCATTCCCGGCAGCGCCCGCGCCGGCGTGCCGGCGGATCTGCTGCGCAACCGGCCCGATGTGCGCTCGGCCGAATACGACCTGGCCGCGGCGCTGGCGGCAGTGGGCGTGGCGACGGCTGACCTGCTGCCCTCGCTGACGCTGACGGGTTCGGTCAGCGAAAGCGGCGGGGCGAAGACCTGGGGCTTCGGCCCGGCGATCTCGTTTCCGGTGCTGAACCAGGGCGCGCTGCAGGCCACCCGCGCGCGGCGCATCGCCGAGGGGCGCGAGGCCGAGATCGCTTGGCGGGCCAGCGTGTCGCAGGCGGTCGAGGACGTGCAGGTCGCGCAATCGAACCTGCGCCGCTATCGCCAGCAGGCCGCGGCGCTGGAAGGCGCGGCAGCGGCCTATGACCGGGCCTATAGGCTGGCCCGGACCAGCTTTGCCGAGGGCGGGCTGGCGCTTCTGGACCTGCTGGATTCCGACCGCTCGACGGCCAGCGCCCGGCTCTCGGCCGCCTCGGCCCGCAACCAGGCCGCCAAGGAATGGGCGGCACTGCAGATCGCTACGGGCGCCGGTGCCGGAGAGGTGGTGCTGGTCAGACGCTAGCGCCGGCGCCGAATGGTGAGTTGATCTGCGCGTGATGCCATCGCTTTGCGAGTCTTCCGGACTGCGCTGCGCAAATGGCCTGATGGGATGCACGGTGCAGGTCTGCTGAATCCGCCGCCTGGGGCAGGCCGGGACGGTCGAGAGGACGCGCCCCCGAGCCACCACCAGCAGGAAGGCGCCGGTTGCAGCTCCCAATGCTCCGCCGCGGGTCTGGGCAGCGCGTGGTTGCGGTGGCCGACCACACCGCCACGCGCAGCGGGCTCGACAACCGGTAGATATGCGAACGGCACGATTGCTAGGCCAGCTGATACGTTGTCTTCACCACCGTGTAGAACTCGGCAGCATAGCGGCCCTGTTCCCGCGGACCGAAGGACGAGCCCTTACGCCCTCCGAAGGGCACATGATAATCGACGCCGGCGGTCGGAAGATTCACCATGACCATCCCCGCCTCGACCCTGCGGCGGAATTCCGAGGCGTGTTTCAGGCTGCCCGTGCAGATGCCGGCCGAAAGGCCGAATTCCGTGTCGTTGGCAGTGGCCAGGGCCTCGTCGAAATCCTCGACCTTGATGACGGAAGCGCAGGGGCCGAAGATTTCCTCGCGGTTGATGCGGGCGTCGTTCGTCGTGTTCAGGAACAGGGCCGGGGCCTGGTAGAAACCGGGCTTGTCCAGCTCCAGCCGCTCGCCGCCAAGCACCTCGGCGGCTTCGCTTCGGGCCAGGTCCACATAGGCAAGGTTGGAATCAAGCTGGCGCTGATCGACCACCGGCCCGATCTGGGTATCCGGCTGCAAGGCATCCCCGACGCGCAGGGCGCGCATTTCGCGGCCAAGCCTCTCGACAAAGGCATCGTGGATGCCTTTCTGCACGATCAGCCGCGAAGACGCCGTGCAACGCTGCCCGGTCGAGAAGAAGGCGCCATTCAGGCAGGCCTGAACCGCGGTCTGCAGATCGGCGTCGTCCATCACCACCATCGGATTCTTGCCGCCCATCTCAAGCTGGACCTTCCGGCGCAGGGTGCCGCATGTCGCGGCGATGCGCGAACCGGTCGCCACCGAACCCGTGAAGGACACCGCATCGATTCCCGGATGCGACACCAGGGCATCGCCCAAGACCGAACCCTGCCCCATCACCAGGTTGAAGACGCCGGCCGGGCAGCCATGCTTGTGCAGAAGCTGCGCGATCACATGGGCGCAGCCCGGCGTCAGTTCGGCGGGCTTCAGCACCACGCAATTGCCATAGGCAAGCGCGGGCGCGATCTTCCAGGCCGGGATGGCGATCGGAAAGTTCCAGGGCGTGATCAGGGCGATGACGCCCAAAGGCTCTCTGGTGACGGCGACGTCGATGCCGGGGCGGACCGACTGCTGGGCATCGCCGGCAACGCGCAGCGCCTCTCCGGCAAAGAACTTGAAGACCTGGCCCGCGCGGACGGTCTCGCCCATCGCCTCGGGCAGGGTCTTGCCTTCTTCCCGTGCAAGAAGGTGCCCGATCTCTTCCTTGCGCGCCAGCAATTCGGTGCCGACGGCATCAAGCAGGTCGTGCCGGACCTGCGGACCGGCGGAGGCCCAAGCCGGAAAGGCCGACCGGGCAGCGTGGACGGCCTGATCGACCGCGGCGCGGTCCGCAGAGGCAAAGAACCCGATGATGTCGCGGGTATCGGAAGGGTTCACATCGGGGCGGCAGTCGCCGTCCGGCAGCCATTCGCCGCCGATCAGGTTGCCCTGGATTTCGTTCCTGTCTTTCATGATCTTCTCCTGCTGGGTTCAGGCTGCGACGCGCTCGGACGCCAGCCGATCCAGCGATGCGATGGCGGACGCGCCAAGGGCCGTGAAGGGCGGCAGCACGTTCTGCCATTCGGGGTTGGCGGTGCGGCGGGCCACCAGATACTTGACCGCGGGGATCAGAGGGCAGGCCGATATGGCGGCCCGCAACTCGGCCAAGCGGGGCGCCAGCCCCGTCTCTCCCCGCCAGAGGCGCGCACAGATCGGGGCTGTGTGGTTCGCCGTGGCCGAGATGCAGCCTGCGAAGCCGTCCCTTCGTCCCTCGGCCAGCGTGGTTTCCGAACTGGGAAAGACCTGCAGGCCGGGGAGCCGGGAGACCAGGCCGCGGCAATAGGAAAGATCGCCGGAACTGTCCTTGATGCCATCGAACCGCTGCGGCGCCACGGCGTGCAGATGCGCGATCACCGTCTCGGGTATCACGAAGCCGGTCATCTGCGGAAAATTGTAGAACCAGACCCGGATCGGCCGGTCGCCCAGCGCCGCGTGAAGCGCCAGGTACCAGGCGATCAGCCCCTCCTCGGACGGGGGCGTATAGTAATAGGGCGGCAGGACCAGCGCCACGGGATAGCCCAGGTCGTCGGCATGGCGGGTCAGGCCGATGGTTTCGTCAATCGACGGCGTGCCGGTCCCGACCATCAGGCGGCGGCGGTCCAGCGCCTGGGCGGCGTGGGTCATGACCATGCGGCGCGTCCCGGCGTCGAGGGAATTCGCCTCGCCGGTCGATCCCAGGACGTTCAATCCGTCGCAGCCGTTGGCCAGGGCCCAGCGCGCATGTTCCACAAAGGCGGCCCCGAGGAAGCGGCCCTGTGCATCGATCGGTGTCGGCACCGCAGCGACGATCCCTTTCATCCTGTTCTCCTTCAGATTGCCTGCATGACGGGACGGGGGCGGACGGGCAGATCCGGATGATCCGGCCGGGGCGCCATGCCACGGGACCAGCCGCCGGGTTCTTCCATCTCGCCGGCCTCGTTGACGAAGACCTCGCGGTTGATGCGTGCGAAGATGGCATTTTCGGGGTCCAGCTCGTCCTCGTATCGGATCGCATCGACGGGGCAGATGCTTTCGCACATGCCGCATTCGATGCATTCGGTCGGGTGGATGTAGAACATCCGCTCGCCCTCGTAGATGCAATCGACGGGACAGGAGGTGGTGCAGATCCCGTCCTTGACGTCGATGCAGCGGCCCTGGATGACAAGCGCCATGGCACTTACCGGCCGCGCCAGACGGGCGCGCGCTTCTCGCGGAATGCGGCGACGCCTTCGATCGAATCCTCGGATTTCAGGGCAGCGATCAGGGCCGGGCGGCGCAGGTCGCGCGCTTCATGCGGATTCAGATGGGCCGTCGAACGGATCGTGTCCTTGATCGCGGCCACCGACAAGGGCGCGCAGGACAGGATGTCCGCGACCCAGGCATCGACTTCGGCATCCAGCCGGTCGGGCGGCACGACCGCGTTGACCAGCCCGAACCGCGCGGCCTCTTGCGCGGACAGCATCCGGCCCGTCATCATCAGCCCGGCCGCGATGTTGCGGGGGATCAGGCGTTGCAGGGCGACCATGCCGCCGTCCAGGGGCAGGCGGCCGACCCGTGCCTCTGGCAGCCCGAACCGGGCCTCGGTCGAGGCGATGACGATATCGGCGCCCAGCACCATCTCGAACCCGCCGCCAAGGGCAAGGCCGTTGACCCGGGCGATGACGGGCACGGTCAGGCTTTGCCGCAGGGCGATGCCGCCGAAGCCGTTCGGATTGGCGGCGCCCCAGTATTCCAGCCCGCTGAGCCCGTTCGCGGCCTTCATGTCCGCGCCCGCGCTGAAGGCCCGGTCCCCCGCCCCGGTCAGGACCACGCAGCGGATATCGCTGCGCCCCTCGATTTCCGACCAGATACGGTCAAGCCTGGCATCGGTCGCAGCATCGACGGCATTCATCCGGTCGGGACGGTCGATGGTGACGCGCGCGACCTGATCGACGACTTCGAAGCGGACGGTCATACCGCCTCCTTCCGCGCGACGGCGTTCAGGTTGAATTCGCGGATGATCTCGTCGGTATGCTCCCCCAGCCGCGGCGGCGCATGGCGGATCACCAGAGGGGCCTCGCTGAGATGAACGGGCGACCCGACCAGGGTGATCTTTCCCAGAATCGGGTGGTCCAGGTCCAGCAACATGCCATTGACCGCGGTCTGGGCGTCATCCAGCGCCTCGCCCAGGGAACGGACGGGGGCGCAGAGCAGGTCCTGATCCTCAAGCCGCTTGATCCAGTGGGCGGTCGTGTTGGTCGCAAAGGCGTCGCGGAAGCGTCCCTGCAGATAGGGCTTGTTGGCCCGCTGCGACGCAAGGTTCGGATAATCGGCCGACAGATCCTCGATCTGCAAGGCCGCGCAGATGTCGCGCAGCGGATGCGGCTTGAAGGCACCGACCACCACCACCGCCCCGTCGGTCGTGTCGAAGACGCCGGTCAGCGGCATCGCGGCCCAGTTCAGCACCTCGCGGTGCTTCGACCATTGCGCGGCCTCTTGCATCTGCATGGCGATCATCGAGTCATAAAGCGAGACGCCGACCTTCTGCCCGCGCCCGGTCCTGGCCCGCGCCAGAAGCGCCGCAAGGATCCCCTGCACAAGATGCATCCCGGCCGTGTAGTCGCAAAGCGTGGTCGGATAGATCGACTTCGGAACCGCCGGGTCCTGGGTCTTTTCCATGACCCCGGTCATCGCCTGGGCCAGCACGTCCTGGCCGCCCTTGTGAGCATAGGGGCCGACCTCTCCGAAGCCGGTGCCCGAGGCGCAGATGATGGCGGGGTTGATCTTCGACAGCGTGTCATAATCGAAGCCCAGGCGCCGCATCACCCCGGCGCGGAAATTGTCCACGACCACGTCCGACTGGGCGACCAGCTCATAGATCATCCGGCGGCCGGCCTCGGACTTGGTGTCGATCTCTACCGACCGCTTGTTGCGGTTGAGCGAGGCGAATACCGCGTTGTTCATCGCCTCCTCGCTCGGCTCGCCGAAGAAGTTGCGCGACAGGTCGCCCTCGCCGGGGCGTTCGACCTTGATCACGTCCGCACCGAAATCGGCCAGCATCTGCGTGGCGCAGGGACCCATCATCACCTGGGTAAAGTCGAGGACGCGGATGCCCTCTAGCGGAAGGTGCTGTTTCGTCATGGTGGTTCCCTTTCTCAGGCGGCGGCGATTGGTTCGATCAGCGCATTGGCCGAGGGCACGTCGCCCGGATCGGCGCCCTGCGCCCGCATCTGCTTCTGGATGGCCCTGACATCGACGTCGCGCAGCGCGCAATTGGCCTGAAGCGCCTTGGCCACGGCCACGCCGGCAGCCTCGCCCTGGGCCATGCAGGGGGGGATTTCACGCGATTGCTTCTGCGCCTCGCTTTCGACCGAATAGTGCCGGCCGGCGACGATCAGGTTGTCGATCCCCCGGGGCAGCAGCGCCCGATAGGGGGTGTAGTAATCCCTGCCCCGGCAGACCGAGTCCGCGAAATGGCGCCGCTTCTTCACGTCGTCCTTGGTGACGATGTATTCGCCCTGCAGCAGCCGCGTCTGCCGGATGCCCATCTGCTCGGCCGCGCCCAGCATCTTGGCATTCTCGAAGCCCGGCAGGTTGGCGCGGGCGAAGTCCAGCAGCGCCATCATCCGGCGGCGGCCTTCATATTCGGCCTCGACCATGTGTTCGGGCGACAGGCCGTCATAGCCCGGCATGTGCGGGCAGTTGCACCAGACCACGCCGGGCAGCGGCGTCTTCAGCCACCACATCCCCCAGGCCCCGCCGATGACGCGCCTGGCCTGGCGGTCGAGGGCCTTGAAGGCTTCGGGGTTTTCGTATTCGAACGCTTCCGCCCTGGCGGTGTCCACGTCCATCAGGCGGAAGACGGTCGTGACGATGAACTGCCCGGTCGCGAAGGACGCGCCCGCCGAGGCCGCCACGTCCAGGTCGCCCGAGGCATCCACCACCATCCGCGCACGGATCGCCTGCCGGCCCAGCTTGGTCTGCACGATCACGCCAGTGACACGGCCGTTCTCGACGATGGCTTCGGAAAACCAGCTATGGGTGCGCAGCTCGATCCCGGCCTCGGCGACCAGATCCAGGCTGACGCGCTTCCAGGCATCGGGGTCGAAGGCGACCGCGTGGATGATCGGCTGCGGCATGCCCTGCTTGTGAAAGTCGATGCAGCCCCAGCGCGCCCATTTCCGCCACATTTCCCAGTTGGTCAGGCAATCTTCGGGCGGCGGGAAGACGGCGCCGTCCTGGCGCTGCATCCGGTCCACGAATTCGCTGACGATGCCGGTGGTGACGATCTCGGTTCCGTCGTTCACCATGTCGTCCAGCACGAGGACCATGCCTCCCGACGCCATGCCGCCCAGGTGGTGATAGCGTTCCACCAGCGTCACCCGCGCCCCGTTGCGGGCGGCCGACACGGCGGCGGACAGACCTGCCGGGCCCGCCCCGATCACCACCACGTCGGTGTTGCTGACGACCGGCACCTGCTCGGCCCTGGTGGTGAGAAAATCCCTGATGCGATCGGTCATTTTGGACAAGCTCCTCCTGTCACGCCGGGGCGGGTCAGGACCGCGGCGTCGATTTTCCGGTTGTTTCGAATGGTCTCAGGTTACCAGCGCACGATCCGGCGTTCGGCCAGGGTGACCAGGGCGAACATCAGCACCGACAGCCCCGAGGACATGAGCACCGTGGCGTAAAGCAGCGGCGAGTTGAAATTGAAGGTCGCGTCGATGATCAGCGCACCCAGGCCCAGATCCGCACCGACCCATTCGCCGACGATGGCACCGATGACCGAGGTGGTGGCCGAGATCTTCAGCGCCGAGAACAGAAACGGCAGCGACGACGGCAAGCGCATCTTCCAGAAGACCTCGGCCTTCGACGCCGACAGGATCCGCGCCAGTTCCAGCGTCTGCGGGCTGACCGACTGCAAACCGCGCACCATGTTGACCAGCGTCGGGAAGAAGCAGATCAGCGCGGCGATCACCACCTTTGCCGTCATGCCCGGCCCGAAGATCAGCACAAGGATCGGCGCGATGGCCAGGATCGGGATGGTGTTGACGAAGACGGCGATGGGGAAGAACGCCCGCTCGACATTGCGGGAATGGACGAAGGCCACCGCGATCAGGATGGCGGCAAGATTGCCCACCACGAAGCCCGCCACGCTTTCAAAGAAGGTGGGCCAGAAGTTCTGCATCAGCAGGGGAAACTTCTCGACTAGGGTGACGGCGACGTCCGACGGCGCGGGGGCGATATAGGTCGGGACGCCCAGGGCCCTGACCCCCAGCTGCCACAGCCCGACCAGCGCGACGGCTGTCCCGATGGGCACGATGGTCGAGACCAGCCTTTCCCTGCGCGCCGCGCTTCGGGCGAGGGCCTGGGAATCGGCGATGCCAAGATTTTCGATGACGGCCATCAGCAGGTCTCCAGAAGTTCGCGCAGATAGCTGCAATAGCGGTTGAATTCGGGCGTATCGCGCAGCTTCATCTGCCGCGGCTCGGGCAGGTCGATATCGACGATTTCGCGCAGGCGTCCGGGATTGGCGCGCAGCATGATCACCTTCTGCCCCAGGAAGACCGCCTCGGAAATGGAATGGGTCACGAACAGGATCGTCGTTCCCGTCTCCCGCCAGATGTCCAGCAGCTGAAGGTTCAGCCGGTCGCGGGTCATCTCGTCCAACGCGCCGAAGGGCTCGTCCATCAGCAGCAGCTTGGGCTGGCACAGCAGCGCGCGCGCAATGGCGACCCGTTGGCGCATCCCGCCCGACAGTTCATGCGGAAGGGCGTTTTCGCGGCCCTTCAGGCCGACCAGCTCCAGCAATTCGCGGGGGCTGCGCGGCCCGGTCGGGATCACGGCCCCGCGCTTGCGCCCGATTTCCAGCGGCAGCTCGACATTCTTCAGGGCCGACCGCCATGGCAGCAGGGCGGCATCCTGAAAGACGAAGGCGAATTCCCGCGCCAGCCGTGCCTCTTCGGTCGTCTTGCCGAAGATCGAGACATCGCCCCCCGCGGCGGGGATCAGGTCCGAGACCAGCCGCAGCAGCGTGGACTTGCCGCATCCCGACGGGCCAAGGATGGTGTAGAACGCGCCGGCCTCGATCCGGAGGTCAAGCTTGTCGATGGCGGTATAGGATCCGAAGCGGACCGTTGCCGCGTCCAGCGTGGCCGCCGGAGCCTTCACCCGCGTCGTGTCGACCGGCTGCCCCACAAGGGTTTCCATGGGTTCCATCATGTCGTTCAACCGTATACCGGCCGCACCGCGGCGATTTCATCCAGCACCGAAAGGGTCATGACGTCGTCGACCGCAGGCGCCCCGCCTTCGAACTGGCCGAGGCGGTCGTAGATGTCGATCTGCGCCTGCCAGTTTTCGCGCGTCATCGTGCCCCAGCCGCGTTCGCGCGTCGCCTCGTCGAAGCTGTATTCGACGACAGCACCCACCGCCGCGAGTTCGGCATCCCGGTCAAGGTTGGGATAACGCGACACGAGGATGTCCACGGCGGCTTCGGGATTGTCATGCACCCAGCCCCAGCCGCGTGCGATCGCGCGCAGCATCCCGCGGACCTGCTCGGGGTTTTCGTTCAGCGACCTGTCGGTGACGTAATAGGGATTGGCGTAAAGCCTGATGCCCGCATCCCACAGGGTCATGTCGACCCGTTCCGGCCCCAGCACCGACAAGGCGCTGACATTGGTTTTCCAGCCCGTCACCACATCGGCCTGGCCGGTCAGCAGCGGCGACATGTCCGCGCCCATCACCCGCACCTCGACCTGGTCCTCGGGGATGCCGTTGGCGGCCAGCAGCGCCTGCAACAGAATCCGCGCGGTGCCGTTGGTGGCCACGGTCTTGCCGATCAGATCCTTCGGCTCGCGCACCGGGTTCTTTTCGAGCGAGAAATAGGTGAAGGGATGCTGCTGATACCCTGCCGCGATGCACTTGACCGGCAGCCCCTGCGAGCGCGCCAGCATCAGCGACGGGCTGGAGCTGATCGAGCCGATCTCGGCCCGCCCCGACGCGACCGAGGCCACGCCGTCCACGTTCGGACCTCCGGCGACGACTTCCAGCGCCAGCCCTTCCTCGGCGAAATAGCCGTTCTCATCGGCGGCCAGTTCCCCCAGGATGCCGTTCCCCGCCAGCCACCCGAGCTGCAGCTTGATCGTATGGATATCAGCGGCCCAGGCCCGTTCGATACCGATCCGGGTTCCGACAAAGGCGGCCCCAAGGGCCGTCATGCCCTGCAACAGACTGCGCCGGTCGAGCTTTGTTCTGTGTCGCATCTTTCCATCTCTCTGTTGGTGGTGGGGCGGCCCTTGTTTCGACCTTGTTGCACTGACTTTAGCGTTGCGGATGCAGTGCAGATAGAAGAAAGTTTTACCAACAGTGGTGCAGAAAACGCATCACCCCCCTCTGGCGTCGAGGCAGCATGCATACCAGCTTCCTGAAGTATTTCGACGAGGTCGCCCGGCAGCGGTCGATCCGCAAGGCGGCGCAGCTTCTCAACGTTTCGTCCACCTCGGTGAACCGCAAGATCCTCAACGTCGAGCAGCGGCTGGGCGTCTCGATCTTCGACCGCACCCCGGAAGGCGTGGAGCTGACGGCCGTGGGCGCGATCCTTCTGGAGCATTGCCGTACGGTGCTGCATGATTTCGAGCGCACCAAGATCCTGATCGACGACATGCGCGATCTGCGCACGGGGCATATCAACATCTGCACGATCGATTCGATTGCGATGGGCTGCCTGCCCCGGGCGATGAACGAATTCGGAAAGATCTATCCCGACATCTCGATCTCCGTCACGACCGCCCAACCCGAGGACGCAGTGCAGGCCGTGGCCAGCGGCGCGGCCGAGATCGGCATCGCCTTCACGTTCTCGGATCATCCCGGCGTCAGGCTGCTATCCGAAAAATCCGCGCCCTTTGGCGTTATCGTTCGTCCCGACCATCCGCTTGCCGGCCGGACCAGCGTCACACTCGACGACATTGCCGCCTACAGGCTGGTGCGCACCATCGATGCCCGCGGCGGGAACTCGATCATCGATCAGGCGATCACGACATTGGTCACGCCGCTGTCGACACATATCTTCACGAACACATTGTTTCTTGCGAAGCAGATGATCCTGGGCGGTCATGGTATCGGGCTTTATACCAAGATCGGCTTCTACGACGACATCGAAGACGGCCAGCTCCGCTTCGTGCCGTTGATCCAGGAGATGCTTGCCAACATCCGGGTGGGGATCTTCGTCTCCACCTCAAGCCCCATCGACCCGGCCAAGCACCTGATGTGCAACGCGCTTGCAAGGGAAATGGCAGGCATGCGTCTGGATTCCTGAAGGGGTTGCTGCGCAAGCACGGCCGGAGGCGGCGGCCTTCCTGTCCTGCCATGGGTCCTTCATCCCGCGCGGGCAGGCCGGCTTGCGGATATCTGAAGCTCACCTTCACAAACTGTAAAGAAAACATACAAGACTACGGGCCTGATTCGGCGCAAGCTTGCTCTCACGGCCCAAGCCGATGGGAGGAATTCATGACAGATCAAAGCCGCGTATCTGCGGCGTCCAACGTTTCGTTGGCGCTGCGGGCATGGAATATTCGTCGCAAGGCCCTGCTGATGGGCGAGGTGCAGGGACAGGGCTATATCGGACAGGCGCTTGGCGTGGCCGATGTGCTGGCCGCATCCTATTTCCACGCCCTGAACTACGACCCCAGAAACCCGGAATGGGAAGGCCGCGACCGCTTCCTGCTGTCGATCGGGCATTACGCCATCGCGCTTTACGCCGTGCTGATGGAGGCCGGCATCCTGCCCGAGGAAGAGCTTGAGACCTACGGCATGGATGATTCCCGCATGCCGATGTCGGGCATGGCCTCCTATACACCGGGGATGGAGATCACCGGCGGTTCGCTGGGTCACGGGCTGGGCATCGCCGTCGGCATGGCGATGGGGCTGAAGCGCAAGAACAGCCCGGCCTTCGTCTACAACCTGATGTCGGACGGCGAATTGGGCGAGGGCTCGACCTGGGAAGCCGTGATGTCCGGCGTCCAGCACCGGCTGGACAACCTGATCTGCCTTGTCGATTTCAACGACCAGCAGGCCGACGGCAAATCGACCGCCGCGCTGGCCCAGGGCGACGAGCGTGCCAAATGGCAGGCCTTCGGCTGGCACGCGCAACGGGTCGATGGCAACGACCTTGCGGCCGTCGTCGCGGCGCTGGACGCGGCACGCGAAACCGACCATCCCGGGCCCCGCGTGATCATCTTTGACACCACCATGTGCAAGGGCGTCGATTTCCTGGAGAAACGCGAAATCACGCATTTCGTCCGCGTCGCGGCGGATGAATGGGCCAAGGCCCTGGCCGTCCTGGAGGAGGGGAAACCGCAATGACGCTGGCATCGATGAAGCGCAAATACGAACCCCGCAAGCTGCCCGAGGGGCCGCGCGTGGCGACCACGGCGATGATCGCCTCGCTGGCGGCCGAGGGCTATGACACCGTGGCGGCCCCCTTCGGCCATGCGCTGGTCGAGGCGGCGCAGAAGGACGACAAGATCGTCGGCCTGTCCGCCGACCTTGCCAAATATACCGACCTGCACATCTTCGCGCAGGCGATGCCCGACCGCTTCTATCAGATGGGCATGGCCGAGCAGTTGCTGATGTCGGCCGCCGCCGGGCTGGCGCGCGAGGGCTTCAACCCCTTTGCGACGACCTATGCGGTCTTTGCCAGCCGCCGCGCCTATGACTTCATCGCCATGGCCATCGCCGAGGAGAACCTGCCGGTCAAGATCGTCTGCGCCCTGCCGGGCCTGACCACCGGCTACGGCCCCAGCCATCAGGCGACCGAGGATCTGGCGATCTTCCGCGGCCTGCCGAACATGACCGTGATCGATCCCTGCGACGCCGACGACATCATCGGCATGGTGCCGCAGATCGCCGCCCATGACGGCCCGGTCTACAGCCGCCTGCCGCGCGGCAAGGTGCCATCGGTGCTGACCCGCCACAAGCCGGACTACAGGTTCCAGTTGGGCAAGGCGCAGGTGATCCGCGAGGGCGGGGACGTGCTGATCGTCTCGACCGGGTTCATGACCATGCGCGCGCTGGATGCCGCCGAGGCGCTGGCCCGGGACGGGGTCGATGCGGCGGTGCTGCATGTGCCGACGATCAAGCCGCTGGATACCGAGACGATCCTGGCCGAGGCGCGCAAGGGCGGGCGGCTGGTGGTCACGGCCGAGAACCACACCGTCGTCGGCGGCCTGGGCGAGGCCGTCGCCACCACGCTGCTGACCAGCGGCGTCACCCCCGCCTTCCGCATGATCGGCCTGCCGGACCAGTTCCTGGAGGCCGGAGCCCTGCCGACCCTGCACGAGATGTATGGGCTGACGGTGGGCAAGATCACCGAACGCATCAAGGGCTGGCTGTAAGCCGGCCCCCCAATTCAGACAATCAGGAGGAGAAGGCCATGGGCCTGCTGGACGGAAAATTCGCGGTGGTGACCGGGGCGGCCTCGCCGCGCGGCCTGGGCAAGGCCACGGCGCAACTCTTTGCCGAACATGGCGCCACCGTCGCCATTCTGGACCTGGACGCCGATCAGGCCAAGGCGGCTGCAGCGGATCTGGGCGAAGGCCATGTCGGGCTGGCCTGCGACGTGACCGACCTTGACGCCTGCAGACGCGCGGCGGACGCGTTGCTGCAACGCTGGGGCCGCATCGACGTGCTGGTCAACAATGCCGGCATCACGCAGCCTCTGAAGGTGATGGATATCGCGCCCGGAAACTATGACGCGGTTCTGGACGTGAACCTGCGCGGCACGCTCTATATGAGCCAGGCGGTCATTCCCGCCATGCGCGAACGGAACGCGGGCAGCATCGTCAACCTGTCCTCGGTCTCGGCGCAGCGCGGGGGCGGCATCTTCGGCGGTCCGCATTATTCGGCGGCCAAGGCCGGCGTGCTGGGCCTGACCAAGGCCATGGCGCGCGAACTGGCGCCGCAGAACATCCGCGTGAACGCGGTCTGCCCCGGCTTCATCGCCACCGACATCACTGCCGGCAAGCTGACGCCCGAGATGATGGACGGCATCCTTGCCGGCATCCCGATGGGCCGCGCCGGCGAGGCGCGCGACGTGGCCGGCTGCTGCCTGTTCCTGGCCTCGGATCTGGCGTCCTATTGCACGGGAACCGAGGTCGACGTGAACGGCGGCTCGCTCATTCACTGAAAAAAGGCCTGCCGCGAGGAGGCGGCAGGCCCCATCATCTGCTTATTGGGAGGAAACACCATGAACCGCACCATCCTTGGGGCAATCCTGTCCGGCACCGTCTTTGCCGGTGCCGCCGCCGCCGATACCATCATCCTGGCCCATGCGCAGCCTCCGGGCAATCCGCGCTCGCTGGCGGCCGAGTTCTTCGCCGAAAAGCTGTCGGCCTGCACCCAGGGCCGCATCACCGTCAACGTGGCGGGCGCCGCGACGATGGGCGACGATGTCGAGGCGCTGACCTCGACCTCGGCCAATGTGATCCAGATCACCGCCAACAGCCAGGGCGCCACGGCGCAGATCGTCCCGGAACTGAACGTGATCGGCCTGCCCTTCCTGTTCGCGGATGCGCCGAGCGCCTGGAAGGCGATCGACGGCGAGATCAAGGCGCAGATCGACGAAAGGGCGCAGAATGCCGGGCTGAAGCTGCTGGGCTTCTGGGACAACGGCATCCGCCATGTCAGCCACCTGTCCCGGTCGATCACCACGCCGGCCGACCTCAAGGGCGTCAAGATCCGCACGCCGCCCGACGACATGACCATCGCGATCTTCAAGGCGCTTGGCGGCAATCCGGCGCCGCTGACCTTCGCGGAACTGCCTACCGCGCTGCAATCGGGGGTCTTCGAGGCGCAGGAGAACCCCCTGACGAACATCTATTCGTCCAAGCTGCACGAGATCACCAGGCATATCTCGCTGACCGGCCATAAATACGAGACCTCGCCGCTGCTGGCCAGCATGGCCTGGTGGGCGTCGCTGTCGCCCGAGGATCAGGACTGCGTCCAGACCTCCGCCGACGAGGCGACGGCGTTCCAGAGGCAGACTGCCGAAGAGCAGGAGGTGGAGGTCCGCCAGAAGCTGGAGGCCGAGGGCGCCATCGTCACCGAACTCGAAGATCGTCAGGCTTTCATCGACGCGACGGCGGGGGTCTATGACGAATATCGCGCCCGCTTCCCGGAACTGGTCGATACGATCATCGCCGAGGCCGCAAAATGACCGGCGCGCTTCATCCCGACACCGCCGGAAAGGAGGGGCGCCCGGCGCCCTCCGTCCTGCGCGGCATCGTCGCGGCACTGGACATGTCTGGGCGGCTGGTCTGCGTCGCGACCCTGATCGTGCTTTTCGTGGGGCTGATGGCCAATGTCGTCCTGCGCTATGTCTATGGCCAGGGGCTGGACTGGGCCTATGAGATCCATGCCATCCTGCTGCCCTGGATGATCGCCGGCGGGGTGGTGATCGCCACCGTCCACAGCCGCAACATCGCCATCACCATCCTGCCGGACCTGCTGTCCGACAGCGGCCGCAGGGTGCTGTTCATCTTCGTCTCGGTGCTGACGCTGCTGATTTCGGTCTTCGTGGTCTGGTCCGCGTTCCCGATCATCCGCGCGGCGCAATACCAGCGTCTCAGCGCCCTGGGCGGGATCAGCCAGCTTTGGGGCTATGCCAGCCTCGTCTACGGCTTCGGCGGCATCGCCGTGATCTGCGCCTGCGACCTGGTCGCCGCGCTGATGGGCCGGACGCTGCGCAATGTCGAAACCGCTTCGAGCCTGAGCTGAGGAGGACCCGGAATGACCCCGATTCTCGTGATCGCATTCTTCGGCCTGATGGCGCTGTCCGTGCCGGTGGCCCATGCCATGCTGGGCGGCACCGCGCTGGCGCTGCTGGCGGACGGCAAGCCGCTGGCGGTGATCGCCCAGCGCCTCTATGCGCCGACGCAGGCATTCCCGATGCTGGCGATCCCCTATTTCATCCTGGCCGGCTCGCTGATGATGCACGGCAAGTTCGGCGAATACCTGGTCAATATCGCGCGGCTGATCGTCGGGCGCTATCGCGGCGGGCTGGGGCAGGTCAGCATCCTCGGCTCGGTGATGTTCGGCGGTGTCTCGGGCTCGGCGGTGGCCGATGCCTCGGCCATGGGCAATGCGCTGATCCCGGTGCAGGTGCGCGACGGCTATCCCGCGCCTTTCGCGGCGGCGATCAACGCCTCGTCCTCGACCATCTCGGTGCTGATCCCGCCCTCGATCCCGCTGATCCTCTACGGGCTGGTGGCGAATGTCTCGATCGTGGACCTGTTTGTCGCCGGCATCCTGCCGGGCCTGCTGCTGGCGGCCGGCCTGATGACCACGGTCTGGTTCGTCGCCAGGCGCCGCGGCCTGCCCGCCGCACCGCTGCCCGGCGGCTTCCGCGCCTTCAGAAGCCAGATCGTCTTCGCGCTGCCGGCGCTCTTGATGCCCATCTTCATCATCGGCACCCTGCGCTTCGGCATCGCCACGCCCACCGAGGTCAGCGTGCTGGCCGTCGCCTATGCGCTGCTGATCGGCATCTTCTTCTATCGCGACGTGACGCCCCGGCTGATCTGGAACGCGCTGGTCGATACCGGCATGATGACCGGCGCGGTGATGCTGATCATCATGGCCTCGGGCACGATCCAGTGGATCCTGACCGCCGAGCAGGTGCCGCAGAACCTGGCCGGCTTCGTCTCGACCCACCTGACGCAACCGTGGATGGTGCTGATCGCGCTGAACCTGGTGATGCTGGTCGTCGGCATGTTCCTGGACCTGCCTGCCGCGGTGCTGCTGCTGGCGCCGCTGTTCGTGACCATCGGCACCACGATCGGGCTCGATCCGGTGCAGCTGGGGCTGATGATGGTGATCAACCTGTCGATAGGGCTTTACACGCCGCCGGTCGGGACGACGCTGTTCATCTCGATGGCCATCGCGCGGACGGGGATCGGCCAGACCACCAGGGCGCTGCTGCCCTTCTATCTGGTGGCGCTGATACTGCTGCTGGCCTTCACCTTCATCCCGGCCCTGACGATCTACTGAGCGGCCGGAAACCGGGAATGCCGGGCATCATCGCCCGGCATTCCTTCATCGCTCCTCGGACGTGACGAAGGCGGCCCGGCGCTCGAAACGGGTGCGGTGCCCGCGTTCCTCCAGCCAGGCCCGCGCCTCGCGCATATGCTGGCGGCCCCTGTCCTTGACCCAGTCCGAGAACAGCCGCACCGCCCGGCGTCCCACATGGCGATGCGGGCAGACGATCCAGTATCCCGGAAACTCGATCACCTCGAACGCGGTCGAGAAGGGCACCAGATCGCCGCGCCGCAATTCCTCGAAGGCCAGCGTCATGCTGTCCAGGATCACGCCGCCGCCGTCCATCGCCATCTGCACCGACATGCTCGACCGGTCGAAGCGGCAGGGATAGGACATCGAGGTGCCCTGCACGCCGTTGCGGGGCAGCCAGTAATCCCAGCGGTAATAGGCCTTGACGCTGTCGATCAGCCTTGCATGGCGCAGCTGCTCGCGCGGGTCGTCCGAGATCCTGCGCAACTCCTCGCGATAGGCGGGCGAGCACATGGGAAAGACGAAATCATGCACGACGCAATCGGTATGCAGCCCCTCCCAGTCGCCTTCGCCATAGCGCAGGTCCATGTCCACGACCTCGGTGTCGAATTCGGTGAAATTGGGCGTCGCATCGACCCGGACATCCCATTCCGGATGCCTGCGGCAGAAATCCGCAAGTCGAGGCGCCAGCCAGCGCACGCCGAAGGACGGGCTGACCCGGATCGACAGATTATGCGTTTCGCGCTGGCGGATGATGGCGGCGCGGACCTCGCGGATGGACTGGAAGGCCTGCGAGGTGGTCTGGAACAGCCGCTCGCCGTCGATGGTCAGGCGCAAATGGCGCTTTTCGCGATGGAACAGCTTCACGCCCAGGTTCTGCTCCAGCAGCTTGATCTGCTGGCTGACCGCCGAGGCCGAGACCTGCAATTCCTCGGCGGCGCGCATGACCCCGCCCAGCCGGGCGACGGCCTCGAAATGCGCCATGGACAGAAGATTGAGGTCGCGGGCCACAGCTTTGCTCTTCAGGTGGAATGCACAGACAGGTAAGTCTGGCTTATCTGCGGCCGGCAGCAAAGGGGTTTGCGCGGCCAGCGGACGCATGGACGCCCCGGGCCCGGATTTTCAGGCAGCCCCCGGCACCGGTAGCTGAAAAGCGCGCCGGAGGGGCTAGGGAAGCAGAAGACCGTCCCATCCGGCGCCTCGGCAGGAGCGAGGCGCCTTCCCGTTCAGAAGGCCCGCGGCGGGTTCATCGTCACTCGGCCGCCATGCGGCTGGGGGCGGTGGCGCGCTCCATCCATGCGGCATACCAGTCGATGAACTGGATCACGCCGCTTTCCCAGTCGGGCGAATAGGGGCCGGGGATATAGGCCGGCGAGAAGATGCCTTCCTGGTTGGTCTCGACGATCTCGCGATCCTCGTCATTGGTGGCGATCCAGACCTCGGTCAGGCGCTGAAGGTCGTAATCCACGCCCTCGACCGCGTCCTTGTGCACCAGCCAGGTGGTCGTCACCTCGGTCTCGGTCGGGCTGATCGGGGTGACGCGGAAGGTCAGTGAGTGATCCGGCAGGAAATGGTTCCAGGTCGAGGGATAGTGGAACACCAGCAGCGAGCCGGCGTCAGGCTTGGCCACGCGACCCAGCTGGCGTGCCACCGCCGCCTTGCCGTCCATCGTGTAGCTGACGGCGGTTTCCTGCAGCGGCATGCGCGCCAGCCGGAACTGGCCGTCGCCGCCCAGCAGGAACTGCGCCGGGGCGCCCGCCGAGGCGCAGGCGTCGAAATGCGCCTGCAACCGGGCCGAGATCGAGCCGTCGGCCGAAACCCCCGCCACCTCGGGGTCCAGCGGGAAGGACCGGCACAGCGCCGGGTGGTTGCCGCTGCAATGATAGCATTCGCGGTTGTTTTCCCACACCAGCTTCCAGTTGCCCTTCTCGATGATCGAGGAGCTGTAGGCGACCTTGGCGTCCTGAAGGTCATGGACCGCCAGATAGGGCTCGGCAGCGCGGGCGAAGGTCTCGAAATCCGGCGGGTTGTCCGACAGGCAAATATAGATCAGCCCCTTGAGGTTGCGCAGCGCCACCCCGCGCAGCCCGTGCTGGGTCGAGTCGAAATCGGGGCCCATGCTGTTGGCCCAGATCAGCTTGCCGTCCAGGTCATAGGTCCATTGGTGATAGGGGCAGACCAGCTTGGCCACCTGGCCCTCGCGCGCCTTGCAGACGATCGAGCCGCGATGCCGGCAGGAATTGTGGAAGGCGCGGATTTCCCCGTCGCGGCCCTTGACGATGACGATGTTATAGGCGCCGACCCGCAGCGTCGCATAGCTGCCGGGCTTGACCAGCTGGCAGGCCGGGATGGCATAAAGCCATTCGCGGTAGAAGATGTGCTCCAGATCCTGCTGGTAGATCTCGGGCGAGGTATAGAAGGGCTGTTCCAGCGCGTGTCCGGGAATCCGGCGGGCAAGCAGGTCATGCAGATTCGTGTTGGTGGCGGACATGTTCGGCTTCCAGGGGATGAGGGTGAATCTGTCCTGACGTTCCCCCGGATGCGCCGCCTTGACAACGGCATTAAAATTCACCTTGGATTATTTCAGCTAATCCAAGACCGCAGGACGCGCATGGCTCGGCCCTACGACTTCGCTTCGATGACCGCGCTGATCTGCTTCGAGGCCGCGGCGCGCAACGGCGGTTTCAAGGCGGCCGCGCGCGAGATGAACGTCACCCCCGCCGCCATCAGCCACCAGATCAAGGCGCTGGAGCAGGATCTGGGCTGCGCGCTGTTCCTCCGCCGGCATCGCGGAGTCGAGCTGACCGAGAAGGGCGCCTTCCTGCTGGTCGCCCTGCAGCGCGGCTTCGAGACGATCTCGGACACGGTCGGCCAGTTGCGCGCCCGCCCCGATGCGGTCGATGTCACCATCCGCGCCACGACCGCGGTCAGCGCCCTGTGGCTGACCCCGAAGATCACCGCATTCTGGAAGGCCTATCCCGCGATCACCGTCTCGCAGATCGTCAGCGACGTGCCGCGGGCGGCCAGCCGGCACGACATCGGCATCGGCTATGTCCGGCCGGGCCAGGACGGCGGCGAGCGGCGCGAGATCTTCCGCGACCGCATCCGCGCCTATGGCACGCCGCGCTTTGCCGAAAACCATCGCCTCGCCGGAATCGGCGACCTGCTGCGCGCCCCGCTGATCCACCTGAACGATGACGACAATGCCTGGCCCGGCTGGGCCGAATGGTTTTCCGAACTCGGCCAGCCGGCCCCGTCCGGTCGCAGCCTGTTCGTCAACAACCACATGATCGCCCTGCAGGCCGCCCAGGACGATGTCGGCGCGGTGCTGGGCTGGGAAGGGCTGATGGCCAGGCTGCTGGCCGAGGGGCGGCTGGTC